>Ga0210399_10000119_pt1 | contig 60043 bp, 37 predicted proteins | sample IncBWC14MmetaG_FD_150865 | JGI IMG/M metagenome (GOLD analysis project Ga0210399, IMG submission 150865) | Forest soil microbial communities from Barre Woods Harvard Forest LTER site, Petersham, Massachusetts, United States - Inc-BW-C-14-M | ecosystem: Environmental > Terrestrial > Soil >...
CCGACGTGGCCCGCAAGGCTCGGCTGGAATTTCCCGATCAGGCGCTGGTCGGCGTGGTGCTGAACGGAACCAGCGGGGACGAGACGCCATACGCGCGCTATTACTACGAGTCTTACCAGAAGAAAGCTACCACGACCAAGGCCTAGGGGGGGAAGTGATCCGGCTCTTCAATGTCTATTATCCGGTACGGACCCTGGTGCTGCTGGTGGGGGAAGCACTGATCGTGTTGCTCTCGTTCGTCCTCGGAGTCTGGGCGGCAGCATGGATGGCGGAAGTCGGATTTCCGAGACCCACCCTGTTGCAGAGCCGCGAGGGTCCGCCGCTCCTGTTACTGCTCGCGGTTACAGGGATCGTATTGCTGCTGTCGCACGGGCTCGATTTGTATGACTCCGACAGCCTGAGCAATAAATGGGACTTGACCTTCCGCCTGTTGATGGTGCTCGGGCTAGTGGCGTTCTCCCTGGCGGCCATTGCTTTCGTGTACCGCCAGTTTCGGCCGGGCAGAGATCTTTTCCCCGGAGCGTCGTTGGGATTGGGTGTTTTGACGATTAGCATGTTCGTTTGGCGGGCGTTGTACTCCTGGCTCGTGCAACATCCGTATTTCCGCGAGCGGGTCTATGTATTGGGCACCGGCGATCGAGCGCAGCGGGTTTTGAATGGGTTGCGTCTGCGCCCGGAATTGGGCATTGAGGTAGCCGGTTGGACGGGGAACATCGTCGGGGAACTCAGCCGTGACGCCATGGCGGAGCACATGATGGGGCTGGTTCGGCAGAACGGGGTGCACCGGGTGATCGTTGCGATGCCGGATCGGCGGGAAAAGCTTCCTGTGGAGGAGTTGCTGGAACTGCGGCTCGCTGGAGTGAAGGTGGAGGAGGCAACATCCTGGCTGGAGAAAATCTACCACCGGGTCGAAGTCGAGCAGCTGTATCCCAGCTGGCTGATATTCGCCGAGGGCTTCCGCTTCAGCCTTTTCTTCCGGATGCTGCGCGGGGTGCTGAATTTCTCGGTGGCCCTGCTCGGGCTGGTTCTTGCCTTGCCATTGGTTCCCTTCATCTGGATCGCGGTCAAGGCGAGCTCGGCGGGTCCGGCACTTTATCACCAGATGCGTGTGGGCAAGCGTGGGAAAACCTTTTATTGCTTGAAATTCCGCACCATGCGACAGGACGCAGAAGCTGACACTGGCGCGACTTGGGCCACTGATGATGATCCGCGCATTACGCGAGTGGGCAAGTTCTTGAGGACATCGCGTCTGGACGAGATTCCCCAGCTTTGGTGCGTGCTCAGGCGGGACATGAATTTCGTGGGTCCGCGTCCGGAGCGGCCGGAATTTGTCGAGTGGCTGAAAGAAACGATTCCTTACTACGACGTTCGCCACATGGTACGGCCGGGAATCACGGGCTGGGCGCAGGTCAAATACAAATATGGCAACACGGTAGAAGATGCGCGGGAGAAGCTGCAATACGATCTCTTCTATATCAAGAACGCCTCGCTCGGTCTGGATCTGAAGATCTGGTTTGAGACGGTCAAGATTGTTCTGCGGGGGCGGGGAGCAAAGTAGCTGCTTCGAGCTTGCGACTATAAAAGCGTGACGGCCAAGATCGCGAGCTGTGCGCGCATATGGGTCACCAGGGAATGGGGAAGCTTCGATGAAGTGGGTGTTCTGGCTGGCGGCAGGGCTCGTAGCCTACACGTATGTGGGGTATGCCGGCTGGTTGCGGTTGCGCATGCTGTGGCGTTTCCGGCCCGTGCAGCGCGGCTCATCCGCACCCCTGGTATCGATCGCGATGGTTGTTCGCAATGAGGAGCAGACGCTGGAGGCGAAGCTGCAGAACTTGCTGGGGCTGGATTATCCGGCGGATCGATGTCAGATCGTCGTAGTGTCTGATGGATCGACGGATCGGACGGAGGAGATTCTGCGCGCATACGCCCGCGACTCGCGGGTGCATGTCGTTCTGAACCAGCTGGCGGAGGGCAAAGCGTCCGGTCTGAACGATGCCATGGATCTGGCGGGAGGGGAGATTGTGGTGTTCACCGATGCGCGACAGCCTCTGGAGCGCGGAGCGCTGCGTTTGCTGGTGGAGAACTTTGCCGATCCGGACGTGGGATGCGCGAGCGGGGAATTGATGCTGGGCGATGCCGCAACGGGTGAGAGTAGCGGAGGACTGGGCCTGTATTGGCGGATCGAGAAGCAAGTTCGAAAACTGGAGTCGGCTTCAGGCTCGGTGGTAGGAGCGACCGGAGCACTCTACGCGGTGCGGCGTGAGTTGCTGACGCGGGTCCCGCCGGGGACGATTCTGGATGATGTCTATCTGCCGATGCACGTAGTGCGTCAGGGCAAGCGAGTGGTTCTGGACGAGCGGGCGCGGGCGTGGGATCAGCCAAACCAGGGGACGAGCCGGGAATTCTCGCGCAAGGTCCGGACCCTCAGCGGCAACTATCAATTGCTGCAGCTGGCGCCCTGGCTTTTGAGCGGCAGCAATCCCATCCGCTTCGAGTTTGTAAGCCACAAACTGTTGCGGCTGGCGGTTCCGTTCGGGCTGGCGGCGATGCTAGCCGCGTCGTTTGCGCTCAGTGGGACTTTCTACCGGATGATGTTGATTCTGCAGTTGGTGTTCTACGCGCTGAGCGTGCTGGCTCTGAGCAAGTTGGTGAAGGGCGGAAGACCGGCAGGGGTGGCGGATGCGGCTGGGACTTTTGTTTTGCTGAATGGCGCAGCGGTAGTAGCTCTGCTCAATTTTGTAGCAGGGAGACGAGCAGCATGGACACGATGAGAATCGTTCCATCTGGGGGTGTTTGACCAGAGCAAGGCGGGAGCGGAAGGCAGAGCGAGCTGTCGCGGCAACAGCAAGTATTCATGAATACCGAAGCCACATTAGCGAAAGGCAGAGGGCGTCCGGCGACGTGGATGGCGCGCGCGCAGTCCATCGCCACCGAGGGACGCCGCCCGTTTGTCTACGGCGCTCTGGTGGTGTTCACCTGGCTTTATTACTACCGGCCAGAGGATTTCATCCCCGGGATGGATGCTATTCCGATGGCGAAGATTGCCGGGATCATCGCTCTGGTGGCGCTCATCTTCGGAATGATGGGTGGCAGGGCGAAAGTGCCGCGAGCGATCATTTTTCTGTGTCTGCTTCTTCTTCAGATGGCGATGGCAGTGCCCTTCGCAATCTGGCGCGGAGGGGCGTTCACGACCGTTTTTGAGAAGTTTGACAAGGCTGTGATTGTAGCCCTGTTGATCGCCATGGCAGTGGTCACGGTTCGGGAACTGCGCAGATTGTTGTGGATCCAGGTGAGCGCAATCGCACTCGTCACCTTTTTTTCCATCGCCCTGAGACATTACGTCGATGGCCGGCTCGAGGGAATTCAGAAGAGCATCCTGGAGAATCCCAACGACCTTGCCATTAATATCGCCATCAGCTTTCCCTTGGGGCTGGCGTTCATGCTGCGTGCCAAAGGCGTGAAGAAGGCGATCTGGGGAGTCGGGCTGGCATTCATGGCGCTGGGCGTGGTACTGACGTATTCGCGCAGCGGGTTAATGGCATTTGTTCTTAGTCTTGTAATCTGCGTATGGGAATATGGAGTTAAGGGGAAGCGCCGCTACATTGTGGTGGTAACGGCGGTGGCTTTGGTGGTGGGTCTGGGCGCCGCGTTGTCGACCGAGCACTATCGAGCGCGCGTCGAGAGCATCATCATGGGGAACGTTGAAGGCTCGGGCGACAAGGGCTCCCTCGAAGCGAGAAAGGCTCTGTTGAAAAAGAGCATTATGACCGCGGTCACCCATCCGCTGGTGGGCGTGGGCCCAGGCTGTTTCGTACTCGTGGACAAAGGATGGCACGTAGCGCACAACACCTACACGGAATTGGCCGCGGAAGCTGGCATTCTCGCTCTCGTACTGTTTCTGTTGACGATGTGGGCTTCATTCAAGAACATAGGCGAAATTCGGAAGTCGGAGCGCTACCGGGAAGATCCAGAAATCAGGCTCTTCACACAAGCCCTGTGGGCGGGACTTGCGGCGTACCTCGCGGGGGCATGTTTCGCTTCAACCGAGTACAACCTGTATCCGTATTTCCTGGTGGGTTACACCTGCGCCATGATGCGGATTACCAGCCAACCGCTTTCCGAGAGCGAGCGGGGGAGTTTGAGCAAAACAACCTATGAAGAGATCTCCAGAGTGCAACCAGTCTGGAGTCGCTGACGAGGTTTTGTCGGTGCTCCAGTGTCTCTCGTGTCGCGGCCAGCTCGAAGACCGGGAAAACGACCTGGTGTGTCTCAACTGCGGCAAAAAATACCCGCAGGTGAACGGCGTCATCCGCTTCGTGGACGAGCAACAATATGCTGGAAGTTTTGGCTTCCAATGGCACGTGCACGCTCGTACGCAGCTGGATACCAAAGAGAGCCAGCGGTCGGAGCGAGCGTTCCGGCGGCGCACGGGTTTCCGCCCCGAGGATCTCGCGGGCAAGCTGGTGCTGGACGTGGGGTGTGGCATGGGACGCTTCGCGGACGTGGCCACGCGCTGGGGAGCCCACGTGGTGGGGTTGGATCTGAGCCTGGCGGCTGAAGTCGCGGCGCGCAACCTGGCCGGCCGCGATGCCACGATATTCCAGGCAGATGTTTTTCATCTTCCGTTTGCCCCCGAGAGTTTCGATTTCATCTACAGCATTGGAGTCCTTCACCACACTCCCGATTGCGAACGTGCTTTCAAGATGCTCCCCGGTTTGCTGAAGCCGGGCGGCCGAATCGCGATCTGGCTCTACAGCGGATACAACAACTGGTACAAGATGAGCGACGTGTACCGCAAAGTAACGCGTCGCATGTCGCCGAGGTTGTTGCACAAGCTTTGCTATGGCGTGGTTCCGCTTTATGGAATCCATCAGGTTCTGAGGAAGATTCCTCTGGTGGGCCGACCGGCCAGCGGGGCGCTGGCGTACGCGATTCCCATGGCCTTCCACCCCGATCGCACCTGGCGGGTGCTTGATACCTTTGATTGGTATTCACCGTGGTACCAGTCGAAGCACACCTACGAGGAAGTGTTCCGCTGGTTCGAAAGCTGCGGATTGGACGATCTTAGAGTCATCGAACAGCCCATCGCCGTGCAGGGACGCCGGCCTGTGTCCCAGATGCAGTCCACAGCGAGTGATGAAAAGGAGATCAGCCAGTGTGCGGAATAGCCGGCGTCGTGGGGAAGCAGGGAGACGTCATCGATGCCGCCGATGTGCATCGGATGTGCCAGACGATCGTCCATCGCGGACCTGACGATGAAGGAGTCTACGCCTGCGGCCCGGTGGGCCTGGGCATGCGCCGGCTCAGCATTATTGACCTGGCGGGCGGAAAGCAGCCCATTCACAATGAAGACCGCACGGTCTGGGTGGTGTTCAACGGGGAGATCTACAACTTTCCGGAGCTCCGCCGCGACCTGGAAACGCGGGGTCACCAGTTCTACACGCACAGCGATACCGAGGTAATCGTCCATCTCTATGAGGAGATGGGAGCGGACTGCGTCAAGAAACTCCGGGGCATGTTCGCCATCGCGCTGTACGACACGAAGAAGGATGTGCTTCTGCTGGCGCGTGACCGGCTGGGGAAAAAGCCCCTGCATTACGCCCTGCATCGGGGCCGGCTGCTGTTTGGATCGGAGATCAAGACCATCCTCGCGCTTCACCCAGAACTGGCGGAGGTCGATTCCGAGGGCCTGCTGCAGTACTTCTATTTCGGATACATTCCCGATCCGCACACCGCGTTCCAGCGCATCCGCAAATTGCCTGCGGGACACTTGATGGAATTCCGCAACGGCGAAATGACGATTCGTCAGTACTGGGACCTGCCAGAATACGGGACGCATCCGCCGATCAGCGAAGACGAATGTCTGGAGGAGTTGGAACGGCGGCTGGAAGAAGCGGTCCGCATCCGGTTGATCAGCGATGTGCCTTTGGGGGCGTTGCTGAGCGGAGGCGTGGATTCTTCCATCATCGTGGCGTTGATGGCGCGTACCAGCGCCAAGCCGGTCAAGACGTTTTCCATCGGCTTTCGGGCGGAGGAATTCAATGAATCGGAATACGCGCGCCTGGTGGCGGAGCGGTTCGGCACCGAGCATCACGAACTCGTGCTGGAGCCGGATCTGGAAGAGACGCTGACTTATCTCTCGGGAATGATGGAGGAGCCGTTTGGGGATTCTTCCATGCTGCCCACGTATTACGTATGCCGGATGGCGCGACGGCAGGTGACGGTTGCGCTCTCGGGCGATGGTGGGGATGAATTATTTGCCGGGTATGACCGCTACCTGGTGGCGATGGAACGTCCGAAGTTCGATTCGCTGCAGCGCTGGCTGGGGCCACTTTATCGTCATCGAATTCATGGCCTGATCCCGGCGGGAATGTACGGGAAGAATCTGGCGTGGAATGCGTCGCTGAATGATCGGGATCGTTACCTCGATGGGCTTTCCTTTTTTCCGGCGCTGCACCGCGAGCGGGACTTGTTCACGAAGGAATATTTGGAAAGTGCGGCGCGTCTGCCCGATCCGTTGATGGAATGGCAGCGGCTCTACGATCGTGCGCCGGCCCGCGACCGGCTTAGCCGGCTTCTGTATCTCGATACGAAGACTTATCTGAATTCCGACATTCTCACCAAGGTCGACCGCATGAGCATGGCGACGTCGCTGGAAGTGCGCGTGCCCATGCTCGACCATGAATTTGTGGAGTGGGTCACCTCTCTTCCCGTCGATTGGAAATTTCGGGCCGGCACAAGGAAACATATTTTGAAAAAGCTGGCGGAGCGGTTGGGGATTCCATCTGCCCTGCTGCACCGAAAAAAGCAGGGGTTCCAGATGCCGCTGGTGGAGTGGATGCGGAGCGAACGCAAAACGCAATTCTGGGGAGTGCTGCTCGAACCGCGCACGCTGCAGCGCGGTTACTTCAAGCCCGAGGTCGTTCGTTCGCTCATCGATGAACATCTGCGCGGACGGCGGAACCGATCGGGCTTGCTGTGGCGCATGCTGGTATTGGAACTGTGGCAGAGAAACTTCATCGAGTCGCGATCCAACTGGACAGCCGACCGCCGGGCGCCGGACGTGGCGTCCACGGAAATAAACGCGATGATGCCCAACGTATGATGAGCGACGTATGACGACCAACCTATGACGACCAGCATCCCGACCGAAACCGCATCGACGAATCCTTCAAGGGCAAGTGCGCGCAGCCTGGCGCCTGTGTTTGTGCTGGGTTGCGGGCGCTCCGGGACAACGCTGCTGTATCACATGCTGTTGTCCGCCGGAAATTTTGCGGTGTACCGGGTCGAGTCCAACGCAATCAATCTGCTGGAGCCGCGATTCGGCGACCTGTCGGTCGCCCGCAACAAGCGGCGGCTACTCGAAGCCTGGTATGACAGCCGGCTTTTCACGCTTTCGGGGCTGGACAAGCAAGAGATCGCGGCGAAGGTGATGAGCGAATGCAGAAACGGCGGCGATTTTCTGCGCATCATCATGTCGGAGATGGCCCGAAAGCAGGGAGTCGAACGCTGGGCCGACACGACTCCGGAACATATATTGCATCTGCATCGCATCAAAGAGACGATTCCCGATGCGCTGGTCATTCACATCATTCGCGACGGACGTGACGTTGCTCTTTCAACCGACAAGCAGGGCTATATTCGCCGTCTGCCCTGGGACCGCAAGCCCTCGAAAATGGTGGCTGGGCTTTACTGGGAATGGATGGTGAACAAGGGGCGGCGGGACGGGCGTGATTTAGGCGGCGATTACACCGAGGTTCATTTTGAAGAACTCGTTGGGCAGCCACATGAAACTCTCGCCAGACTGGGCGACTTCATCGGCCAGAGGCTGGACTATGACCAGATTCTGCAAGCGGGAATCGGTTCGGTGAGCGCTCCGAATACATCGTTCGAAGACGGATCGAAAGAGAACTTCAATCCTACTGGACGTTGGCGCAGTGGCTATTCAGCCGAAGAACTCAAAATGTTTGAAGGGCTGGTCGGCGGCACGCTGGAAGAAAACGGGTACGAACTGGCGACCAAAGACCAGGATGCGCTCAATCGGCCCGAGCTTCGGCGGATGCGGGCTATGTACCGGAAGTACTTTGATACCAAGCTCTATCTGAAGGCGAAAACGCCGCTCGGGCAGTTGCTGGTGACTCGCGATTTTTCCTGGATCTGAGGGGCGAGAAATTCCACGTGGGCTCTATCCGGTCTTAGCTTTGAGCAAATCCTCATAGAAATCAATGACGGCCTGCAGGTTGCTTTCGTCGCCGCCAGCGGTTTCTTTCCGGGTGGTTGGCTGCTGGAGCTCCTGCTCGATGGCGCGCAGAAGGGCCTGCGAATCCGACTTTGGCATTAGGCGAACCCCCGCGGGGCGCATGGCAGTTTCGGTGGCGATTACGGGTGTTCCCAACTGCAGCGCTTCGCGAACTGAGAGGGCGTCGCCGTCATAAAGCGTGGTGCGCAACATCAGACGAGAGCGAGAGACTGCCTCCATGGTGGCGGCGTGCGGAACATCGCCAGCCAGCAGGATGTGTTGGGCGCACGGATTCGCAGCGATTCTGGCGCGCAAGGCGGCTTCGAGACTTCCGGAGCCGATCAGGAGCAAGCCGGCATCAGGAAACTTCTGCCGAATGTGTGGCAGGGCGTCTATCTGAAGAGGCAGATCATACTCGGGCTCAAGCAATCCCACGGAAATGAGAACGGGATCGTGCGTCGCAAAGAACGCTGCCAGAGGCGCAGGCAGCGAGCTTGCCGATGGATCATTTGGCTGGAAGGCGTACGGAGAGATGCAGCGGGTGCGGCGAGCTGTTACTCGCATTTTGTTTAAGAACCCGACAATCTCTTGGTTCACTCCGATGATGCCATCGAAACGGCGCAACACGAATCCCGCGAAAGATGCGGGTCCCAGAGACTGCCCTTCCGGGCTGGAGGGAAATCCGCCGGAGTGAAACGTCATCACGGACTTGGTTCCGGGGCGCAGGGTGCAAGCCAGGCTGAGCGCGAGAAGCCGGTGGGTGAGCATTCCGCCGATGTGCAGGTGGAGGACGTCATAACGCAGCCGCGCGAGAAGTTGCAGGAGTTGGAGCGGGCCCTTGGGGTAGTAGACCTCCTCCGCGTCCGCCTCGCGATGGCGGGTGATGTTGATGACGGCGCACGAATCTCCGCGCTTCAGGAGGAATGCGCGGATGGCGACCAGGTTGGTCTGCACTCCGCCGTGTGGCGGCGGATATGGCCCCAGCAGAAGCACTCTCATTGTGGATTCGACGACGCCAGGAACTGGTCGAGGTCAAGGGAACATGGCAAGTGCTCGCGCGCGGACTGCAGCATGCGCAGGCACCCGAGCGTGGACCGAACACCGTCGCGAACCGTGATGTCCGCAGGCTTGCCGCTTCGAAGCGCGGCGAAGAAAGCCTGCATCTGCGCGTCGTAGCCTTTTTCCGCGAACCAACTGGAACTCTTGCGCACCAGGCCGGCGCGGACTACGGACTCCCGGAAGTTTTCCGCGGAGACTCCGATTCCCGGCACAAAGGCTTCCACACGCTCGCCACCTGAGGTGCGGCTGCCGACCGTGCAGTACGTCAGATTGGCGATGGAACCGTCCGCGAAAGAGAAACTGGCGACCAGATTGTTTTGCCCGATCGGATCTTTGCTGCCGCTGGGCAGCGAAGAAGCGAAGACTTCTGTAGGCTCGGAGTCGAGCAGCCAGTACATGAGATCCACGAAGTGACAGGCCTCTCCGAGGATAGCGCCGCCGATGGCGGGATCGGCCATCCAGTAAGAGCCTGAAATGCCGGGAGAATTGATGCGGCAGTTCAGAACTGCCGGCGCGGTTCGTTTCGCAATCTGCTGCTTCACACGGATATAGCTTGGAGCATAGCGGCGATTGAATCCTACCGTGAGCTGTTTTCCGGACTTCTGCACGGCTTGAGAGAGGGCAAGACATTCCTCCTCGGTGAGCGCCATCGGTTTTTCCACGAAAACGTGTTTTCCTGCGCGCAGCGCCGCCAGAGCCTGCGACGCGTGGTGCTGGTTCCGGCTGACGATCACGACCACCTGAATCGCAGGGTTGGCGAGGATTTCGTTGTAATCCGAAGTGCAATACTCCGCGCCGAAGCGCAGCGCGTAACTCTTGGCGCGAGAACCGCTGCCCGACTGAATCGCGCGCAAGCGCACGCCGGGAGTTTTCTTCAGATTCGGCAGGTGGACCCAGCGAGCAAGATTGCCCGCGCCTACGAGAGCGACGCCGATCTCAGAGCCCGCGGACTCTACACGATTAACCTCAACCCTGGCCGCTGAGCGCGGGGCAGCGACTGCGATTGCGTCCGCGGCTGCGGGATAGTTCAGCAGGACCGCCAGGCTGCTCTGGGCGGGGTCCATGATTATTTCGTATGCTTTGGCGGCTTCTTCGAGCGGGAGGCGATGGGTGATGAGACCCTCGATGCGCAGGCGCCCCTGGGCGGCCAGACGCAGGAACTCCTCCATGTTGCGCTTCTCCGTCCAGCGAACGTAGGGAAGAGGGTAGTCCCGGCCTAGACGCTCGTAGCTCGCATCGTAACTGCCAGGGCCGTAAGCGCGCGCCATGAAAACCTGAATTTCTTTCAGATAGCTCTCGAACCAGGGAAAGCTGAGTTCGACCGCACCCACGTCGACGATGCGTCCGCGGTCGCGGCAGATCTCCACTGCCAGCCGGCAAGGCGCCGCAGACTTGGCCGCGGCGGCGATGATGGCGCAGTCGACCCCCACGCCGGCGGTGAGGGAACTGACTTGCTGAGCGAACTCCGGGCCGCCGGCGAGTGCGGTGTCCGCGCCCAACTGACGGGCGAGCGCGACGCGGTCCGGTTTCAGGTCGGTGGCGATGACGTTTCCACCCTGAAGGCGGGCCAACTGAGCGATCAATTGCCCAACCAGACCCAGGCCAATGACCGCGACTTTCTCTCCCAGGGAAATGTCGGCAATCCGAACGGCGTTGAGCGCGATGCTGCCCAGCGTGGTGAAGCAGGCCTGTTCAAAAGGGAGGCCTTCGGGAACCTTAGCGACGAGGTTGCGACCGACCAGGATGGACTCGGCATGGCCCGTGCCTTCGCCACCATACGCGACTCGGTCTCCAATTTCGACGTCCGGGACGGAATCGTGTTTATCGATCACCACACCGGCGCCGGAGTATCCCAGAACCGCGTACTCGCTGAATTTTGCGAGGACTTCCCGGGTGGTGCGGATCGGTCCTTCGTTTTTCATCACGTCGAGGATTTTGCCGATGTAGGAGGGGTTCTCGGCCACGGCTCCCAGCGCACCACCGCGATGAATGCTGGCGGTCTCGGTGCCGCTGCTGATGAGCGAGCAATGCGGACGAACAATGACGTGATGGGGCGTGACGACGGGGTCGGGAACCTCATCGACGACGATATCCTTGAGACCTTTCCGCAGGAGTTGCTTCATTGATTTCAGTCGGGTTCCTGTCCGAGGGTGACGGGCCTACTGAACGCCCATGGTGGCCTGGTCGATAGCGTCCAGATCCGCGCCCACATCCTTCTGGTCGCCCGCGGCATGCTTAAACTTGCTGCTGGCGGACAGCCTGTAGTCGCCCCCGCTTCCGTTCTTGTGGCTGACAAACCCAACATCCGCCAGGTTTGCTGGCGTTTTGTTGTCCTTGGGCCAGCCTCCGTCCCCGCCGACAATGACATTGTGGAGGAAGGTGTAGGAGGCAAAGCAGTCGTGGAAGATATTTTCCGGGCCCTTGACCCGCGGCAGCGCCGAGCAATTCTTGTCCGGGCCACCGCCGGTGGTCTGGATGGGTTGCGCCGCCGTTGTGAAAATACTGTTGGTGATGGAGATTCCGGTTATGCGGGGCTCGACGAGCGGACCGCCTATGATGAACAAATTCCGGGGAGGAAATGCTGTGACGTGATCAATGCTGACATCGTGCAGTCGCGGCGATGCAGAAATACCCGGTTGCATGGAAATCTGAGCGAATACGCCAAACCCATTGTAGAGGTCGGGCAGGATGTCGTCCACAACGACGTCGTGGATGCTGTAGCGGCCGCCGTCCTTGGGCGCACCTCCATTCGAAGACAAGCCGTTTCCGATTTGGAAGCCGCTGGCGACGTGGCTCATCCGGCAGTTCCGAATTGTGATGTCGGTAACCACGCAAGTCGGGCAGACGTTGAGTGGTCCGATGGCCTGGTTTTTCGGCCCCAGCAGAATGCCGAAGCCGGTCTGGGAGAAACCGCCCCAGCTATTTTCCAGAACATTTCCTTCAAACAAGACGCGCTGCGCGTTCTTCAGTTCAAAGAGATTCTTAACGATGAAGGGATTGCCGTCGACTCCGCCGACGAACCCCGGCTGGCCTTTCAGCCATGTCATAGGTTTGAAGAAGTGATTGCGGCGAATTTCGATGTCAGTGGGCGTAGCCGTAGCCTGGCTTCCGCCGAATTGAATGCTTTCGGCGGCGGCTTCGAGAAAGTTATTCTCAATCTTGAAGGAGCCCATGGGATCATCGCCGAGTCCCCCGCCAATTGCCTGGGAGTCGGTGCAGGAGCCGGTTTTCGCAACGCAATGAAAGTCGGATAGATAGGAATCGACCACGGCCACGTAACGCACGTGACTGAGCATCACGCCGCGAACGGTCTCGTCCTGAGGAGTTCCGTGGATCCACATGCGATCGAGGATGATATGGTCCGCGGTTGCTTCCTTGTCAGGGCCAATCAGGTTGTAAATCACCGCTCGCGAAACGGCGCGAGTGACTTCCAGACCGATCAGGCGATAGTGGTTCGCTCCGGGCGCAAAGAGGATGGGTCCGGACCCGCCCTTTTTGTTGCATTCAATCTTGGCGAGTACGTTTTCAGGGGAAGCGCAGGGGAAGGCGGGCCGGCCGGGAAGAGAAGACACGCCGCCGTAACATGGAGTCAGACGACTACCTTCAGGAGGCAGTTTCGAATCGGGTGCACTGGTGCGAACGATGATCCAATGCGAGTCGTCGCAGTTCTTCTGGGGCAGGATCAGGTTGTCGAAGGTGGCGCCTGCCTGCAATTGAACAGTGTCACCACAGGATGCTTTGGAGATGGCATGGGAGGGATCTTCACCCGCCCGCACCATGATCGTCTTGCCGGGTGCCGGGGTGGCGCGTACGGAACTATCAACATGAATCCTTGGCAGCTCGGCAGGCCCATCGAACTCGCCGGAACTGGACGCGTTCGTGCTAGATCCGGGACCGGAATCGAAAGCCTGAATGCGGTAAGGGCAAAGCCATAAGTTTAAGGCGCATGGCAGTAGGAGCAGCACGGCTCGTCCGGTGAAGCGCATGCGGGAAGCATTCATAGCTTGGGTGAAAACCTTTCGCCTCAAGACACAATCAACGTCAGGTAATGATCTCATACCATCGGTACCAATAAGTTTCAAGAAGACGACGATCATGAACGAACGCCGGGATACATTTTGCCAGTGCTATGGTACGGCAGCGTGATTTATGGAGCTGCCCGGACGATGAGCGGCGTTTCGATCCCGGGCTCAGCACTCACGACGTGTTCGATTTCGCTTTCTAGAAAGGGGGCTAGCTTGCGGGCGTAGGTGGAGGTGAGGTGGTTGCTGTCGCGAAAGACGACCTGGCCATCGATGACGGACTGGCAAATCGAGTCGGTACAGAGTTTGTCGGCAAAATCCACAAGTCTTGCGCTCTTCAGTCCGCGAAGCGCTGCGCTCTCAGCCTGGCGCGCATCTTCGTTGAGCGCAGCCTCCCTGGTTAAGACGCAATCCTGGGTTGCCCAATGGTGGGCCGCCGCACGCGATAGGCAAATCGGCACGTCGAAACCCTCGCGGGGCACATCGGCGATGACCAGCGTTCTCACACCGTGCGAATCGAGGTAGGTGATCGTAGACCGAAGGCCGTCCTCCCATTCCGCCGCCGAAACAACGTGGCTTCCTGATTTGGCTGGATGCGCATGGTTGGCCACCAGTCCGTCTTTCTCGGAAAGGATAACCACGGTCGGATGCAACTGCACGATCCGCTGCAATGCCGCTTCTCGCCACGACCAACACTCCACGTCCTGGCGTTTTAAGGACGCACTGTAAACCTGCACGCGCGCGGAGGGGCAGGACGCCTTGAGCACGGTAAACAAATGCCAGCGCTTCTCGTTGGCAATGAGTTCGAGTGCGGGAAACCATTGCTCTGCATGCGAGTCGCCGAAGAGCACGGCTGCGGTGCGAGACTGACGATCGCCGTATTCGCACAGCGTTACATCCGCAACGCCGGCAGGTACTACGCAGTGGCCCTCAAACAGCGGCCTGCTGTCATTCGCGGCTGCCCAAAACAGCGCTTGTTCGCCGGCGGCAAGCGAGTGCTGCGCATATCCTGTCACCGCCCGTGATCCCACGATTCCGGTGGCCGCGGTCAGCAGAATCAGTCCCAAGGAAAGCACAGGGCGAGCGATGAGGAAAGAACTGATGCGGATGGGTCGTTCGAGCAAAACAAAAGTGGTCTGGGCCAACAGGAGCGCAAGCGCAGCCGCCGCCAGCTTGCCCCGCCATGTGATCTCTGGGAAGCGCACGGAAGCCATCAGCAGAATCGGCCAGTGCCACAAGTACCAGGAATAGGAAAGCCTGCCGAGGGTCTGTAGTATGCGGCTACCGAGCAGCACCGACAAAGCAGAGGAGCTTCCCGATGTGCCAGCGACCAGGGTTGCGAGCGTGCCCACGACAGGCAGCAACGCCGCAATCCCCGGGAATTTGGTTTGGGGGGAGTAGAAACAGCCGCCCGCCAAAACGGCGATCAACCCTGCCCAGCCGAGGACTTTGGTCCACGCCGGGCCGAGCCTCAGGTTTTGAGCCGATGTCATGCAGGCCAAGCCACCTAACCCGAACTCCCAGGCCCGGGGTGGGAGGCTGAAAAATGCCCAAGGCTGGCGGTGCTGGGTGAGCCAAACGCAAAGCGCGAGAGAAATTGCCGATAGCACAACGAGCAGCGTCGCCAGCCGGCGACGCGACTTCATCAACAAAAGCGCTACTGCGATCAACGCGGGCCAAATCAGGTAAAACTGTTCCTCAACGGCCAGGGACCAGGTGTGCAAAAAGGGATTTGTCTCCACGTCGCTGGCAAAGTAGTTGGAAGCGTCGCGCACGAACATGAAATTACTGATGTAGAGCGAGGTATAGGCGGCCCACTTCGCAAACCTGGCCAGTTCGAGCGGCGAGTAGATGAGCAGGCCCAGCAACAGGGTACTTAAGACGACGAGACCCGCGGCAGGCAGCAAGCGCCGGGCCCTGCGGGCATAGAAATTTCGGAAGCTCAATTTTCCGGTTCGCGCAATCTCGTTCAGGATGAGCCCCGTGATCAGGTAACCGGACAGCGCGAAGAAGACGTCTACTCCGATGAAACCGCCGTTAAAGCCAGGAATTCCACAATGGAACATCACCACGAGGAGCACCGCGATTCCTCGCATGCCTTCTATATCGGGTCGAAAGCCGCCAGAGGGGTTTTGTGGAGCAAGGGTCGGCGGCTTCATCGGGTTTATCGTTGGCGGAGATCTTTGGGCCAGGCGCCCAAGGCTAACCTTTTAGCATAGCAAGAACCGACAGACAAGCAAGACCCCGGGACACAGGCTTGAAATCAATTGCCGCCGTTGATTTCAGCCTGCGCCACGCGAGGCCCAGTTTGTTAGAAATGGTTTGCGACGTTTCTACTGCACACCTGCCAGAGCTGCTTCGAGCGCATCCATATCGGCACCCAGATCCTTGCCGTCTGTACCAGCATTCTTATACGGACTCGTGCTCTGCAAGTGATAATCGCCCCCCTTGCCGTTACGGTAGCTCACGAACCCGACGGCAGCCGCAGTGGTCGGGAAATAATTTTCCGCAGGGTAGGAGCTTGGAGGAAAGCTGGCCGGAGTGGCAATGATCGCGTTGTGCGCGAAGGCATACGTTTGGAAACAGCTGGCGAGCGCGGTCAAAGGAGCGGGATAGTAGGCACAGTCACCCATTCCTCCTCCGCCGGTCGTTTTAGTGGGAACCGATCCTGCGTTAACCAGATTGTTGGTGAAAACAAAGTTGTTCATCGCAGGGTTGACGGTGATGTTGTCGCCCAGATTCAGCATGATTCCAAGCTGGAAGCCAGTCACATGATTGATGGTGACATTTTGCAACACCGGCGCTCCGGGGCCCATGGAGACCTGAGCGAAGGTGCCGAATCCGTTGTATTTTGCCGCATCGATGTCGTCTGCGGTCAAGTCGTGAATGCTGTAGCGCTCGCCTGCCAGCGGCGCGCCTCCGTTGGAAGAAAGGCCGTTGCCTATCTGCATCGCGCCACCCACGTGACTGATCGTCACGTAGCGAATGGTAATGTCGGTGACCCTGCAGGAAGGGCAGACGTTGGCCGTGCCGATGGCCTGATTCTTAGGAGAAAGCAGAATGCCGAAACCAGCCTGCGAGAATCCTCCCCAGGTGTTCTCAAGAATATTGGCCTCAAACAGCAGGCGCTGTGCGTTCTTGAGCTCAAACAGGTTCTTCACGATGAAGGGATTGCCGTCAGCACCGCCGACGAAGCCCGGCTGGCCTTGCATCCAGGTCATGGGCTTGAACATGTGATTGCGGCGGATTTCAATGTCGGTGGGCGCAGTAGTGGCCGCACCGCCGCCGAACAAAATGCTTTCCCCGGAGGCCTCGAGGAAGTTACCCACGATTTTGTATGGTCCCGAGATCAGGCTGCCAAGGCCGCCAGCTACCGCCTGGGCGTCCATGCACGCTCCCGAGTTCGACACACAATGAAAGTCCGACAAGTAGGAATCCACAACTGCGGCATAGGTCATACCGCTCAGCATGATGCCGCGCTGGGTTTCGTCCTGGGCCGTGCCGTGCACCCAGCTTCGATCGAAGATGATGTGATCGGCCTCGTTGCCCTGGCTGAAGGCCAGGTTGTAGACGACACCAGTAGCCGGAGATCGAGTGATCTCCAGACCGATGAAGCGGTAGTGGTTGGCCCCATTCTGGAAGGTGATCGGTCCGCTCCCCTGTCCCGAATACTGCACCTTGGCCAGCACATTATTGGTGGAGGGGCAGTTGAAAGCGGGGCGTCCGGGCAGAGACGAGACGCCTGCGTAGCACGGAGTAATCCGCGTACCCTCGGGAGGCAGGCTGCTGTCGGGCGCGCTGGTTCGGACAATAATCCAATGACCGTTGTCGCAAGTCAGCGCCGGGACGATGAAACTTCCGGTAAAAACTGCGCCCGCCTGGAGCGCGATCGTGTCTCCACACTTGGCGCGGTTCAATGCCTGCTGGAAGTCTCCACCCCTGGCCACAGAAATCACGTTGCCCGAGGCGGGTGTGTCGGCCAAGTCACTCGAGACATAGACTCGGGGGAGCTCGGCCGGGCCGTCAAAATTTCCAGTCGTCGACGAGGTCATCGCCAGAGCGAGCGAAGACTTGGTGCTGGTGGAGCTTGCATCCGTCACTGATGCGGTGAAGCTGAAGGTTCCAGTCTGCGCAGTTATTCCTGAAATCAGTCCATTGCTCTTGTCGAGCGAGAGGCCCTGGGGCAACGATCCCCCGGTGATTTGCCACACGTAGGGTGCGTTGCCACCCGTCGCGGTTAGAGTCGTGCTGTAGGGGGTCCCAGACGTTCCAGCCGGCAGCGAGTTGATGGTAAATAAGAGTTTGGAAAGAGGCACGACCGTGACTTGGGACGTAGCGACCATGCTTCCATCGGCAATGCTGGTTGCCGTTACCATCACCTTGGTCGATGCGGCTACAGAAGGCGCGGTGAATAGACCGTTAGTCGAGATCGTTCCCGCGCTCGCGCGCCAGGCGACCGCCGTGTTGCTGGTGGACGTCAAGGCAGCGGAAAACTGTTGCTTGCCGCCCGACGAGATCGTTGCCGTGGCGGGCGAAAGACTAATGGCAATTTTATTCTTTGGCACCACTGTTACTTCGGAGACAGCGACGCTGGTCGGGTCTGCCACACCCGTGGCGATCACCGTCACCCTGGTCGAGGACGTCACGGTCGGTGCGGTAAACAGGCCGCTCTGCGAGATCGTCCCAGCGCTGGCACGCCAGAAGATGGCCGAATTGGCCTTCTCCGTTCTGGCAGTGGGCGTTAGGGATGCGGAGAATTGCTGCTGGGCGCCAGAAGAAATCGTCGCCGTGGACGGCGAAAGGCTGATCTTTGCGTTAGCGTTCGAGGGGTTGGGTTGTGCACCGGACGCCGAAATTCCCGCGCAGCCGACGCACAGGCTGATTAAAGCCGAAAGAAGGATCGCGGTTCCAAGTTGCCAGACGAAACGTATGGAGGTCTTGCAGTTTTGGTAATCGGGGGACGATTCCAAGCGCATTTGGGGGCCCTCACTAATTGAATTCACGAAATCTCAGATTGCTATTTGTCAGAGTTCAATTTAGAGAGGGGGAAGGGATGAGAATAGATAACTAGAGGCACTGTCCATTTGGCGCACGAAGGTACACACCGTAGTGCCGCATCGGGACAAGGGCCGAAGTGGGACGAATCGGGGCGCCGTCCACTACTGGGAGAACAACCAAACAAAGAATAATCAAAGTAAAGAACAACCAAAGAAATCAGTGAAGCGGGCGGGCGGATTCTTCTCGACCGAGTATCAAGCTGCGCAGGTAGTCGTATTTCGAGCTGCCGAGTACATACTTGGCGGTTTCCCTCAATTTTTCTTTGAACTGAGTTCGGAGGAGTCCCTGGCCGCGGCACTCGCGCCGGAAAACCTCCACGCCAGTGCCGCTCAACACCGCCACGCGGGTAAGGCGAAACGGATCCGTAACCGCAAAATTCAGTCCGGTGCGACTGGTGGCCATGGTTCGAAATCCGGCGGCCTTGACGGCTGCGATGACTCGCCGATCCCATCGTCCGCCGGGGCAGGAAAAATGTTCAACCGAGGCGCCGGTCATTTGCTCCAGCCGGTCTTTTGCTCCGGCGGTCTCGTCACGGAGGAGAAGATCGTCGACGTCGGTAAGGTAGGGATGGGTGATCGAGTGGCAACCGATTTCAAATCCGAGTTTACTCAGACTGCGTACCTGGGGCTCGGAAAGATATCCGGGTTTGCCCAGGAATCCGATGGTGATATAAAACGTGGCGTTGAACCCGAACTCCTGCAAGATGGGTGCGGCGGAGATCAGGTCGGTTTCACAACCGTCATCAAAAGTGAGGCAGACGCTTTTGCCGTCGATGCTTTTTCCGGGGATGCTTTCGTCGTTAAGCGACCGCATCGCCTGGGTCACGTTCGTGGCACGCCAACATTCGTGGGCGAGATCTTCCATATGCTCTCGAAAATCTGAGGCGGAGACGACATAGCGCGTGTAGCCCGGCTCGGGATGACACGGCGCCCGGTTGGGCAGACCCAGTTCGTGATACATGAAGAAGACGGTGCCGTGTTCAGCCATTCAGTGATCTCGCGTTGACCGACCCATGAGCTTTTTGCATTATGAGCTCGCACATTATGATCTTGCCTTCTGGAATACGCGTTCCAGAAAATTCAGCCAGTCTCCCCATTCTGGCAGGGGATCGGCCCATTGAAAGTTGTCGTGGAAGGTGCCGGGCACGGGCGTCATCACCGCCAGCAAGGTACGCAATCGTCCCGGATAAGGCCGCGGGTAGCCCGCCGGGGCGCCGCGCCATACTTCCACAAGATGGCGAAAATCTCCCACCAGCCAGCGGCACCGGACTCCGGTACGGAATGAATTCTGCTTCTCGACGTCGCCGCTTTCGGCCATCTGTGCCAGCAGAGCTGGGAAGTCTGCTCCCGCATAGCAGGCGAGGGGCAGAGAATTCCAGAAGCGCCCGTTGACCTCCATGAAGACGGGCGGACGCTCCGGGACCTGCCGAAATTCGACCATGGCGACTCCGTGCCAGTGCAGAGCTCGCAGAATCGCGAGAGATGCGCTGCGAACCTGCGCGTCCGGCTCGACACTGACGCGAACCGCGCTGCCGGAGCCAGTGGGATGAACATCGCGGATGCGCCGGTGGGCAAACTCCGCTCGCAACTCGCCGCGATGCATGAGAGCGAAATAGCCCGCTCCTTCGCCGTCGACAAACTCCTGTACCAAGACTCGGGGGCTGGTGCGGCTCATCTGCAGATATAGCGCCTGGAGTTCTTCAGCATTTCTGGCGTAGAGGGGCCGTCCGGTGATCTGCATGGCGCCATCGGAGTGGGTCTCGACGGAACTGCGGGGCTTCAGAACTGCGGGGAACCCGGTTGCAGCACACGCTTCTCGGGCTTGTTCCGGATTGCACACGACAGTCGTCTTAGGGACTGCGATTCCGAGGGATGTCGCCAGACGAACCGTTTCTTCCTTGTTGAATGCACGCAGAACGTCTTCATGGGCGGGCAATACTATTCTTGCGCCGGATGCTGTAAGAGCGTCACGGTGCGCCGACAGTGGGAGCGTCGTCGCTTCTCTCATGGGAAGCAATAGAGTGCCCGGTTGCTGCCTTGCCAACTCTGAAAGGCGCGCGACGAAGGCGGAGACGTCCTTTTCCGGATCGGGATATTGGAACGCGTCGCGGCACGAGCGCGACCAGCCGGCCTTTGACCAGGAACTGGATTCTCCTACGAGCACATGGTGACCGGCTTTCGCCAGCGAGCGTACCGAAGCCACCGCCTGGTTCTGATTGCCATCAAGGACCAGAACTCTCATGGCCGCACCGGCAGGACTGCCGCTCGCTCCTGGCTTCGCGCGCTGCGAAAGCCGGCTGCGGCATCTTGGAGCACTTCTGCGAAGCGGCGGGCGATCTGCGACCAGTCGTAGCGTGCGGCCAAGGCGGCGGCATTTTGCTCGCAAGTCCGGCGCAGAGCGGAATCGCGCAAGAGTTGCAGAATGCTGGAGGCAAAGGTTGCGGCGTCGTCGGCGATCAGCAAGTCGCGGCCGGGGGTTACGTCCAAGCCTTCTGCGCCAATGGAGGTGGAGACCATGGCTTTGGCCATGGCCATCGCTTCAAAAATCTTGAGGCGCGTTCCGCCGCCGATGCGGAGAGGAACGATCACCACGGTCGCGGACCGCAAATACTCGGTGACGGAAGGCACGGTTCCGGTGACTTCGACCGAAGCCGAGGCCAGACGCTGCACGCGTGGGTGGGGGCTCCGGCCGACGATCTGAAAACGTGCGTCCGGAAAGGCGGCGAGCACGGCCGGCCAGATTTCGCGGCAGAAATATTCCACGGCGTCGATGTTGGGCTCCCAATCCATCGATCCGGTGAAGACGATCAATGGAGGACTTGCCGAAGCCGGAGGCACGACTTGATATTGCTCGGTGTCCACTCCGGTGGGGACGACTGTGATCGGACAGCCGGGAGATAACGTTAGCATCGCGTCACGATCGTGATCAGAGACCGCGATGACATGTTGAAACCTTCGCAGCGTGCTCGTTTCGTATCGCGACATCTTCCGGGCTTCGATGCTGTATGAGAGCTTGCGCAAGGCAGATTTTTCGGTTTGCGCCATGCGCCGCCAGAGCATGGTCTCGACGTTGTGCTGAAACAGAATCACGGGCGCCGCCGGGTTCTCGGGGAAATTCAGCGAGGCCGAGAGAAAATCGCAGACGGCTAAGTCGAGGCTGCCATCGCTCAGCCGCCGTGCGACCTGTCGACGAACCGCCGGATGCGTGAACTTCCTGACCGCATAGGGAGCCTGCGACGGCAGGCGCAGAATGTAGTCCAACGACTGCGCTAGTGCGCCCTCGGGTGCAGCTGTGTAAATCGTCTCGGCTCCGGGCAGGCGCTGCGCGATTGCGGTTTCGTACTCTGGATCCCGTCGCCCGCCGTAGTAAGAGAGCAGCGTGACTTCATGCTCTCTTGCCAAGTGCCGGAGGATATTAAAGGAGCGGATCTTGCCTCCGGTGTCGACCGGCAACAACTTTCCCGCTTTGACCCAGAGTATTTTCATTGTTCACTGTTCGTTAATCAGTGGACTACCAGAATCAGTGGACTACCAGCACAATCCCTCGTAGGACGAGCCCGCGGAAGGCCGCCGGGATTTTTCCAGATTCACCAGATCCACCACGTAGTGAGTGGGACGAAGATGAGACTCTAGAGTCTTCCGGTCAATGCCACGAGTGCCGATGACGACCACCTCCGCCTGCTTGAGCACCTGCTCCAGATTCGAACTGAGCAGCGAACCGATGTGGGGGATCACGGTTTCGATGTACTGGCGGTTGGAACCGATCAGGCGTCCGAGAGAAACGTTGTCATCCCAAATCTGGAGCGTGCAGCCTTCGCCGATGAGACGCTTGACCAGCTGGACCTGCGGACTCTCGCGGAGATCGTCAGTCGCTGCCTTGAAGCTGAGGCCGAGCATGGCTATATTCTTTTTGCCCGTGGCCAGCACCATTTCGATCGCGCGATTGAGGTGCGCGTCGTTGCTGGGCAGAATCGATTCGAAGAGGGGTAAGGCGAGATCCAGTTCTTTGGCGCGATAGTTCAGGGCGCGCACGTCTTTAGGCAGGCACGAACCGCCGAAGGCGAATCCCGGTTTCAGATAGCTCGCGGAGATGTTGAGCTTGGTGTCGGCAGTGAAGATCTCGACCACGGCTTCGGCATCGACTTGTAAATCCTTCGCCAGGGTTCCGACCTCGTTGGCGAACGATACCTTGACCGCGTGCCAGGCGTTGCACACATATTTCGCCATCTCGGCGGAGCGAAATGAGGTTTCAAAAACGCGGCCCGGCACCCAGGCATACAGCTCGCGAAGGATCTTGCTGTGCGCCGGGTCGGCCGCTCCGATGATGGTGATGGACGGCTCCAGAAAATCGGCGACCGCGGTGCCTTCGCGCATGAACTCGGGATTCACGCATACGCCAAAATCCTGGCCCATTTTCTTCCCGCTGGCCTTTTCCAGGGTGGGAACGACGATGGTCTCGGCGGTGCCCGGCAGAACTGTGCTCCGCAATACCACTAGATGGAAGGAATTCTTCTTGCGGAGGGCTGCTCCGATTTCCTGGCAGACCGGCCCGATGTGGCCAAGGTCGAGTTTGCCGTTACGCATGCTGGGAGTGCCCACGCAGAGGAAGGAGATTTCAGTCTCCAGAACAGCCTTCTCTGAATCGCTTGTGGCGTGCAGGCGGCAGGCTTTCTGGGAGTCCGCAATCAGGTCAGACACGCCGGGTTCAACAATCGGACTGCGTCCGCCGTCGAGGGCTTCGACCTTGGCTGCGCTGAGGTCGACTCCAGTAACCCGGTTCCCCTGGTGCGCCAGGCAAGCCGCTGTAACCGTCCCCACGTAACCCAAACCAAAAATGCTGATTGCCCGGCTCATGCTCAGTCGTTATCCCTTCTCCTTGTGCCGAATCGCGAAGTTCTAAGATAGCCCAGTGCGATGGATGCGGCAAACCGCGCTGGTAACTAGATTGCCAGCGGCTATTCCGTGTCGCTTAATCGTTCTGTTTCAATCACTTGCGCGAGGCGGCCAATGCCATGTTTGACGCGATTGGCAATGCGGACGGAACAAACTCTGGTGCTGTGCAGTCGGAGGGAATTGCCGCTAGTATGAAAGAGCATGGATGCATCGAACCAACCGGGCGTTAAGCCTCTCATCGTCGAGTCTGCGGCGGAGGGGTTCCAGAGTTCGCATGCTTCCGCGGTTACGCCCAGTCTGCCCCGTCGACGAAAAGTGTTTTTCTTGCTGGATTCGTTGAATGTGGGCGGGACCGAGACTCAAGCCGTGGAGTTGGCAATCCGACTCGATTCTGAGCGCTACGATGTAACGCTGGGTTGCCTGCGCGCCCGCGGCCCGCTGCTTGAAAAGTTGGCCGGAACCACGGTTTCTGTGCGGGAGTTCTATCCCAAGGGCGGGTTTGATTCGGTCCACGGGATGTATCAGATGTTTCGCCTGGCACTCTTCCTGCGCCGGGGCGGCTTCCAGATTGTTCACACGCATGATCTTTATGCGAACCTGTTAGGCATCCCAGCTGCGGTGATCGCGCGGGTCCCAGTGATTATTTCCAGCCAGCGCGACTTGGCGCATCTCAACTTATATAAAACTCGACGCCGCGTGTGGCTTCGACGTCTGCAGAATCTTTCTACTGCTGTGCTGACCAACGCGAATGCGGTGCGGGACGCGGTGTTGGCGGAGAATCACTTCGCTCCCCAAAAGGTTCGCGTGATTTACAACGGCGTGGATATGGAGAGGTTCAGCCATGAATCGCGAGACCGGGGCTGGCTCGCGCCCGGCGGATCAAACGAAAAGTGGATCGTGCTGGTGGGAAACATGCACAGCGATGTAAAGGGGCATCCCTGGCTCATCGGCGCGGCCCGCGCCATCACGCGCGAATTTCCGGAGGTGCGCTTTATTCTCGTCGGCGACGGGGAGGAGAGGAAGAATTTCGAACGGCAGGTTGCGGAGTTGGGACTGGAGCGGAACTTCTTGTTTCTAGGGCGCCGCGACGATGTTCCTCGGGTCCTCGCCTGTTGCGACATTGCCGTTCTGCCGTCGAAGGCCGAAGGGCTGCCCAATGCTGTTTTGGAGTATCTGGCGGTGGGGTTGCCAACCGTCGCCAGTCGAGTGGGCGGCAACGCGGAGATCGTTCAAGATGGCAAGACCGGGCTGCTGGTTCCAGCGGAGGATTCCTCCGCTCTGGCCGAAGCGCTCCTCCGTCTACTGCGCGATCCCGAATTGGCGGCAAGCCTGGGAAAAAATGGCCGGGAATATGTGGCCTCGGAATTCAGTTTTCAGCGGATGATCGCGCACACCGACCAGCTTTATACAGAACTCTTACGCTCGCGGGGTGTGGAATGAGTTCCGGGCCGTCGGGTTGGAAGCGGGTTTACCGGCGCGTGCTGGAGATGGACCGCGCGGAAATTGCTGACCGCATTCGCCAGCAGGCGACCGCGCGTTTGGATGTGTTGCGCTACAAGGCTGGAGCCGACTTCGCGCCTCGAATGAACCCACCTGTCACCGGGCCGCAGCCGCGGTTCTTTTTCTCACCGGACGCCGTTCCGGGCTTGTGTGCGAAACTGCGCCAGCTGTTTCCAGAGGCAGCAGAGCAGATTGTCGAGCGAGCCGAGCGCATGTGCGAGCATCGTTTCGATCTGCTGGGATTCGACGCGGTGGACTACGGACCAGACATCGACTGGCACTGCGACCGGGTTCACGGAAAACGCGCTCCGCGGAAACCGTGGTTTCGGATGAAGTATCTCGATTTTGCGGAGGTCGGCGATAGCAAGGTTACCTGGGAACTGAACCGGCACCAGCATCTGGTCACGCTGGCCAAAGCGTTCCGGCTGAGCGGCGACCAGAAATTTGTCTCCGAGTTGTTTCGCCAGTGGGAGCACTGGCATGTCGAAAATCCGTATCCCATCGGCATCAACTGGGCCAGCAGTTTGGAGGTTGCGTTCCGCAGCCTATCGTATCTTTGGGTTTATTTTCTTTTGGCGAATTCGCCAGTGATGTCGGAGGGATTTCGTGCGGCGTTGATTCGCAGTCTGGCGGTTTCTGGACATCACATCGACTGTTATCTATCTACGTATTTCTCGCCGAACACTCATCTGCTGGGAGAGGCGGTTGCCCTGTTCTTCATCGGCACGCTCTGCCCGGAGATTCCGGCGGCGCGGCGCTGGCAACAGCGCGGGTGGCAAATTGTGCAGCAGGAGGCGGAGCGGCAAGTCCAGAATGACGGGATGCATTTCGAGCAGTCCGTTTATTACCACGTCTACGCTCTGGACTTTTTCCTGCACTCTGCGGTGCTGGCTTCGGTGAACCACATTCCGGCGCCATCTCAATCTGATCGAACTCTGGAACGGATGCTGGAAGCGCTGTCGCTTCTGGCTCGCGGCGGAACTGTGCCGCAGCTTGGCGATGACGACGGCGGGAGGTTGTTTGATCCTGCGCGAAACCGGAGGACGCATTTGCTGGATCCGCTGGCGACAGGCGCCGTCCTGTTCGGGCGCGGCGACTTCAAGATGCTGGCCGGAGGTCCGCGGGAGGAAACGCTCTGGCTGCTGGGCGAGGCAGGCCTTGAAGAATTCGATCGCCTTGCGCCGGTCGCACCTACGCATAACTCGGTTGCCTTTCGAGCGAGTGGATTGTATTTGATGACGGGGGATCATCCGGATCGACAATTGGTAATTGATGCAGGTCCGCAAGGCGCGCACACCGCGGGTCACGGTCACGCGGATGCGCTTAGCCTGACAGCCAGCAGCGGCGGTCACGATTTGCTAATCGATTCTGGGACGCTCGAATATGTTGGCGCCGACGGCGAGCGCAACCGCTTCCGCGGCACCAAGGCCCACAATACTCTGCTGGTGGCTAACCAGGATCAAGCCGAACCGAAAGGGCCGTTCAGTTGGGGCAGGCTGCCCAAGGTCGAGGCGGAAGGCTGGATTGTGGGCCAGACTTTCGATCTTTTTGCGGGCAGCCACGACGGATATTCTCGGTTGCCGAATGCCGTGATTCACCGGCGCTTCGCATTTTCACTCAAGTCCGGCTTCTGGCTGGTGCGCGATCAGGCTCTGGGGTTTGGAGAATATCAACTCGACCTTCGCTGGCATTTGGCGCCGGGGCTCGATCCTGTTGGTGGGCAAGAGAAGGTGTTTTTTGGTGACGGTCACGGCCTGCGGTTCGTGACTGTCGAAGGCAGCGGCTGGACGGAAAGCGCGGAGGAGTTGCCCAATTCTCCGGTGTATGGCAAGAAGGAAAATCACAACGTGCTGCACTTCGCGACCAAGGCACAGCTTCCGACGGAGTTTATAACCTTGATGGTGCCCGCGACAGATGCTTCACGCTCGGAGCAAAAGCTGACGCGGATCGGGAAGTCTTCCTCTCCGGCTGCGGGATACTGCTACAAAACAGCTCACGGCGAACACTACGTTATCTTCGGTCAGGGCACGGCCTGGACCCTCGACCAGTGGAGCAGCGATGCTGGGTTTCTCTATTGGGGAGGTGCAGGAGACACGCAAACTCTGATTTGTTGTAACGCTACCTATGTGCGATGGTCTGGTCAGACGATAGTGACAGCCAAGCGACCCGTCTTGCGGTGCGAGATTATCGAAAGAGAAGATCAATTTGAAGTAGTCTCCTCCGATCCAGAGTCGGTTGTTGTCGACCGCGAAGGATGGAGGCTGCTCCGGGCGAATGGCAGTCTGCAACTGGCGGGCAAGCTGGCCGGGGAAGAAAAAAACTGACCTATGTGTGGAATCTGCGGAATCTTTTTTTCGGATCGCGACTGGCACGTCAAGGGAGACGTGTTGGCGGGCATGAACCGCCGCATCGTGCATCGCGGCCCCGATGACGAGGGCTTCTTCGTCGAAGAGAATGTCGGGCTGGCCATGCGGCGGCTGAGTATTATCGACGTAAAAACCGGCCACCAGCCGCTGGCCAACGAAAATCACGATGTCTGGATCGTGTTCAACGGCGAGATCTACAACCATGCTGAACTCAGGGCTGGGCTTGAGGCGAAAGGTCATCGCTACCGTTCGCGCAGCGACACTGAAACCATCGTCCATCTGTACGAGGAATATGGCCGCGATTGCGTGAAGCATCTGCGAGGAATGTTCGCCTTCGTAATCTGGGACCGCCGCAAGCGCGCTCTGTTCGCGGCGCGGGACCGGCTGGGGATCAAGCCTTTCTACTACCGCTGGGATGGCAAGGCTTTTTTGTTTGGCTCCGAGATCAAGACAATTCTGGCGTATCCCGGCGTGGCGGCGGAATTCAACCGGGGCACGCTGGCGGAGTATCTTACGTTCGGTTACGTCACCGGGCCGGAAACGATGTTTGCCGGGATCCACAAACTCATGCCGGGATGCACACTGGAACTTTCCGAACGGGGCGAGCCGAAGATCGAGCGCTACTGGGATCTCAACGTGCAAGTGGATCGCGAGCCTCAGCCGCACGAGTATTACGTGAGAACGTACCGTGAACTACTCGAAAATGCGGTTGAGTCGCATCTGATGAGCGATGTGCCCCTGGGTATGTTTCTGAGCGGTGGTCTGGACTCGAGTGCGGTTGCCGCGCTGGCCACAAAAATTCGTGGCGACCAGATCCAAACCTTTGCGGTCGGCTACGGCGAAGAGGAATTCAGCGAACTGCCCTACGCACGGCAGGTCGCCGAGCATATTCGGTCGGATCATCATGAAGTGCGGCTAAGCCGGAAAGAATTCTTCACGACATTGCCGCATTTGATCTGGCACGAAGACGAGCCAGTCGTCTGGCCATCGAGCGTCTCGCTTTATTTTGTGGCGCGGCTGGCACGTGAGCGAGTCACGGTGGTGCTCACGGGCGAAGGCAGCGACGAAACGCTGGCCGGCTATACCCGCTACGCCTGGACGCTGCTCAATTCGAGAATGGACAGGACGTATCGCGCCCTGACGCCGGCGTTCCTGCGAGCGGCGCTCCGCAAGGGAATTGGCGCGGCGCCCCTGTCCGCCAGCCTGCATCGCAAACTGGAGCACACCTTCCTGATGCGGGATGGCGAAGACTGGCCGTCGTTTTACTTCGACAACTTCTATTCGGCATTTTCCGCGAACGAATTTTCGCAGCTCCTGACCCCCAATGCGCTGGCAAGCGCGGGACAGGCCTATGCCGGGTCCATGGGCGCGTGGGAACGGTCCTCGGGCGACCTGCTGCATCGCTTGCTCTACACCGACATCAACAGCTATCTGATCGAACTGCTGATGAAGCAGGATCAGATGAGCATGGCCGCTTCCATTGAAAGCCGTGTGCCGTTTCTCGATCATCCTCTGGTGGAATTCACGGCGCGCATTCCCGCCAGCCACGAGATCAAGGGAATGGCGGGAAAATTTATTCTCAAGGAAGCGGTCGCGGACTTGTTGCCTGAGGGCATCGTGTACCGGAAAAAGATGGGGTTTCCAACGCCCTGGGCCTACTGGCTGGCCGGTCCACAGCTGGAGGAGATTGAACGATTGCTTTCGGAACGGAGAAGCGTGGCGCGGGGACTGTTCCGTCCGGAAACCATCCGGCGTATTTTTGCGGAGCACCGCGCGGGACATCGTGACCATGGCAACCGCATTTGGCGCCTTCTGAATCTCGAGCTGTGGCAGAGAGTATTTCTGGATGGCGAGGGCGATCCAGCAGTCAGCTCTTCGCAAACCAACGCGGTGGCCCGATAAGCGATGTCCTCACTCTCACTAGTTGCCCAATCTAAATGCTGAGAAAAGCAAAGCTCGCCACACTTGGCCTGCTGCGAAGCGCAGGAGCGTTTGAGCGTGTCGCCAACAGCAAGTGGCGCCGGGAGCGGTTGCTGATTCTGTGCTACCACGGGATATCTCTCGAGGATGAGCACCTGTGGAGACCGCCGCTCTACATGCAGGCGCAATTGCTGGAATGGCGGCTGGAGACGCTGCGAGCCATGCGCTGCTCCGTGCTGCCGCTCAGCGAGGCATTGACCCGGTTGCGGCACCGCGACCTTCCGCCGCGCAGTGTTGCGATCACTTTCGACGACGGCACCTATGATTTTTACAAGCAGGCCTACCCACTTCTGAAGAAGCACCAGTTTCCCGTCACGGTTTATCAGACCACGTACTATACCGACCACGAGATGCCGATTTTTAACCTGACATGCTCCTACCTGCTGTGGAAGAGGCGCGGGGAACGGCTGGACTCAGCGCGGGAACTCGGCCTCTCCGAGCCCATGGATCTGCGCACCGAACTGGGGCGGCACCGGGTGGTTCGCCGCCTGATTGAACTATCCGAACGGGAGAATCTGACCGGCCAGGAAAAAAATGAGCTTGCCCGCCGGCTGGCGGGGATTCTGGGAATCGACTACGCGGCGTTTTCCGCCACACGCATCCTGCAACTGATGAACGCGCACGAGGTGGCTGAAGTTGGAAAGAACGGCGTGGATGTGCAGCTGCACAGTCATCGCCACCGTACGCCCGAAGACGAAGTCATGTTCCGGCGGGAGATCTCCGAGAACCGGGAAAGGATTCGGGCCCTGGCAGGAATCCAGGCAATCCATTTTTGCTATCCGAGTGGGGTGTACCGGCCGGAATTTCCGGGATGGCTGGAAAAGGAAAACATGGTTTCTGCCACGACTTGTGATGCCGGTCTCGTCGATCGGCACGCCAACCCGTTTCTATTGCCGCGATTCGTGGATACATCCGGACGGAGTCCGATTGAGTTTGAAAGCTGGCTTAGCGGCGTGGGATCTCTGGTTGCCGTGCGCAAGGCCGCTCCGCAACGATATGTCGTGCCCGAAGATTGAGACGAGTCAGAATTGGGGACTAACGCGACCGCGGTCCGCGGCGGGCGCAGGCAGGTGAGCCTGCAGAGCCGAAAGCAGATCGTTCTTCAGAAATGGACCACAAGCCATCAGGCCGGTGAGCAGCGGATTCCGGTTGTTGCAGCGCAAGGGAGCGTTATCGAGCGTGGCGACGAATCCTCCGGCGCTGGCCACGAGCGCAGCTCCGGCGGCGACGTCCCATTCATTTTTCGGAGTCAACGTGAACGTAACGTCGGCCCGACCGGCCGCTACCAGTCCCAGTTTGTACGCGACCGAGCCCATGGCGCGAATCTGATAATCGCCGGTCTGAAACTGCTGCCACTCGCCACGTTTGACTTCACTGCGGCTAGCCAGAATCAACGAGCCTTGCAACGCGGTTCTTTGGCTGGGGTGTGCCGGCTTGCCGTTGTAGAGCACTCCGGAGTCGATGGACCCGAGGATGGTTTCGTGGGTGGCGGGATTGCAAATGCCTCCCGCGACCGGACGGCCGTTTTCGACGAATCCGATCGAGACACAGAATTCGGGAATGCCGGCAACGAATTCACGCGTCCCGTCGAGGGGATCCACGACCCAGACGCGACTCTTGCTGAGGCGCGAGACGTCATCCACACTTTCTTCCGAGAGCCAGCCCTCGCCGTCGCGCAACAGGCTCTGGCGCAGCACGGCATCGACCGCGCGATCCGCTTCGGTCACGGGATCGTGGCCGATCTTGTATTCGGTTTCGATCGCACCCGGGGTAAAGCGTGCGAAGACAGCGCGGGCGGCGTCCAGAGCGGCTGCGATGCGCTGCAGGATATCGTCGTAAGAATAAGAAGAGGTCATGTTCTCCTGAATCAAGTGGGTAGAATCGCGTTCGCCCGAATCTTTATTCGGGATCAAGCCCACAACATGCGGGCTCCGGTGAGCAACAGCAAGGCGCAGAGAATTCGACGCAGCCACAGCATGGGGACGCGAGTGGCCAGGTGTGAACCGAGCAGCCCTCCGGGGATGGAACCGATCAGCAGCGATACGACCAGGCCGGGGTCGACGTTTCCGAGCCGGAAATGCATCAGCCCCGTGACCCCGGTGAGCACGACCGCATGTACGATATCGGTGCCGACGTTTACCTTGGGCGGGTAGCTGTAGAAAAGCAGCAGCAACATCATGATGATGCTGCCCGAACCCACCGACGTCATGCCCACGAGAAAACCGGCGACCAAGCCAATTACCGCCATGCCCATGAAACTCTTCGCGGTGGGTGGGCGATTCGCGACTCGCTCTTCGATTCTCCTCTGGAACAGCAGAAGGGTGGGAATCACAATGAGCAGCACGCCGATCGCGGTCTTGATGAAGCTGTTTACGCCGTCCCCGTAGAGATGGCGAATGTACATCAGCAGCTTCACTCCGCAGATGGAGCCGGGAATGCTCCCGACAGCCAGCGCGATCACGACCTTGCGACGGACCGTCCCCCTCTTAAGATGCAACAGGCTGGCGGGAATTTTCGTGAAGAAGTTGAACAGCGCGTCGGAGCCGACCGCCACGATCGCGGGCACCCTCAAGCCAAAGATCAGAACGGGCAGCAGCAACACGCCACCGCCCACGCCGGTCATGCCGATGAGGACGCCTACGACGAAGCCAACCAGAATTTTGGCCGCTAGCACTGGCATAGTCGATCCCTTGTTGTCTTACCCTCTTCCATTTACTCCGATGAAGCCTTCGCGCTCCAGGTGCAAAATGATTTCCTGGGCGGCTTCTTCGGCGGACAGTTCGCCGGTGTTAATGGTTACGTCGGCGTCCGCTGGAACTTCGTAGGGATCGGAGATCCCCGTAAATTCCTTCAGAATGCCGGCCCGCGCCTTGGCATAAAGACCCTTGCGGTCGCGCTGCTCGCAGACTTCGACCGTAGTGGCGATGTGCACCAGAATGAAGCCTCCGTGGGTTTCGATCATCTGGCGCACGTGTTTTCGGGTTGCGTCATAAGGCGCGATGGGCGCGCAAATCGCAATGCCGCCATTCTTGGTGATTTCCGAAGCGACGTAGCCAATGCGGCGGATGTTGATGTCGCGATGCTCTTTCGAGAATCCAAGCTCCGACGAAAGGTGCTTGCGCACCAGATCGCCATCGAGCAGGGTCACCGGGCGTCCGCCGACTTCCAGGAACTTTGTCATCAGCACATTCGCGATGGTGGATTTGCCGGAGCCTGAGAGTCCCGTGAAGAAGATGGTCACACCCTGCTTGGCACGAGGCGGAAAGCTGCGCCGCAGCTCCTGAACAACTTCGGGATAGGTGAACCAGGCGGGGATGTCGCGGCCCTCGTTCAGCCGGTCGCGCAGTTCAGTGCCGGAAATGTTCAGAACCTTGTCGCCCTTCTTGACTTCATCGTCGGGGACGTAGCGGTCCTCTTCCTCGAGATAGACCATCATGCTGAAAGGAACTATGGTGACGCCGATGTCGGCCTCGTGCTTCTTGAAGGTTTCCTGCGCCTCGTACGGACCGTAGAATGGCTTCTTGGTTTCAGGATCGGAGCCCGGACCGGCGTGGTCGCGACCCACGATGAGGTGGGTGCAGCCGTGGTTCTTGCGAATCAGGGCGTGCCAGATGGCTTCGCGCGGTCCGCCCATGCGCATGGCAAGAGGCAGCAGCGAGAGCTTCTGAGTGCCCTGCGGATATTTCGAACTCAGCAGTTGGTAGCAGCGCACGCGAGTGTAGTAATCCACGTCTCCAGGCTTCGTCATTCCGACGACAGGATGGATCAAAAGGTTGGCTTCAACTTGCTTTGCCGCGCGGAAAGTGAGTTCCACATGGGCGCGGTGCATAGGATTGCGGGTTTGGAAGGCAACCACTCGCCGCCATCCGAGCCGCACGAACTCGGCGCGCAGTTCCGCCGGAGTGAAGCGCAGGGTGCGGAAATCATAGTGCGACGGCGCCTGTAGACCTTCGATGCGCCCGCCGACATACCACGGGTTCGACTTGTTGATGGTGTAATCGGCGCCGGGATGAGCCTTGCTGGTGCTGTTGAACACGGCCTTCGCTTCGGCCGCGCGGTCAGGCTGCCAGACTTCCGCCGCATGCAACACCGCCAGCATGACGCCCTCGGCATCGCGCAGCGCTACCTTGCTGACACCAGGCACGAGCTTCTTCGCAAATTCTTCGGTGACGTCGAGCGTAATCGGCATGGGCCAGAGGACTCCGCTGGCCAGGCGCATGTTCTCGCAGACTCCCTCGTAGTCGGCTTGGGTCATAAAGCCGCGCAGAGGAGAGAAGCCTCCGCTTATGAGCAGTTCAAGATCGCAGATTTGACGGGCAGTCAGGTCCCAGGATGGCCACTCGCGGGAGTGGGCTTTCAGTTCTGCGGCTTTTTCCGGTGCTGCCAGCAGATCGATGAGTTCGCCGCCGTGCGGAGCAATCAAATGACTAGTCGAAGCAGACAAGAGCGTGAACCTCCAAGGTTCGATGATTTGGGATGAAATGCATGTAACTTTTAGCGATTCGCAGAAAAATCAATGATGACTTCCGGACCTGCTAATCGGGGAGGACGTGCGAACGAGACTGCAAAGCAGTTGCGGGTCAGTGACCCAGATTAGCCCCAGTGTACACCAAAGAGATTTCACCCCGGAATTACACGCAAGTGCCATGCCGGAGCGGCTTTAGCGATTGTACTGTAAATTGATAAGGATAAAGGGAAAGCCGCAAAATTTTCTGGCTGCGGCTCGGTTTTACCCCTTCTCGTGTGCAAAAGATTGCGCAGGATAGGGAACTAATTTTGCTGCTGATCGAACTGGTAGAGATTCTTGAGCGCGGTTCTGGCGTAACCAATCTGGGCACCGTCTACCGCTCGACGAAAGCCTGTCTCGTTTAAACTGCAGAGAGGCTCCGCGGATGGCGTCCCTCGACAGCATTGATGCGAGATTGGGCAAAAAAAACGATTCTAGCCAGCGGAGCGTTGCGGCTTGCGGGAAATCTGCACGGTCGCAGCGCAGCCATTCTGATGTACCACTCCGTGCTGCCCGATCCTAGTCTCCAGGCCGACTCTCTCGGAGGCATTGTTCACTCGGGGTCCGCATTTCGCGCGCAAATGGAATTGCTTGCCCGGGATTACCATCCCATCAGCCTGGATCAGACGGTCAAACACCTGCGCAACGGAGAGGATTTTCCGAAACGCTCTGTGGTCGTCACGTTCGACGATGGCTACGCGGACAACTACGAAGTCGCGTTGCCGATTCTGGATCAATTCGCGGTGCCCGCGACATTCTACGTAACCGTAGACTGCATCGAAAACAAAAGGCTGCCGTGGCCGAGCCGCTTACGATTTGCCTTCCGAAGAACGAAGCAGACTTCATGGACGGATTCGAAGACCGAGTCGACGACCAATTCGAATCCCGAGTCCTGGAATCTCGGTTCTCCGCTGAATCGCGAGGAAGCATTTCTGGCGGCTTGCGATTCTTGCTGTCAACTGAGCGGCGCGGCCCAGGAAGAGTTCATCCGGCGCATCGAGCATGAACTGCAGACCAGCCTGCCCGGGCAGTCGGGATCGCTGATGATGAGTTACGACCAGCTGCGGGAACTTGCTGGTCATGGGCACGTCGTCGGCTCTCACACAATGACCCACCCGAATATGGCTCAACTCAAAGTGGACGACGCGCGACGCGAGCTCGCCGAATCGAAGCAGCGGCTTGAATCCAGACTCGGTTCGCCGATCAAACACTTTTCCTATCCGTGTCCGGCGCTTGAACCGCACTGGAGTGAGCGGACCCTCGAGCAGAGCCGCGCAGTGGGCTACGAAACTGCAGTCACCACCAATAGCGGGCTGACGCGCAGAGGGGACGAGTTGCTTTGCTTGAAGCGGCTGCGTCCCACGAAGACCCTGGAAGGCCTGCGATGGAACCTGGAAAGCGCTTTTGCTGGTCGAACAGTTTAAGACGAACAGTTTAAGACGAGCAGTTTAAGACGCGCAGTTTAATTAGACTCGAAATGAGGCGATCACGGATTGGCCAGAATCCTGGTTTTGGACGGGCACAGCGCGGCGGCTCTGGCGGTAACGCGTTCCGCGGGGCAGGCCGGGCATTGGGTAGGCGTGGGCGCGAACCGGGGCTTGTTCGCGGCGGCAGCGCTGTCCCGTTACTGTCGCGCGAAACTCGACTATCCTGTTTCTACCAGCGAGCCTGATGCTTTTGTGGACTCGGTCCTCGAGTTTGTTCGCGCCCAGGCGATTGACCTCGTCATCCCCATCACCGATTGGACTCTCGGGCCGCTCTCCGCGCAGCGGGAAAGGTTTGCGGGAATCTGCCGGGTTGCGATGCCGTCCCAGGCGGCGGTGGAATTTGCGTCCGACAAATATCGCACCATCAAGCTGGCGGAATCGATCGGCATCAGCGTGCCCCGCACTCTTCTCGTTGCATCGCTCGACGATCTTGCTCAGTGCAAGGGAGGGCCTTTCCCTCTGGTTGTGAAGGATCGCTTTTCCGTACGCTGGACCGGGGGCAAGGCCGTGTTCGGATCGGTAGCCTACGCGTACTCGGCCCAAGAGTTGGAAAGCAAGGTGGCGGAGCGCTTAGGGACCGCGGGTGATGTTTTGGTCCAGGAATTTACCTCGGGCGTCGGGATCGGGTTCTCGTGTTTCGTGGTTGGAGGGAAAGCGTTCCTGCCCTTCCAGTGGCAAAGAATCAGGGAAGTGGACCCGCGCGGATCGGCCAGCAGCGCCAGGAAATCCATTCCGCTCGACGCTTCACTACTCTCCCTCAGTGTGCGGCTGATTTGTGAAATGGGTTTTGAAGGAATTGCGATGGTGGAATACAAGAAGACCGCCGACGAGCGTCTTGTATTGATGGAGATCAATGGACGTCCCTGGGGATCGATCGGCCTGCCGGTGGCTTGCGGGATCGACTATCCGCGGCATCTCATCGACTGGTGGTTGCAAGATAAGCTCCCGCCGGAAGAAATTTCCTATCGGAACAACGTCACTTGCCGCCGCGTCGTGGGGGAGTTAACTCATCTGAGTAATCTTCGTGCGGGGCGTCCGCCGCAATGGCCGGAAGCTTACCCCAGTTTCTGGACGAGCCTGTTCACGGTGGCCGTGCCCTGGCTTCCTGGTATGTGCTATGACGATCTGTGGTTGTCCGACTTGCGTCCGGGAATCGGTGGGATTCGCCAGTGGTTCCAGTCTCGCGCGAAAACAAGAGCAAGAAGCTAGGGCTTCGTGAGCCGCTTCGCGAACCGCCGATCAGTGAGGCAACGATCAGCGAGGCACGACCAGCGAGCAATGATCAACGACTGGTCACAGGCTGCTCTTTGGCATCTGGAGCGGCCAGCAAGGTTGAGGTGATCAGGTTCCGAACGCAGGTTCGCAATTGGCGGCCGCAGAATCGCGTACCCTCAAGATCCGCGAGGTAGGGATCTGGGATTTCGCGATATCGCCAAGCTCCCTCGGCGTAAGCGCTTAGCATGTATATCTTTTCCTTCGCTTCCGGATAAAGCGTGAGCAACTCAGCCTTGTTCTGAAAGTCCATCGCGAGAACACAATCGGCCTGCTGAACCATCTCGCGCGTAAGCGGTTTAGCTCGGTGGTTCAGCAGGGAAATTCCGAGATCGGCAGCCGCCTGTTGCGCCCAGGGATGCGCTTCACGCCCGGCAGAAGCGTGCAGACCGGCGGAGACAATTTGGACCTGGTGCTCTAAACCACCCTCGTTCAACGCTTGCCGCATCAGGAATTCCGCCATGGCACTGCGCATGATGTTGCCGTAGCAGACAAAAACAAAAGACCGCGTAGCGGGCGGCACCAGTCGCTGATTTTCCATGCGAACTCCGAGCCGGTCGCGCAGCCATAACTCTCCATAAATCCGGCCAGCCTGCGGTCCAAGACGCAGTTTGATGCCACGGTATTGCAGAAAAGAATTTGGCACAATCTTCCGCGCGGCGTCTTTCAACACTGTCTTCAAACTTCGCGGTAGGGTTTGCGGCGTTTCCTCGGTCACGACCGCACTCCCTGGTCAGAGACCGCTGACGCGAGCTGGCGATTCTGTTCTGAAACCAGCTCGTATCCGAAGGTCTGCATCAAGGGGCCCCATGCCGATTCGATTGCCGCCACCGATTCCGGCGCGAGTTGAGACCTCCAACCTCCAGAAGTCGCCGAGCGAACAAACGGCTTATCGCTGCGAGTTCCCTTGGTCAGCACCCAGCTACCGGCTTCCTGCTTCTCCAGAGCGCGCATCCGTTCGGGCGAACTCAGTTCAATGGCCTGCTGCAGGGCTTGAGGGCTGGAATCAATCTTGCGGAACGAACAGCGATCCAGGAACGCGACGACGTTCACGAGTGCGTTGGCTGTGTCGCGCTTCATGTCTTCGTAGCGCAGCATCAGGAACCACGGATCATCTCTCCGCAGCACGGTCCAGCTCAGCACGTTATCGCGCCAAGAGCCGAATTTGCGGTCAAACTCGCCCGCGATGAAACGGGGCACAAAACTCGACATGGGATAGTCGTCGGGAATGTTTCGCGCCTTCACATTGTGGTGATAGAAAGAAACCGCCACATCCCGCGGGTCGCGCACAATGTAGATCACCCGCGGATAATGTGGTTGGAAGCTTTCATGACTCTTGAGCATCCGGGGGCGCGGGAGTTGCCGCAGGAAGCGATCGCGATTGAAATAGATTTCCGGGATCCTCGACTCGATGTTGGAAAACGTGACTGCGGCATCCTGGTAAATCAAATTCCCCAACAGAAAACGCGTCCAGGTGTTGCCGGACCTAGGATAGGAAACCAGAAAGACATCATCGGGGAAAACGGTCAGGCCCCGGCCGGCGATCTGCCGTCCGGTGAGCACACGCCCTGCCTGGGCAATGGCCCCGAACAGCCTTTGTATTGTTCCCTGGGCCGCCGGCATTGGTCCTCAGCCTTTCGCCATTTCACGTACGGTATTCGCTGCCATGACCAGATTGCTCCCGGTGCAGAATGGATACTCGCTTTACGCTTCCTCCTGGTACGTTTCCACCAGGGCGAGCGTCACTTCATCTTCTTGATTCGAGCCCAACGGTCCCACTTCCCAGGCGCGATGCGTCCAGAATGCCCAAGCCAATCCTGAGCCGTAGACCAGGCCCGCAATCACCAGTTGTATCAGAAGCGGGCCCAGGCGATGAGGAATGAACCAGCGCCGCATCAACAGAAGAACGGCCACCAGCGGCACGCACAGGGCGAGCGGAAACACAAACGCGCGATAGAGATAGGTCTTGAGTTTGATCCCCAACAGGCGGCAGAGATGATGGGGCAGGAACAGAATCATCGAACAGGTGAGAGGAATGGCCGTACCGATCGCGTCTCCCATGATGCCGTATGGTCGTACCAGGATTACGCTGAGAATCAGGTTCGCAGCGCCCTCCGCCAGCACAACCCAGGCCCAGGTCCGATGCTTGGCCATGCCCCAGAGCGTTCGTCCCGAGGCGGACTGGGCCAGCATCAGGGTCATGGGATACAGCAGAACGAGCATGACAGGATAGCTTGTAGCGACGTATTTCGGACCGACCCAGGCCTCAATGACGGACTTGCCCAGGACCGTGAGGATGGCCGTGATGGGAAAGATAATGAAAGCGCAGGCGCGGTTGCCAACGACCAGAATCTTCCGCAGACCATCCATGTCGCCTTTGGCCTGAGACTGGCTCGACATGGGGACAAAGAGCTGAGCCAGGCTGCTTACCACTTCTGAGGAGTAGTCGACCAACCGCGCGCCGATGGTGAAGTAGGTCACGGCGGCGGCGGACACAAACGTGCCTATCACTAATGCGTCCGACTTGAAGCGCAGGCGCCCCGCCACGATGATCAAAAACGTAGTTCCGCTGTAGCTAGCAATCCGGCGCAAGCTCGACCGGTTCACGTATTGGGTTCCGAGTCGCAGAGGCAAATGGCGGAAGACCGCCGCGGCATTGACGAACTGGTTCAGCAGCGGCAGGCTGACGGTGACCAAAGCCACGGTCAACAGGCCGCGTCCATGCCGCAGGGCGACGACAATGAGCAAAGCCCGGATGAGAGTGGAGCTGATGCTGGTGAAATTCAGCAGGTAGAATCGCTGCAGCCCCTCCAGAATCCCGCTGAAGACGCCGAGTGGAAATCCCAGTGACACCGAGGTTCCCACCATCAAGAGCAGCCAGCGTGCCGTAACCACAAAGTCGGCGGGAATGCGGAAGATCGAGTCCACGTAGTAGGCGGCGATAAGGGTTATGCACATCGCCACCACTCCGATGCCGCTATAGCTGAACATCGCGGTGTTCACCAGTCGGTTCAGTTCGTCGTATTCTTCGGTGGCGGAATACTTCGCGATGTAGCGAACAATGGAGGAACGAATGCCTAGGTCGAAAAGCCCGTAGTATCCAGTGGCGGAAAAGATCAGAATCCAGAGACCGAAGGCCTCATCTCCCAGGCGATGAAGAATGTACGGGGAAAGAAAAATTCCCACCACGACATTGACGCCCAGGGCGAACCAACTGGAACCGACATTCTTGATGATTTCGCTTTTCCGCATCGGCTGCGCTTTGGACTACTGTTGGCCCGGCAGATATCGCGCTTTCCAGGAATAAACCCCTTCCATCATCGAAGCCAGCTTTCCGGTTGCTCTGGGGGCAATCGCCAGCCCCAACAACACAAGACTCACCTTGGATCGACGAAGATGGGAGTTAGCTTCTTTGAAAAAGGTGCGGGCCTGATCGAATTCTTTTTGTTGGAGACGGTATTTGCCCTCTTCCAGGAGATAGCGGGCGTGGGCATCGGTGGCTCGACTCTGCACCAGAGCGCGATCGGATTGGGAAAGCGGCAGGGTTTTCAACACTTTCTCCAGGATTTGCCAGTAGGCTTCCATCATCCGGGCGCGGGAAGCTCCCAGAGATCCTGGGCGGCCGCCATTCAGCCGGGCCTGCACTTTGGTGGTGTAGGAAATTTTGGCTCCATGGAACGCCGCTCGGAGCCACATATCGTAGTCGTCGCAGCGCTGCAGAGTCTCATCGAAAAGTCCCGCACGGACGATGGCACTTTTACGGGCAACGACAGTGGAGACGGGAATCTGACAGCGTTCCACGGCCAGAGCCTGAAAATCCGCCGGGCCGAAGGAAGGACAGCGCTTCATAAATTCGCTGGGTAGCTTCGGATCGCCCACAGACAGACCGTTGCTATACACCAGGTCCAAACTTGGATCTTGTTCGAAAAGCTTCATCTGGGCAGACAGGTGATCGGGAAGCCAAACGTCATCCGAGTCGAGAAAGGCCAGGAATTCTCCGCGGGCCTGACCGATCGCGGTATTTCTCGCTCCCGCACAGCGTTTGTTTTCTTGCTGGATATAGTTGATCTGGTCGGCATGCTTCTGCAGGAAGGGTGCCAGGACGCGCTCGAGTTCGGGAGTGTCGGGCGATCCGTCGTTGACCAGGACGACCTCGAAGTCCTGGAAGGTCTGTTCAAAGACGGAGCCCAGCGAGCCCGCGATTAAGGTCGCGGTGTTGTAGGACGGCATGATGACACTCACGCGAGGACTCTGGTTTGACAAGGGTGGCCTCATTCGCTTACGAACTGTAAAAAACTGTTTCTTTGTCTCCTGCCAGAATGTGGTTGGCCGCCTCCACTCCCATCATGACGGAGTGGTCCATGTTGCCAATTTCGTAGCGCCACGCTCCAAAGCGGCCGCGGGAGTAAATCCCTTTCTCCATCATTGCCGGTTGAAGAATCGAAAGCGCCCGGTCGCGCGCGAGAGTTGGGATGGGATAAGAGTACGGCACGCTGCGATGATAGCGAGAGACAATGCGGTCACGATCGGTCTCCGCCAGCATACCCGCTCGAATCAAACCAGCGATCACCTGCTCCGTAATTTTCGAGGGATCGGGGGATTCACCAACTTTGTACGACACTTCACACATCAGAGAGCTGTAGCGCTCGGTGTCGCCACCCGGAACGTTAAACGGAGAGTAGTGCGAAAAGTAGGTGGCGCGGTAGCAGGGAACCTCGGGATCGGCGAAATAGATCCAGCATTTGCCGGTTTCGATTTTCTTTTCCAGCCCCAAGCCAATGACCAGCAGGTTGTTGTGGTGGAGATCCCCGGCGGCGTCGACTAGCCTGCCCTCTTTTGACTTGAGCATGCCCGCCAGCAGATCCAGAGGCGTTGTGGAGATCAACACGTCGTAAGTGTCGCCGCTGCCGTCGGAAAACGACACGCGCCGGTGCCCGTCATCCACGGCTGCCAATTGTTTGCCGGTCTTTATCTTCTCCGGGAAGCGCTTCACCATGCGGCGATAAATCTCGCCGGTCCCGCCATACATCGGGAATCGAAACTTATTGTTCGGTCCCCAGGCCACATCGTCGCGCTCGTAGAGTACGTTCTCCAGCAGGCGGCGGAAGTCCACGGTTGCCACTCGCTCGGCCATCCACGATTTCGACATTTCTTCCAACGGAGTGGTCCATACTTTCGAGTTGTAGGGGAACATGAAGGCCTCGGCGATTCCTTCGCCGAAGTTGGCCAGGATCCAATCCCGGAAGTTGGTTGCGTCCCGAGACTTCCCGTTTGTGGCCGCGTGGGCCGCGCCCATCAGACAACTCACCTGCACTGGTTTGGGGAGATATCGCAGGTTGTTCTGGAAGGGATAAGGAATCCACGAATCGCCCTTCACAATCCAGCTCTCGCGGACCAGGTGGTTCTCCTCTCGCCCCAGCATGTCGTCGACGAGTTTGTCGAAGTAGGGATAGTGGGAGAAGATAACGTGGCCGCCCTCGTCCCATACAAAGCCGTGGTCGTCCACGTGCGAGCAGGAGTGGCCGCCGACGTAGTCGGCCTTCTCGTAGAGCACCCAGTTCTGGTAACCGAGTTCGTGTAAGCGATAGGCAGCACCCAGACCCGTGGGGCCTCCCCCGATGATGACGATTCTTTTTTCGTTCATGGATTCAATGGCCCCGGAAAGGTAAGGATTGCTCGGCCAGGAGTTCGCCGCTTCCCTGCGACTCTTGGCTCACGGGATAGCCCAGAAGTCTCATGACTGGTCCCCAAGCCTCTTCGATCACGGCCACCGATTCAGGGGGCAGAGTCTGCCGCCACTGGCCGGACTTGGCTGCCCGTACAAAAGGGATGTCCTTGCGGCTCTCCTTGGTCGTGACCCACTCCTTATTTTGCTGAGCCTCTAGCTTTCGCATGTTGTCGGCCGAGCTGAGCTCGACGGCCTTGGCGATCCTGTCGGCGGAGGCGTTCAGATTCAGGAAGTCGGCAATTCTTGTCATCTCCCGATGCGTGTCGTCGAGAAGGTCTTCGTATCTCACGATCAGGAATTGACGATCGTGCCCGCGGGCTCCCAGCCAGCTCATGACGTTCTCGCCCCAAGAGGCGGGGGTCCCAAGAAAGCCGTTCTTGAGCCGGGCGAATTGGAAGATGTTCTTGGAATTCACCAGCCAGCTGCCGGCGTGCTCGCCCCAGGTGCCGAAGTACTCATCGGTCTTCATGAACCGGGTGGTGACGTAGGTGTGGACGGGAAAGTCGTCGGGGATATTTTTCCCCTTCCGGTCGTAGTGATAGGCGGAAACCGCTACGTCCCGCGGATCGCGCACAATGTAGATGACACGCCGATAGCGAGGGTCAAAACATTCGTGACTCTTGATGACGCGCGGGCTGGGAATCTTCTTGAGCGCTTTTTTTGACTTCGCATAGATGTCGGGGACTTTGCGCTCTACGTTCACGAAAGTGACGCGTTCGTCCGGGCTCATCAAGTTTCCCAGGAGAAATCGGGTCCAGGTGTTGCCGGACTTGGGATAAGAAACCAGGAAAATGTCGTCGGGCAAGACGTGAAACGCCCGCCCAGAGATGTCCTTCTCCAGAACGTAATTGGCCGCGTAGAGAATCTTTACCAGGACGTCATTCATAAGTATCAGATGGAGTTACCGCCCCACTTTCTTTCAAGACTATACCGCGCTTTCCGAGCTTTGCCAGTCTGCTTTGGTGACGAGCGTAACCAGGGGGGCACCATCCGCGGGCAAGCCCGTTCCGGTCCTTTCGGGATCATTCCATGTGCACCAAAGGACTCGTGCTTGGTTTGCCGGCTTTCCAGTCGCCAGATGCCGCCATTGCCAGGGCTGCCGCATATCCAGGCCTTGTGGGCAGGTCGCGCAGTATCCAGCGCCTTGCCTCGGATGGATCGGGTCTGGTCGCCAACAGAGCCTGAGATTCGTCCGCGGCGACGGAGACGTCAAACTGATCCAGCGGCAGCGACAGTTCCTCTCCACGGGCCTTGACGTAGGCCTCTTTGCGAGTCCAGCAACGGAAAAAAGCCGCTTGAAGCTCATCGCCGGACAGCCTTTCCAGAGAGTGACGCTCGTGGAGAGAAAAGATGCGCTCCGCCAGTTTCCCTACGTCCGGTTGTGGACGGATTTTCTCGACGTCGATACCGATCTCATGAGTTCTGACGAACGCGATTAGCGCCAGCCCTTCCGTGTGCGAAACATTGAAGCGCAGATCATTGAAGCGTAGATCCTTCAAGCGCCGATCAAGGAAGCGCAAGTCAGATGGCTCATCCAGAATCGGCTTGCCGTACTTCGAATAGCGGAACGATAAATCCAGCGGCGTTGTCCCAAGGTAGGCGGCGGCCAGTGAGCGCAGCGTGGCGCGAGTGACGATAAAATCTTTGCGGGGCCTCTGCACCCGATAGCGTGCCGCGCGCTCATGTTCCTCTGCGGACAGCAATTCGTAGCAGGCTCTCTCGACGGAAGCCGGGACGTCCAGCGAACGGACCCACACGTTCACGACACCAGGCGGCAGCTCGGGAACTGCACAATCACCCGGCTCGCCACACTCCCGCGCTTCGATTTTCACGCTCCTTAGCATTGACAAGAAATCTGTAACTCCTCCATTTCGATTTTACGCTGCCAGGATTACAGGAAAGTTTCAATACCTTTGGCGCCTTATCTGACGTTGGTGACCCTTGGCGCCAAGCAGACCGCAGTGGGGCCCCAACAGGGTCAGTTTGCTGTCCAGGCAAGGGCGACATGATCTTTTCCCGGTGCCGCGGGATTGAGACGTCCGTTACCCCGGCAGCGATTTGGGTTGACTAACGAAGCGGGTTGGCGTAAATGATTAGGACCCGAGCAGGGGTGTCGTTCAGCACGCCCTGAGCGTAACCTCCCTGCCTCGGTCTTCCCCCGACACAAACTGCAGGAGAACGAGATATGCGTGCCCAACGTATGTTGTTCGCGGCTATTTTTCTCAGCGTGATTTGCGTTTTCAGCCAGATCGCCCTCGCCCAATCCGTGTATGGCAACATCAAGGGGACGCTCACCGACATTGCCGGTAAACCGATCGCTGGCGCCAAGGTGACAGTCTCTTCCGTGGGCAAGGGCACAAAATACCGCACGGCCACCGACGGTTCGGGTTTCTACGCTGTCAATGACGTTTCTCCCGATGATTACAGCCTGCGCATTGAGGCCGACGGGTTCAAGACCTACCAAAATCCCCTGGTGACGGTATACGCCGACAATCCCACTATGGTGAATCCCAAGCTGGTGAAAGGGAGCACAGCGGAAGTGGTCAATGGCAGCGCTGCCGACGTCAGCGTGCTGAAAATTGATCGCACCGACATCGCTACCATCCTCTCGCAACGCCAGGTCGCGGACCTGCCCTTGCAGCAGCAGAATGTGTCGAACCTTGGAATCCTCGCTCCCGGCGCCATACCGCGAAAGCCGACTCTCGCCCCGGTACAGAACCCGCAACAGGGCGTCTACATTAACGTGAACGGCCAGATCTTCAGTGGAACGGCATATCAACTGGATGGCACCGACAACCGGGACCCGATCGAAGGCCTGGTGATTATTAACCCCAATCAAGATGCCATCAGTGAGATGAAAATCACCACGCAAAATTATGGATCGGAGTTCGGCCAAGCCACGGCCGGAGTAGTCACTTCACAAACCAAGTCTGGAAGCAATACGTTGCATGGCAGCGTTTTTGGATACCGGCAGAGTGGCTGGGGACAGGCGTCGGACCCCAACCTTTTCACCAATGTCGTTTTGACGAACAATAATACAGGCCAAACCACCACTTCTACGGTTCCCCCCGAGATCAATAACCGAACGTACAAGAAGAACCAGTTCGGGGGATCGATTGGCGGCGCTTTTATCAAGAATAAACTGTTTTATTTCGCCGATTACCGGGGAAGCCGGGATACTTCCGGGGCAACACTGACCTTGACGGTGCCGACGGCCCACGTGCACGACACCTGCCTCGCGTCGCTGACCGGAGCGCCAACGGACTGTGATCTTTCCGAGTACGGCGTCGGTCTGACTGGAGCGGCTGTCGATACTACCGGCTGTTCCACCTCCCCACCACCGTCGACCTGCATGATGCTGTTGAACAGCAAGGTTTCTCCTCAAATGGTTTATTTACTGAGCCTGCTGCCACGGCCCACCTCCCCGGCCGGCGTCGTCACCAACAACTACGTGGCAGCCGGAGGGGAGCCGTTCAACAGCGACAATTCTGATCTCCGCCTGGACTACGACGCTTCTCAGAAGCTAAGGGTGTTTGCCCGCTACAGCTATGATTTATTCCGGCAGGACGGTTCTCCCGCCTTCGGGATAGGCGGCGGGCCCGGAACCAATCCCGACCTCTTTGCAGGCCACGCCCGAACCGCCAACCAAAGCGCGTCCAGCGGTTTCTCATACTCATTCGGCAGCAACTTGCTGACCGACTTCCGGTTCGGTTACTTGCGCTACCACCTGGATTTGAACGCGCCGGATTTTGGTACCTATCCCTTGGTCAATCCGCCGTCAACGTACGCCGGCAGCGCCATCCTCGGCCTCAACAACCCGTCGGACATCTTTACCTCGGGCTTGTCAGCCATTGAAATCACCAACTCGATTCCGTTCTACCCACCGGGCTCGAGCCAGGCTGCACCGCCTCCGACCACAGGCGGCTTTGTAGCGTTCGGCTCCTCCTCGCAAGTGAACAACTGTAATTGTCCGCTCCGCGAGCACGAGCAGCAGTTCCAGTTTGTCGACAACTGGACCCGTTTGGCCGGGCGCCATGCCTTCCGGTGGGGCGCGGATTTTCGCTACATTGAGAACTTCAGGCTCAGCAGTTCCGACAACGCTTCGGTTAGCCGGGCCGGGCACATGCAGTTCAGCGACCAGACTTTCACCAATCTCGGTCTGGGCGATTTTCTGATCGGGAGGCTGGCGTATTTCGATCGCACCTACACTGATCCCACCATCCCGTCGGCTTACGACGCCACCGAGCACCAGAAGAGGGCGTTCTTTTTCGCCCAGGACACCTGGCGTGTGTCCTCCCGGTTGACCGTCAACTATGGCCTGCGATGGGAACTGTACTTCCCACAAACGGCCAACGCCGGAGGCTTCCTGCTGATCCAGAACGACGCACTTCCCGCCTACACCGCGACAACACCGGCGATTAATGTGGTGGGAACTTCGGGAATAAATCAGCAAGGCAACGTGCAGAATACGTATAAGAACTTCGGACCCCGCATCGGATTTGCATATTTGTTGGGGTCCAAAACAGTGATCCGAGCCGGGTACGGCCGCAGTTTCGACGTAGGTTATGGCGGGTCGTTATTCGGCATCGCCGCAACCCAGAACCCGCCGATTGCCGCACACTTCGAGATCCGGAATGGATCGGCAGATCCGGGCTTTGTCATCAACTCCGCGACCAGCCCACTGGACCTGTCCGCCTACACCAACTTCACGATTAGCCAAGGCCCTCTGACCGTGGCGGGACTCTGTTCAGCTCAGCTCACCAGTAACGCTGGAAAGTGCGATCCGGGTATGCTTGCGAATGAGGGTGCGCCGCGAGCTGGCGCCGCTCTTTATGCGCTTCCGTCAAAGCTAAGACTTCCCACCGTCGACGCCTGGAACCTCACCGTTCAGCATGAAATCACACCGAACGCGTATTTCGAACTGGCCTATGTCGGGAACAAGGGGACGCATGTCCTGACGGACTCCACTCCCTTTTACGACCTTAACGCCCCCACCCCTCCGCCTGCGTCGGCGATCACAACCTATCCGGCGACGGACACCGGAGCCTGTAACCGTCTCTACTCTTATATCGGAACGAATACCGGGCCCCAATTTTGCGTGCCCAACACGAGCAACCAAAGCCCGCTCAATCCGTGGTTTTACCCGGTCTACTATTTCGGCAACAACGCCTCCGACAACTACCACTCTCTGCAAGCCAAGTTCAGCAAACGCTTCAGCGGGGGCTATAGTGTCCTCGCCAACTACATCTATTCCAAGGTTCTTGACTATGACAGCAGCTACTATGCCGTGAAGCCGAGTATCGGCTATGGCCCGGGCGGCTTCGACCGACGGCACAACTTCACTATGGCGAATATATGGGCGTTGCCCATGGGGCGCGGTCAAGCGTTGCTGAGTAATGTCAGCGGCGCGGCCGATAAAGTCATCGGTGGATGGTCGCTCAACGCCATCACAAGCTGGTATAGCGGTTTGCCCTTTAGCCCTACCTATGGTGAGTGCGTTGGCGATATCAGCGGCAATTCCCTGGCGACGCCTCCTTGCCGTCCCAATGTTGTTGGAAGCGTATCTGTCACGAAGAACCGGAGTGAATACTTCACCGGTACGGGCGGAACGCCTCTGGCTGCATTTGGGACAATACAAAATCAGGTAACAGCGCTTTGCGGTTATGACCCGGGCTCGGGGACCTCCCAAGTAGGTCCAACTTCAGCTCTTGGAAACTGGCAGCGCCCGGGCTGTGGACAGTTCGGAAACCTGGGCCGCAATACGCTCCGCGGGCCGCAGTTTTTTCAAAGTGACATTGCGCTCATGAAGGAGATCGCGATCACCGAACGCGTCAACGTTCGGTTCCGCGCGGATGCCTTCAACATTTTTAACAACGTGAATCTTGGCCTCCCCAATACCCAGGTCGATGCCCCCACCCAAGCCGGTGCGATTACCAACATCGCCCCAGGAGCCGTTCAGCGGCAGTGGGAGTTCTCGGCGAGAGTACAATTCTGATGCAGGCGGTATCGGAGCGCATCCGAGGCACGGGAGAGCGAAGCTTCGTGGAGTTGGGGGATGCGCGCGCACCCCCTAAGTCATTCTGGAATCGCTTTCGTTAGTTGCCATGCGAGTACGATCAAATCCGCCCAACCTTTGCACCGAAAGAGTCGTCAAACGTCGCAGGTGTAGAGCATGACTCGAGTCACTGGTTTGCAGATTGCTTCATTCGCTTTCCGGCGGGTTTCAGGGTGTCGCGCGATCGTCCTGTTTTCTGTAGTGCTGCTCACAATGTTCTTTGCGCAAGTGCGCCTGGTAGCCCAAACGCCCGTTACCACGTGGCACTATGACAATGCGCGAAGCAGCACCAACGCCAGCGAGTTCCTCCTCACTCCGTCCAATGTAAACCCTCGAACCTTCGGAAAGCTGTTCACCGAACCGGTCGACGGTTACATCGTGGGCCAACCACTCTATCTTCCTGGAGTAAGTATTTCCGGCCAGGGGACTCACGATGTGGTGTACGTTGCGACGATGCACGACAGTGTCTACGCCTTTGATGCGGACAGCGCCAGTCCTTCGCCCCTGTGGATGACGAGCATCTTTACGTACAGCCCCGCCGGAGCCACAACCGTTCCCGCGGTGGTGAAGAAAAATGCGGCAGCCACCGGATGGACCGAGGTCGGCATCGTTTCAACACCAGTCATCGATCCTGCCACGGGCACCCTTTACCTGGTCGCCGAAACCTACGAGAGCGGACAGGTGGTGCATCGCCTCCATGCACTGGACGTGACCAGCGGACAGGAGAAATTCGGAGGGCCCACCACCATCGCCGCCACCTACACTCTGAACGGCAGCACTTCGACATTCCGCGACTTCTATCAGTTGAACCGCCCAGGCCTGCTTTTGGCCAATGGCCATATCTACGTTGCCTTCGGTTCGAACTGCTGTAACGCTTACAGTCAGGGATGGGTGATGTCCTACAATGCCTCCACCTTGCAACAGGAGGGCGCCTTTGATGTCGAGCCGGGCAAGACTCTGGCTTCGGTATGGCAGAAGGGCGCCGGCCTTTCCGCTGATAGTAACGGCAATATTTATGCCGAGACGGGCGAAGGGTTCTATGCGCCCGGCAGCAACCTGTCCACAAGTGTGTTCAAGCTCAGCCAGATTGGCACCACTCTTTCCCTAACCGACTGGTTCACTCCTTGGAATTATCAGTATCTCTCCGCTCACGACTTGGATCTGGCGGAGGGCGTATTGGTCTTACCCGATCAGCCCGGGCCGTTTCCTCATGAACTGATTGCCGTTGGTAAGGAGGGAACCGTCTATGTCCTGAATCGTGACAATATGGGCCAGCTGTGCTCGGGCTGTACCACCAGCGATACCCAGATCGTGCAGGAACTTCTTAAGGCTGTTGGGTATGAGAGTGGGACTCCGGTCTATTGGAATAATACGGTCTATTTCACTGGGTCTAGCGTCCCAGTGATGGCCTTCACTTTGAGCAATGGTTCCTTGATTGCCCCGCCGTCAGTTCAGTCGGTAAAAGGGAACGGAAGCTGGCACGCCTTGGTCACAGCAAACGGAAATAGCAATGGCCTGTTGTGGTATAGCGGTAACGCCTTGGTGGCTCTGGACGCGGGCACGCTCAAGACCCTTTATAGCAGCGCCCAGGCGGCAAACGGTCGCGACACGCTTCCGCCCCTGGCGCATTTCGCGACACCGATTGCAGCCGACGGAAAGGTTTTTGTCGGAACCCAGAACAGCTTGGTCGTGTATGGATTGCTCCCGGCGTTGTCGGCGGTCGGAGGCAACGGGCAGGCGGGAACTGTTGCTTCGACCCTTCCCGTTTCTTTGATGGTTCAAGCAGCCGATTCTTACACTCACAATGTTTTCCCCGGATTGACGGTAACTTTCACGGACGGCGGCAAAGGTGGCATCTTCAATCCTTCCACGGTTGTGACCGACCAAACAGGTTCTGCTTCGACCTCGTATAGCTTGCCAACCAAATCGGGCTCTTACGCGCTGACGGCCTCAACGCCCGGCTATGCGGCAGGCGCTTTCACGGTAACGGCGCTTCCCGGTCCAGCCAAAGCGTTGTTTCGCCGCAGTCCTAACAGTCAATCAGCGCCCGTAACCACACCACTGCCCGGTCCAATCATCACGAGGGCTCAAGATAGTTATGGCAACGGAGTAGCTGGCGTAACCGTAAGCTATAGCGATTCGGGTGCAGGTGGCACCTTCTCCAAGAACCCTGTGACGACGGACAGCAATGGGCTCGCGCCGGTGAACTACACGACGTCGACGACCGCGGCGGTTCTGAGCGCCAAGATTATTGCCACGGCTGTTGGAGTTCCTCGCATGACATTTTCCGTGACGGTTACGCCCGGACCGGCTGTCAACATCGCTGCCGTTTCAGGGGATGGTCAGACCGCTTCACCCAATACCCAACTGACACAGCAGTTGACGGTTATGGTCACGGATCAGTACGGAAATGCGGTTTCGGGGATCCCTGTCACCTTCGATGACGCGGGTGCCGGAGGCAGTTTCTCGTCAAATCCCGTGTCCACCAGTTCGAGCGGTTCCGCCAGCGTTATTTACACGACCTCGGCCAACACCGGAACCGGAACGATCCGGGCAACAGCTCCTGGAATTTCCGCTCAGGCAACTTTTACGTTCGACGTGCAGTAACTGTCGAACAAGGCACGGGTTTCCGGACTTCCCTCGTCCGCGCTGGCGCGGAGCGCCTCCACCGCTCATGCATCCAGGCCGGAAAAATAAGGCTTAGGGCTGCTGACACGGCGAGAAGCGTTCGCCACGCCGGAGAGAGCGCGACCCAGGAATCCCTGAAGCTGAACGCAATGCACGATACGAAAATCGACCACGCGAACACCTGGAGAGAATGTGCGCCCAGATAACGCAGCCAGCGAGATCCGAGCGTCCCACGCACCTTCTCGTCAACCGAACGCGGCAGGTACCAAAGGATATAGGCGTAGGCCGCGAAATTGAGCAGACGCACGGGGTGGTTGATCGACCTCCACGCCCCCAGCGCGGTTTTGGTGTCGACGAACGAGAGATTCCCGAAAAACAGGGTTTGATGGCGGAGTAGGAAGAACACCGTCACCAGAACGACGCTGGCGACAAACAGCAGGCGGGAAGCCGGGACCGGTGAACCGTGTCCCGCAGCCTTCCGATAGCCAAAGTAGGCTCCGGCGACGAACAACAGCTGCCACGCCAGGAAGTTGAAGGCACCAAGTTCAAGCCACGGCAGGTTGTGCGCCGGGCTTCCGATCCCCCACTGCGCAGCCAGCCACAGTGCGATGCTGACCGCCCAGATCAGCAGGGCGCGACCCCTCGCCATCTGCTGCAACAGCAGTGGGATCAGGAGCAAGAAGGCCACGTACATCGGCAGGATGCCGAAAAGCGGGGGCTGATAGATGAGCAACGCGCCGTGCCACCAGGCTCCCCAGAAATTTACAAACTGACTGGCGATCTGCCAGCCGCCCAACAGGCCGCCGACCAGAGCCACGGTGTAAAGCAAAAGGTGCGTGAGATAGATGTCGCGTGCTCTCCCCCAGGCGTGGCGGCGGAGCGCCGCCTCCCCCTGCTTCGCCAAGATCCGTCCGTACACCCAGGCGCTCACCATCCCCGAGAGAAACACGAAGCCCTCGGCGGCAGAGACAAATCCGAAAGTCTGACGGCTGAAACCCAGAAGTGGATGGTAGGGGAGATGATCAACCATCATGATGATCAAGAAGAGGCCGCGCAGGGCGTCGACCCGGGGGTCGCGCTCTCCGGATACATCTTTGTTCCGGGCGGTGATTGCCCCGAATGCAGAGCCTGCGACGACCGCGCCTGCACCGCTGGTCCAGAGCGAGGCGTTTAGCGGGCGGACTGTCGGCTCCGGGTCAGCCAGATCGGGTTCGGGAGCGGCTGTTCGGGTCGTTTCGAGCAAGGTGGCAAGCAGGGGCACATGCTCCTCATCTTCGGAGCAAAACCTGCATACTCATTTCTGGGGGAGATCCATCTACCGACGAAAGGGGAGATCCGGAGCCGGTAGGCAAAGCCTACAGATTTAAGGCTCCGCGGAGTATATCAGGAAGGGAAGACCTTTGCCAGCAACCGGTGAGGCGGGGCAGGAGATCCGCCAGAGATTAGAAAAGGGCTGCGAACCTGGCGCTGGATGCCCGGGTGCTGGATACCGGTTGCCGGTTTTCCACAATCTAGGGGATCGTGTAATTTGTGCCAAGGGTTTCGCCTAGGGCGGGAACTTTCGTCTAAGGTATTCACCTGACACGCTGCTGGAGGCTATTCCGTTCCAAGGAGTGAGCGAGATTCACCCGGTTCTCTCCGGTCAGAGCCGTGAGTTGGCGCGAACGGCAACCATCCGACGTTCCTGGCTGGCGTTGCCGACTGGTGTTCCCGATTTGGGCGAGTCTTTACGCGCTGTAGAGGGGAAAAACCCTGCGGACTCAGCGGCCTAACTGTTTTCCAGAGGGACCTTCCAGTTTCCAGGGAAGAGACTTCTCCGCCCGCAACCGCCTGTGGGAAATGCTGTTCGAGCGTCACAGTGGATAACCGTCTCAAAATGGCAACGTGGGTGCTATGGGATTTGGTAAGGTTGAGCCGCGCACCAACTGTGGGCGTGGGGCGATGCAAAGAGGAGGGGGATCGGATGAAGGACCAGACTGTTCGGCTGGGTCCGCGCGAACAGCAGATTGTCGAATTGCTTTTGCAGGGTTGTGACAACGCCGAGATTGCGTCTCAACTCAATATGGCGCGGCGCACTGTGAAAGCGCATTTCAACCGATTATTTCTGCGGTTCGGAATTAACGGCGGTATCAAGCGAGTGAAACTCGCGACCCTGTTGTACCGGAGGCAAGCATGTCTGCAACTGAACGCTATGGCACCCGTGTCCCCAGCGAACGTGAACAGCGGGTTATCCAACTCGTTGCCGAAGGCCTGAAGAACCGCGAAGTCGCGGAAGCCATCGGGACGACCGAGCACGTCGTGAAGAATTATCTGCGCGTGATTTACGACAAACTAGGACTGTGGAACCGCGTCGAACTGGCGCTGTGGTATGAGTCGCGTCGGAATCCGCCGGTGCTGGCAACGCAGTAGCTTTTCGACCAGGTCCGGTAGGACTATTGTGCGAAACGCGGCAGTGCGTCCGCTAAGGGCACGCTGAATCAGTTGCAACCAAAGGCCTGAAGATGTCGCAGCCGTTCGCCGGCGTCTTTTGTTCCGCGTAGGGCCGCTGAATCGAGCAAGATGCGCGCCTGATCGCAATTCTTCGGAACTCCATCACCCTTCAAATACAAATCCGCTAGAAGAACGCTCGCACTGCCATTGTGTTTGCCCATGGCTTTCCAGAGCCACTTCGCCGCTTCGACGCTGTTGCGTGGCTCGCCATTGGAGCCGCTGAGATAGCGCTGCGCCACTGCGAGTTCTTCGGCCCCGTTCCCCGCAAGACTTTCCGACGGCGGATTCTTCTCGGTGGTTAGAGTCGAGGGTGGGGCGGCTTTGGCGGTCATGTCCCTGCCGCTTTTCGCGGCCACGCCCTCGTTCGCCCGATCGGCCGCCGCGTCACGGGAAGGGACATCGGCTGGCTCGTTCGACACTTGATGTTGTTCCGGAGCATCCGCTTTCGGTGTGCTCGGAGGAGCCGATGCTGGTGCGGGCAGCGTCGTTGCAGCAGCAGTCTGAGCTTTCGATGCCACCTGCGCGCTCCCAGAGGTACTTTGTGAGCTGCGCCAGGCCATATACGCCAGCGCGAAAATCACCGTCGCCAGGGCGATCCCCACATAGACGCGGTAGGAGCGTGAAGCCGGCGGATCGCTGAAGATATCGTCGCGGTAGTCGGCTTCGCGGGCGCTACGAAACAACGACAATTCATTGGCAAGCAATGCCGGTTCGTAGACCGCGGCTGCGAACGGAGCGCGTCGATCCTGAAGCCGGTCTTCGATAGGCCGATCCTCGATAGGCCAATCTTCGGTACGCCGATCCTCGATTGGGCGATCTTCAATCGGGCCGTCGACGTGAGGATCCTCGACGTGAAGATCCGCAACATGCAAATCGGCCACATGAATGCCGGTGGCCGTGGGTTGTTCCGCCAGAGCAATGCCGCAGATGCCGCAAAACCGGTGAGATGCAGGATTCTCGCGGCCGCACCTGCGACAGCGGACGCCAGCCGTTTGTCCTTCCGCAAACGATGGACCGAGCGCGCCCCCGGCCTGCGAGGCCGGTTCCATCACCAAGGATGCAGGCGCGGCGTTGGTGACTTCGTGCTGCGGATTCTCCCCCTGCAACTCGCGCAAGAGCTCCAGCACGGCCTGCTCTCGTTTTTCTGGCGGGCTGGTGAAATAAACCTCGGCCCAGCGCCCCATGTTTTGGCCCAGGAGGGGATTCAAAAGAGGGTTCAACTCCGGCGACGGCAATGTCCCGGCACCGTCGGAATGGTCGGTCTGACTCGGCAAATATCGTTCCCCGTTTAAGCTAAACTTGAAGACAAGTTGTGGGCGAACCCGATCACTTAGATTGCACTCCGGCAGCCGGGGGTTGTCAACTGAAACTGGATGGTGACCGTAAGTGGCTGCCTGGCAAGGACTTTCAGTCGCAGGCCTTTCGGTAGGCGGGCTCGAACTGGTCCAATTGCGCGTCCCGCTGCGAGGTAAATTTCCCCTTTGGCGTCTTCCCGTACAGATCGGCTCCGGGGCAATAGTAAAGCGCGGTATGGAGATCAACCCAGACCTGCGTCTCAGGGTTGCCCTTGGATTCCGGCGTCGGTGGCGCTTCCGCCAGGCCCATGCCGATGAGCATCCGGTCGAACAGCGAAAGATCAGCCTCGGGAGCCGGTTTGTGATGAGCCGCGGCCGCGGCGGCCGGACTCCCCGTGGCTTTGACGGAATGGTTGGACACGGTTACCCAGCGAATGACACCGGCGATCAGCAGGACTGCAATCGCAAGGTAGATATCGCCTCGGTGGGAATTCCAGAACCGGGTCACTCCCCCCGGGCGGCGGGTCGAGGCCAATTGCTCCAGGAAGTCGCGGGCGCTGGCCGCAGAACTCCAGGCTGCCGTCGTTTCCGTCTTTGCAAGCGCCGTGGATTGTGGTGCCTCGACCTCGTCTTCTTCGCCGGTCTCCAGATGGTCGGTTTCGAGAGGGCTGGCGTCCAAGGGAACTTCAATATCCGACAGTACTGGGTCCTCGAACTCTGCGTGGATCGTCGATGGATGGATCGTTCCTTGATCGCTCGTCGATTGATGACTCGGCGATTGATACGTCGGTAATTGAGGGCTCGGTGCATCGCTGAAGTCGGTAGACTCAGGCGTGTCATCAACCGGCAGTTTGACCGCTGCAAAAAGCGCGCGCGTTTGACCTGCGAGCGGATCGGACGGAGACTTCTCCGGGGGGATTCGATCAAGGTTCACTCGCGATTCCAACGGAGCGGGTGCGCGATTGACAGAATCCAGCGCAGTACCCTTCTTCATCGCCTCCTGCATTTGCCACATGGACGCCACTTTGCTCTGCATGCTGGGCGGTTCGTAGTCGCTGCTGCGCGGCGTTCCGCAATTTCCGCAGAACTGTTCCTCTCCCACGAGTTGGTGCGCACATTTCCGGCAAAAAAAATCAGACACGGTTGCTGCTGCGGCCGGAGCGATGGGCCGAATCTTGGTTTCTTCCGCTGGAGGTTTGTCGACTAGAGTCGCGAGATTCGGCGTCAGCTTTTCCAGTGCTTCCAGCATCGCGGCACGTTCGGTCGCGCGCGATTTCTTCCAGGCGATTTCTTCGTCGCGCACCAGTGCTTCGGTTACTAATCCGGCCATGAGTTGGCAGGTGTGAACATCCTGATCGGTGAAGGCCTCTGTGGTGACGTAGTAAAGCTCCAGGCCTCCCGCGACTTTGCCATTGTGAAAAACCGGAACTGCAATCAGCGACTCGATGCCGCGACGGCGGCACTGTTCCGCATCCACCAACAATTCGAGATTGACATCGGCACAGCGGAAGACGTCCCCGCTCTCAAGGCAGGTGGCGCAGAGCGCCTTTTCCGCAGGAACATCGGTGCCCGTAGCCGGCGTCAGGGCTCCGGCAGTTGCCCGGTAGCGAAGGTTTTCGCCGTCTTCGTTGCTCTCAAGGATGCCAATCGCCGCGCCGCTCGCGCGAGCGATCTGGATCAATTGCTCGGCGACCAACGACAGCGCGCTCCCCAATTCCAGATGCCGAAGTTGCATCAGGTGCTGGGTCTCGACGATCTTGGCCAGAGTGGAGGTGTAATCGGCGATGGGCGCGGCCGGCTCTGGTTCCTGGATTTGCGGCGCGCTCTGGGCAAGGGCGGAACGCAGTTCCGCCTCGAGCTGTTCGGGCTTCAGTTCGGGCAGCAGTTCGGACTTCAGCTCAAAGGCGAGTTCCATCTCCTGCCGTTTGCGGTTGTGTTCCTGCAGCACATAGGCCGCTTCCAGCAGCTTTGCGAGGGTCTGCTCGTCGACGACTGGTTTGTCTTTTTCCTCGGCCACGATTTCTTTTTCCAGCAGCGGAAACCGCCCCATGGCGCAGCCCGGTATCCGGCGGGAATGCGCCTATTCTAGTGCAATACCCTCGGCCGCACAGAGTGGCCAAAGGTGCATCTAGCGGGGGGATGAGATTCAGGGGGGAGCGAACTTGGGCTTCCTTTGGCAAGCGGCGCCCTGCCGATAGTTTACCGCCAGACCCGGCGAGTTGCGAGTAGTTCTTCAAGCGCGACGGGGTGAGGTCAGAGCCTGGTAATCACACTCCAGTCACCACACCACGTTGCAACGATCTGCGACCTCTACGCGAAGCTCCTCACGCGGATGCGGAAGAGATCTCGGTTGGGGATTCGCTTTTACCGCTGAGATAAAAGTGCACCGCCGGAGTGATGATGAGCGAGAGCACCATGGAAATGAGAACGCCACCAATGACCGCGATGGCAAGCGGTTGCAGCATCTGCGATCCGGCGCCGATGGCGAAGGCCAGCGGCAGCATGCCCGCGACTGTAGCCAGGGCCGTCATGACGATGGGACGCAACCGGCGACGCGCAGCTTGCAGCATCGCATTTTCGGCGGGCAGGCCCAGGGCGCGCACCTTCTGATCGGCGTCGAGCAGCAAGATGCCGTTCTTGGCCACGATGCCGATCACCATGATCATCCCCATGAACGATGAGATGTTGAACGTCGTGCGCGTGATCAGCAGGGCAATGAAAACGCCCGAAGTGGAGAGCAAAGCCGACGACAGAATGGCGACCGGGGCCGCGAACGTTCCGAACTCAAACAGCAACACAATGAACAGCAGTAGGACGGCCAGGATCAGCACGACTACCAGATCATGGAACGAGCGTTGTTGCTCCGCGTAAGTTCCGCCATACACCACGCGAATGCTGGAGGGGATGTGCATCCCAGCCACGACCTTTTGCACGTCGGCCATGCCGCTGCCCAGGCTTCGGCCCTCCAGGCGCGCAGTGACCGCGACGTCGCGTTGCAAGTTTTCGCGGCGGACCTCAGTCTGGCCCGGATTCTCCACCACCGTCGACAGCGCGCCCAACGTTGCCGTGTGTCCCGTGCTGCTGACCAGCAGCGTGTCGCGCATGGCCTCGAGCGATGCGCGGTTGGCAGCGGGAAAACGCACGCGCAGTGTGTATGCCCGATCATTCGTGACAACAGGCGTGGGCGCCGGTTCGCCGTCCAGAATCGCCGAGGCGTCAAGCGCGACTTCTTCTGCGGTAAACCCGGCCCGGGCTGCCACACTAGGATCGACCTGGAAAGTGACAGCGGGCCCGCTGATGGTGTTGTCGATCCCGTTCAACAGGTCCACCACTCCGTCGATCTTCCCAATCGCTTCCGCCACTTTGGGGGCCCATTCTTCCAGCTGCTTGGGATCCTGCGAAAACAGTTTGATCTCGATGGGCTGCGGCGCGGAGGTGAGATCGCCGATCATGTCCTGCAGAACTTGGATGAAATCGACATCGAGGGCCGGTTCCTCTTTCTTGATGTCGGCGCGCACGTCGGCCATGATTTCATCGATGCCGCGGTCGCGCTTGGCTTTCAGCTTGACCAGGATGTCGCCGCTATTGGCCTCCGTCACGGCAGCGAGCCCGAGCTGCAAACCTGTGCGCCGCGAGGTGCTCTCCACTTCAGGAAGTTCACGGAGCATCTGCTCGACGTGATTCACGACGCGGTTGGTTTCCGCGAGCGAGCTGCCGGCCGGCATGATGTAGTCGATGACGAATCCGCCTTCGTCCATCTCAGGCAGTAAATCCGAACCCGAGAAGGTGTAGCAGACGTAGGAAACGACAATCAGGCCCGCGCTGAAGATGACGAGGAGACGGGGGCGTTCGAGGGCGCGGCGCAGCCAGCGTTCGTGGAAGTTCACCACGCGCAAGAAAAAGCCGCTGAGGTGCCGATCTTCCGCAGCAAGCAACTTCATCGCGTCGTCATGTTCGGGAGCCTCGGCACCACTCCCCGTCGAAGAATCTGCGGCAGATTCCGGTTGGGATTCCTCATTCTCGTGCCGTCCCTTGATGAGGAACTGGCTCAGAGTCGGCGTCCACGTTACCGCCAGCACCAACGAAGTCAGCAACGACGCCGTCATGGTCACTGCCAGCGCGCGGAAAAAGACACCCGTGACTCCGGTGATCACGATCAGCGGGATGAACACGACCACCGGAGTGATGGTCGACCCGATCAGCGGGACCGTAATTTCTTTCAGCGCGCTGCGAACGGCTTGCAGCCGGCCTTGCCCCGCGTCGCGGTGCAGGACGATGTTCTCGACCACGACGATGGCGTCATCGATGACCAGCCCCACCGCCGCTGCCAGACCACCGAGGGTCATCAGGTTGAAGCTCTCTCCCATTAACTTGAGGGCGATGAACGTCACCAGGACCGTCACCGGGATCACCAGACCCGCAACCAACGAGGTTCCCCAATCGCGCAGAAACACCACGAGAATGATCGACGCGAGAATCAGGCCCAGCAGGATGGCATCGCGGACGCTCTTGATCGAGTCGGCCACGATGATCGACTGATCGTAAAAAGTGTCGATGTGAACACCGGGGGGAAGGGTTTTGCGAAGGCGTTCGATTTCGTCATGCACTTCCTGCGCGACCTGCACCGTATTTCCGTCGGGCTGGCGATTAATGTTGAGCAGCACCGCGGGCTTGCCGTTTGCCGTGACGACCGTGTACACGGGCTTGACGCCCGGCGCTACGCTGGCGACATCGCCGATGCGAACCGGAATTCCTGCCGGAGTGTTCTTGATCACGGCGTTCGCGATTTCTTCGGGAGTGCGCACCTGGCCGTTGACCAGGCCGAGATAGAGTTGGTGGTTACGCTCCAGCAGTCCGGGGGAGTCGATCAGATTGGTGCGCCGTACCGCGTCCAGAATGTCGGACACGGTGATGCCCGATGCCAGCAGCTTGGCGGGATCGGGTGTGATGTGGAATTCGGGTTCTTGCCCGCCCTGCACGATCACCGTGGACACGCCTTCCAGACGATTCAAGCGCGGCTTCATTTCGTAAGTGGCCATCTCCCACAGCTTGGTTTGCGGCATGCTGTCGGAAGTCAGGCTGTAGCCAATGACCGGAAAGGCGGCGAAGGTCAGACGGTGAGCTTCAATCTTCGCGGTGGCGGGCAGTTCCGGCTGCACCCGTGAAATGGCGGCGTTGACATATTGCAGCGTCTGGAACATGTCGACGTCCCAGCGGAAATAGAGATCCACTTCCGCCGATCCGCGGCTGGTGATGGAGCGCACGGTGAGCAGTCCGGGCACGCTGTTGACGGCTTCTTCAATGGGCCGGGTCACGGTGACCGTCATCTGGTCGATGGGCATGACGCCGTTATCGACGGCGATCAGCACGCGAGGGAAATCCGTGGAAGGGAAAACCGAGACAGGAATCGTGAAGGCGAGATACGCTCCCAGCAGTCCGAGCGTCAGGATGAGAAAGATGACCGG
>Ga0210399_10000120_pt1 | contig 59865 bp, 48 predicted proteins | sample IncBWC14MmetaG_FD_150865 | JGI IMG/M metagenome (GOLD analysis project Ga0210399, IMG submission 150865) | Forest soil microbial communities from Barre Woods Harvard Forest LTER site, Petersham, Massachusetts, United States - Inc-BW-C-14-M | ecosystem: Environmental > Terrestrial > Soil >...
TGCGGTTGTCATACTCCTTGTGCGTCAAAAAAGATCGGATGTACACGTGCCCTTCGGTTTGCTTTTCACTCGTCGTCTTCGCGTAATGGATCACGGTTATAAGCCTGTACCGGTTGTGCCTGATATCGAAGACCACATAACCATCCACCGGATCGGCGTCCTTGAACGTCGCGCGAACGTCCTCAATATTGCGCCACCGGACGGCATCAACGATACCCACCCACGCTTTGATTTCGTTCGCCGCATCTGGATAACGTTCAATCGCTTCGCTCAGATGCCTGCGCGTAACGATATGCACTCACCCAGAATACTTCACAATATGTGAAGTTGTCAAGCACGTAATCAACACATGCTCAAATGTTGTTTAAGCATTTGTGTTGTCAACAGCTTACGGCCTCGTCAACTGCTGTTCTCTTATTACGTTAAGCTGCCAATTGGAAGGATAAGGCAGCCTGTTGGTAGCGCTGGGCGAAGAGCGCGGATTTATTCATAGCGCAGCGCGACCATGGGGTCGATGCGCATGGCCCGCCGCGCGGGGATCGAACACGCGGCTAGCGCCACCAGCACGAGCAGGATGCCAACGCCCGCGAAGGTGGCAGGATCGTAAGGCCGAACGCTATAAAGCATAGCGGCCATCAGCCGTGTAACGGCCATGGCCGTCCCGATGCCGATGAGTGCGCCGGCAAGCGCCAGCAGAAGTCCACGCCGCACGACAAGCCGCATCAGTTCGCGCCTTTGCGCACCAAGGGCCATGCGAATACCCAGCTCTCGGGTGCGCCGCGCCACTTCGTACGACAGCAATCCATACAGGCCGATGCACGCCAGTATCAGGGCTAGGATGGCAAAGAAGCTCGACAGGCGGGACGTGAGCCGCTCCTGATAGAGCGTCTGCTCAATCTGCTGGGTCTGCGTCCGCACATCGAAGAGAGGCACGTTGTTGTCGGCCTGCGCAACGATGTCCCGCACCTGTTTCACCAATGCCGTGGGGTCGCCGGCAGTACGCAACTCGAAGTGGGCGCTGTTGCCCACCAAGGGCAGAAACATGGTGGGCACGACATCGCGCCGCAACCTAGCGTATTTGGTGTCGGCGGCAATGCCGACGATGACATAGCCAGGCTGCGGTCCCGTTGCCGGCTCATCTTCTTGTTTATTTCCCATGTGCCGTCCCACGGGATTCTGGTTGGGGAAGTACTTCCTGGCAAACGCCTGGTTGATGAGAACCGGCACGGAAGCTGGCTGCTGCTCGGTCTTTGGCCGCGCGGCCTTTGCTGGATTGCCGGATGCGGCAGCCTCCTCCGCCGACATCATCGCCGCGTTCGTCGCCTCTGCCGAAGCAAAGTCGGCAGGCGTGAACACGCGGCCGGCAAGGACGGGAATGCGCATCGTACGAAAGAAGTCCAGCCCCACCTGGAGCGTAGCGGTGTTGGCATTCGATTTTGGGGGCGCATCGTCGAGGTGCACGTCTTCGGCTGACCAACTTTGGCTCAAGAGCGCGTCCTCGGAATAGCTGGCAGACACCACGCCTGGCAGCGTTTCGAACCGCTCCTGCAGTTGCCGGTAAAGCCGCACCGTTTGGTGGTCTGTGTATCCTGCCAAGCTGGGATGTATGCCAAAGAGCAACACGTTGTGCGTGTCGAAACCCGGATCGAGCGTCTGCAGCTTATGCAGGGTGCGCACCAGCAGGCCCGCACCGACCAGCACAACGACTGAGAGCGCCACCTGCGCCACCACCAGCGCGTCGCCGAGCCGGACACGCCGGCCGCCCTGCGATGCGCCGCCGGGGATAGACGACGCATTCTCCCTGAGCGATGGTGTAAGGTCGGCTCGCGCGCTGCGGAAGCTGGGCGCAAGACCGCACAGAATGCCCGTGGCGAGCGTAACGCCACCGGTGAACGCCAGCACGCGCCAGTCTGGAGCGATAACAAACGGGAAGTCCTGATCGAGGCCGCTGGAGATCAACTTGGTAAGAGCGTGCACGCCCCAGACGGCAACCAGAATGCCGAGCGCACCGCCGGTGGCTGCCAGCACCAAGCTCTCGGTCAGGAGCTGGCGCACAATCCGCGTGCGTCCGGCGCCCAGCGCCTGGCGCATCGCCAGTTCCTTCTGCCGATTGGCAGAGCGCGCCAGAATCAGGCCAGCAACGTTGGCGCAGGCGATCAGCAGAACGAACCCCACTGCAGTCATGATGAGTTCGAGCATGGCTGCAATCTGGCTGCTCTCGCCGTTCAAGGCCTCTCGTGCCGGCAAGAGACGGAGAGTGGGCTGGTCGCCATCGCTGAAGATCGGCTTGGCGGCTTGCAGCACTTCCGCGCGGTAGAGTGTGGTTGCCTCAGCCTGAGCCTGCTCCACCGAAACGCCCGGCTGGAGCCGGCCAGCCAGGACGACCCACCAGATCGCCGGATCGGACAGCGAGTACTCTGTTCCCCACCTTTCGTTTTGCACGCGCTTCGCAAGCGACAGCGGCATGAAGAAGTCCTGGCTCTTGCCGGGGGTCAGGCTGGTGAAACCCGGCTCGGCCACGCCCACGATGCCCGCATCCACGTTGTTGAGGCGGACCGCGCGGCCCACGGCGGCTGGGTCGGCGCCAAAAGCGCGCTGCCAATATCCGTAGTCCAGGACAATAGCCGGCGATGCAGCAGGCACATCGTCGGCAGGGCCCAGCGGCCGTCCCAGGATTGTCTTTGCGCCGACGGTCGAAAAATAATCGCCCGAGACATACTCGCCGCGCGCGATATTGGCCGGCCCGTTGCCGCTGAAACCCACCTCAAAAGGACCCGCGAACGCCGTCACGCCGGCAAATATGTTCGTGCGGCTGCGCAGAGTTTCATAAAACGGCACGGAAAATGCGCAATCCCTGGTGTCGTCATTGTCGTCGCAATCGCCATGGAGGCTGTGCCCACGCAGCTTGGGCTGATGATGCGCATTCCAGCCAAAGATCACCAGGCGCTGCGGGTCTTCCGCTGGCAGCGATCGGAACATCACCGCGTCGATGACGCTGAAGATCGCGGTATTGGCACCGATGCCAAGCCCCAGCGTGAGAATGGCGACGGCCGCAAAACCCGGCGATTTTGCCAGCATCCGCAGTGCATAACGCAGGTCTTGTACCGTCTGTTCGATCCATAGCATGGATCGCTCGTCGCGATGGGACTGCTTCGCCTGTTCCACACCGCCGTACGCGCGCGTCGCCGCCAGCCGGGCTTCTTCCGGCGACATGCCGCGGCGTTCGAAATCGTCGGCCAGCAGGGTAAGATGCGACTCAACCTCGCGTGCCAGCTCTTCTTCGACACGATTGTTGCGGAAAAGATCGCGGAACTTGGACAGGATTCGTCTTGAACGCGACATGACCGTTATTCCTCTGCCAGTAGCTTTTCCACCATGCCGGACATCTGACGCCAGCGCGCGGTCTCGCCATCAAGCGCCTTCAATCCCGCTTTCGTGATGGCATAGTATTTTGCTTCGCGGTTGTTCTCCGTCTTCCCCCAGGAGGCGCGCGTCCAGCCGTGCTGTTCCAGCCGCACCAGGGCCGGATAGATGGTCCCCTGGTTGAGATTCAGGGCGTCCTCCGAAACCTGCTGGAGCCGGTTGGCAATGCCATACGCATGCTGCGGCCCCATCGTGGCGAGGGTGCGCAGGATCATGAGATCGAGTGTGCCTTGGAGAATATTGGCGTGCATTCTCTTCACTTGGTAATCAAGTGAACACTTTGTTCACTTGATTGTCAAGTGGAAACTCCAGGATGTAATTCCTCTGGAAAAAAGGGCGGAGCCAGCCAGCAGGCGCCTAAGACACCACGACGCGCCATCAACCCAGTTGCGAGACCGCAGGCTTCGCTGCAATGATGGAGCACGGAAGCGCATGCGGTCCGGTGATCGTCCCGGTCTTCAAATCGCAGAAAGAACTTAGAATCAATGGCTTACGGACGATCACCGCGCGTATAGCGCATGGAAATGCAGGGGTTCTGCATCTGCGTGCCAGTAAACGTGCCAGTAAGTTTTCAACATGCGAGGGCTAGGGGGTTGGTTAGAATTTGGATATGACTGAAATCTTAACTGTTGATGAGTTGGCCGAGATGTTGAAGATGAGCCGCAGTCAGATTTACGAGTTGGCAAAGGAGCGTACCCGCTCCGGTGACCTCAGAGAAAATCCCATTCCTGTGTTGCGTATCGGCACGGCTATGAGGTTTCGCAAGAATGATGTTGATGCGTGGATTGAGAAGTTGGCTGCACATGGAAGATGAGGATTCTCGCAATGGCTGATGGGTTTGATACTAGCATTTGAGTTTGGGCGACTCTTGTTGTTGTTGAATCTACCAACCGTAAAGCGAACGCCTATTGCCGCTTCTCATGCCCGAGCGCCAACCCCGCAACCCACTCATCAACATCACTCTTGCGGAAACGGACAGACGTGCGCATCCTGATGCTTGGGATGGGGTTCTCGCTGCCTTTTGCCAACTCGTACACCTGTCGTGTGCTGATTCGCAACATTGCCGCTACTTCTCCAGCCGTTAAGATTTCGTTCACCTTGTTTCCCCCTTTGGATTCGGCCCAACAAATTTCGTGTTTTCAAACTAATTCGTGAGCAAGGAGGCTCACGATTGTAAATATTCGACCCGGTGTGGTTGCTGGGGTACTTTTGGTCGTTACGTTTGATGGTGGAACAGACTTGATACACCGACTCCACCATCGTCGCTAAATGAGCGCCCAATCGCGCGCCCACACGGCGACCGGGGGGCTGGCCGCAACTCTGACAAGATGCTGTTCGTCATCATCTGGTCACCCCATCAAAGATTTGTACTTGCTCTGCATCGGTTGCCAACTGCCACACGAAGTTCTTAGGATTGGTACCAACTCGCTTCAACTTGCCGTCGCTTTCCAAACTCTCTGCCGCTCTCTCGATGGTGCGTATCGCACCCATGCCTTGAAGGGCATTCTTGACCTGACCCGCTGGCAACGGGCCGTCCTTCAATAAGGCAAGGATTGCTTTCTTGAGTTCTTTCCGGCTGCCTCGGTCCTTGGATTCCTTTTCCTCGATACGATCATCAGCAGTCATGTTGCTGTAACCAACGAACCGAATCTTGCCAACGTTGTCTTTCTGATGTTGACGATTACCAACCGGCCACTTAATGAGAGTGTCATCGGTGGTTATCTTGTAAGACTTTGCCGCCTTCATCAGGTTGGCCTTGATGGGGGCAATGAGTGTGGTGCTTCTGTCATCTTCCATCAGGTCAAAGGCCCACGCCATTCTGTGTGCCTCAATCAACGCTTTGCTGCCTGCCGTCTTTTGTTTGGCTGTCAACCCCTGCGTTTTGTTGAAGTGGCAGATGTTGATAATCGTGATGTGCAATTCTTCACACAGCTTCTTTAGCCCGCGCATGATGTCACGCGCATCCTGCGGGTTGTTGTAACTCTTGTTGCCAAAAAATGAGATGATGGGATCATTGATAAGCAACCCCACGCTGGCATCGGTGGTCTTGTTGATTTCCTGTATGGTTTCCCCTAACAGGTTCACATGCCCATCGAAACTTAACGGTGTTGACCATTCCTGTAAATCATCAGCCGTTTGTTTCTGACAAGTGACATTAAGCTTCAAACAACCGAGGTGCGGTCTGTACCCACCTGCCGCCATGAATCTTGGCAACACCGTGGTTGTGTAAGTATCCTCATCGGCGGCAACCAACGTGATAAAGGGTTTTGTCCAATTCTCTGTACCCATGAACCACGGACGTAGCAATGAACCGGATGCCGCAATGTCAAGGGCAAGGGTTGACTTCCTTGTGTCCATCTCACCGCTGAAGGCCGTTGCCTGGTGCAACGGAACGAACTCAGGCACCAACCATCGAACACTTTCCGGCTTCATTTCATGGCCCCAAGTGATTTCAATGATCTGCTTCACCCCTGATGGGGTGATTTTATTGCTTGGTTTCGAGAACTCATCCCACTCAGCGTTGCCCACGTTGAAGACCGGCAATTCGATGTTCTTTTCCACTGTGCTGCCTCGCCACACTGGAATCTTTAACAACCGATCAAGATATGGTTGGGTGGGTTCATCAAGGATCACCACAGCCCCAATCGGCCAATAGCCCTTGGCTCTTGAATGCCGGATGAAGTCACAAAAGTCATCCGTGTCAACCGCAGATGCCGTGCTGCGTGAGTAATATTCATCTGAGTCTTCTCCCTCGGGCACGTAGTCCATGCGGAAAAAGAAGTCAGGTTCGGAAACACCAAAATCAACGACTCCCATCTCAACCATGAACTTCAGGAAGCGTGCCCGGTAATCATCCGTCCCAATAAGAAGAATCGTTTTGGGGTCACCCCTGTCAAGCAACATCCACTTGATGCGGTGAAGCAGGTATTGGTATCCAGCCTGACCAAGCACCGTGTACAGACCCGGCCCGGTGACTTTATCCCACTCTTCACGTTGTTCCTTGGTGTATGTGTTCATTTGGTCGCCTCGTACACGCGGTTTCGCACAACAAAAAGCCCCATCATTTCTGATGGGGTTGGATGATCGAATGTTGGTTAACTACTGGTTTCTTGCCCACTCCGAACGCGAGTTTGTGATCTTCTCAACCACATCCGGTACCGTCTTTGGCCCCGGCTTGATGATCGCCGATGTTCTCAACTGAGGTCGCGTACCTGCCGTGTCACACTCGCCACGAAGCTTATCCCAAACCGGCGCTGTCTCTAACAATGAGATGTCCAATGGTTGTGGTGCCGAAACATCAAGCTTAACAACCCTTTCTGTGGGAATGGTTTTTAGAAACTCATTCTTACATATTCCATTACGGTCATGACAGAACGCATCTGATGGGTTGTTCGTGGGTGAGAAGACCTTCACACCATCATTCATTCGCATCAACAACCTGTTGCAATGCCTGCAGCGGTGATACCTCTTAGCAACTCTCTTTCTGAATCGATAAGCCCACTGTCTTTCTAGGTTGGACAATGGTGAAGGCTGCGCGAGGAAGTCCACTATGTTTCCTACGTCCGTTACGGTTGGTAGGGCGTTTCCACTCACACCTTCGGCCGGTACCTGACTGGCTTCCGTCGCGGGTTGAGTTGCTGTGTTCATCGCTTACGACGGTATATTATTTCCAGTTTTTGTCAACGAGCAGAAGGTCAACTCCCATTGCATTTCGATCAACAGAGTTCAGGAGTTGCTGCCTTGGAATGTGTGGAAGAAAAGCGACACCTGAATCTGTCGTCGACGCTCGGAGGCTCTGGGTTTCGTTCTATGATGTCACGGGCGGAGTGAAAATAGGCCACTGCGGCGGAGGAAAAGTAGGCTAGGAGATATCTGGAGCCTGAGGAAGACTGGGCGTAATCGACTAGAAGAGCGTCCTGAGCGGAGGCCTACGCCGCCTGTAGGGCGGCGCGGCTCCGATCCTGATACGCTGCTGGTCAGAAACTTGTTCCCGGAGTCTCGCGATGATCAAGCAGCTATACATTCTTTGCTTTGGCCTTGTCGCCTGCGCATTTGTTTTGGCGCAGGCCCCCGCAACTGGACCCGTTGTATCAATTATCGGAGGCAAGGTGCGCGGTTTGCTATTACCGAAGCCCGATGGCGCGGCATTCCTTGGTCTGCCCTTCGCCGAGCCTCCGGTGGGAGATTTGCGGTGGCGCGAGCCGGCGCCGGTCAAGCCCTGGAGCGGGATCCGGGAAGCCTCGGACTTCGGGCCCTCCTGTGCGCAGATCGATGCGGGATGGAACCATGATGCGGCGGCGCGCGGCTCCGAGGACTGCCTGTACCTGAACGTGTGGACCCCGGAGTGGCCGGTGTCGTCGCCCAGGGCGGTGATGGTATGGCTGCACGGCGGCGCGAACATGGGCGGCACGGCCTCGTTCGGCTATCACGGGACGGCACTCGCCCGCCACGATGTCATCGTCGTCACGGTCAACTATCGCCTGGGGATTTTGGGTTTTCTGGCGCATCCCGAGTTGGCGGCGGAATCGGCGCACCACGCATCGGGGAACTGCGGCCTGCTGGACCAGATTGCGGCGCTGCGCTGGGTGCACGAGAACATCGCGAAGTTTGGCGGCGATCCCGACCGAGTCACCGTGTTCGGACAGTCGGCGGGCGCGCAGGACACCGGGCTGCTGATGACCTCGCCGCTGTCGAAAGGACTCTTTCAACGGGCCATTGCCGAGAGCGGAACGGTGCTCGTCCGCGGGCCGGTCATGCGCGTTCGTGCCGAGGTTGAACAGGCCGGAAAGGACTATTCCGCAAAGCTTCACGCGCCCCCCGGACACGAGATTGCCTATTTGCGAGGCTTACCGGTGGCCGAAGTGCTCGCGGCCTCCCCTCCCTATGGTTCGGCGGATGGAAATCCCAGTGTCGACGGATGGGTTCTGCCGGTTCAGCCGGCGGAGATATTTGCCTCTGGAAACGAGCATCGAGTGGATTTGATTGTCGGAAGCAACGCCATTGAGTTTCCTTTTCACGGCGATGTCGAGGCGGTAAAGCAGGATATGACGAAGGTCCTTGGCGATGCGGCTCCTCGCGCACTCAGTTTGTATGGGCTCGACGGAAAGGCGGACGCTGTCTCCTACGCCCCGTACGGCGATGCGGGGGACCAATGGTCGAGCGACCTGATCTTCCGTTGTCCGGCAATCTCGATTGCGCTGCAACACCGCGCCGCGGGAAACCGTGTGTATCAATACGAGTTCTCGCTGCCCGCCATCGGAACCCAAGCCACGGCACATTCCGCCGAGCTTCCTTATGTTTGGGGGAGCAAGGCCCTGGAGAACTCCGAGGGCGATCGCGCGGTCTCGGCGCAGATGCAGCAGTACTGGACGAATTTCGCGAAGACCGGAGATCCCAACGGGCCGTCGCTGCCGAAGTGGCCGACGTTCGAATCGGATAAACGCCGATACGTGGAGTTCATTCCCAAGGAGGCAGTCGAAAAGATCGATCTCCGTCGCGCACAGTGTGAGCTGTTCCAGGCGTCGGCCAAGGCCAGCGGCAGGTAGGCGCCTCCGGGGCTCGTACGCATACTTATTTTTAAGCCGAGGAGCCGGATCACCGCAGACGGCCCATCCGACAGTTCAAGTGACCAGGGGGTGAGTCATGTCGGGAGTGTCGTTAGTCGTATGAAACCTGTCATGCGACAGTGATGGGTCATACGACACAGGTGTGTCGTATATATGTTGTTTGTTTCCTTATATATATGACCATACGACATATCCCATGGGTGCCACCCCTCTGTCGAATGAAAGTTCCCCCATTAACCACCTTTTCAATATGCCGAGGCACACGCAAGGCTACCAAATTTACAACATCAACGAATCGCGGCCTGTAAGTAGTTGAAACTACCTTGCCGCGTGTGACATGGGCTGAGCGTTGCCAGTGATGCTGCCAGTGACGTTGCAACCAAAGGCGCTTACGAGCCAGATTTGGTCTCAAGAACCGGGAGGGTCAGCATTGAGGGTCCAAGTCGGTCGGTTTCCCGGCTAGGTGTCTTGACGCCCTAGTTTAGCACCAAGGATTCGAGTGATGAGAAGCAAGGGTTTAATGCCCTTTGGGTGCAAAAGTGGGTGCAATTGCAAAGCCAGGTTAAGATGATTATCGGCTGACGGGTGGCCTGCACTCGGAGGGGAAACGCGTGAATGGTCTGCGAAAACAAAGTGGATGAACTGTGCGCCAAGCTTGAGCGCAAAATCAAAAGACTAAACGGCCTGCTAAGGAAATGCCTTTCAGGTGAGGCTACGGTCACGACATCTGGAAAACAGCAGGCAGGGCTTCTTAGGAGTCGGGTACGAGAGTTGGAACGCCTATTAAACGCCGTCCGAACTGATGAAAGCTTTTGCTTCGGACGCGCGAACTGCAGGGCAGCGATATTTGTCTACAAGCGCGACGCCACCATAGCCGACGTTTGGCCGATAGTGGAGCGGATGGACCGAGCACAGAACCTATCATCTTGTGAGAGCCCATCGATCAGTAGAATGCATGCAATCCGATTCGAATTGCACCGTTCACGGCAACGGTTTCTTGATGGGCTAGAGAAATGGAATCGCAGTGTCGGCCCGCGAAATTCCTATCTATGTATCTATTGTCATGGCAAGGAAGGCGGCATATCCGCTCAAGACCCCGAAACCGTAATGCCTCGTTTTGTATCGTGGGAGGCGCTTGCACGAGCACTACCTCTTGGGGTTCGGTATTTGTGGTTGGTTGGCTGCAGCACGTCGGGATGTCTGCAAGTCTGGTCACGGGATAAGTCTCCTGTCCGACATCGATTGCTAGCCGCGAATGAAGATCGGTATTTTGGGCGCCTCGTCAGGTTGTTCGCAAAGGAGATCGATATCGCCGACATCGGGTTCGACGATGAGATGATGGCTCGCCTGCGAAAAGCCGACCCCGAGCTGGCGAAGAGCATCAAGTATTTCGATTTCCCGGATGACCAACGTGCGCTCGTCACGCAGGTGCCGCTGACGCACCCAGTAACAGTGTCCAGTGATATTCTCCCTGGATGGTCGACCACGCGGAAGTGATCTGATCCCGGGTTACCGCGAGTAGTAGTGGAAAGTCAGCATACCCGGAGTAATCCGCGCCCCTCCAAACTGATCTCGGTGACCATGTTTTTTATGGTGATTCCTTACCGGCAACCAAGGATTCGGGCGATGAACAGCAAGGGTTTAACTCCTTTCGGGTGCAGTTGTGGCGGTAGGGACGATCAATCGCCGATTCGCCCCCCGTGCAGATCCGTACAAGCGCTTTTACCCATACGGCTCTTCGTGGATGAGTGGCGGCGAAGCGTGCATCAGGGTAAGGATGCAGAATGCGGGTTGGGGACGGTTCAAGACTGCGGAGCGACGATCCCATCGCACCTGTGCGCATTGGCTGCGACGGACAAGGACGCTCCGCCACAACCAGCGTAGCCAGCACAACCTTGCGAAGCCTGCACCGACCGCGGTCGTGCGATGATGCCTCCGCCGATGAAGATAGGCCTTGATGGCTTTGAGCTTCGCGACCATTCGCTTCCTCGCCGTAATCCGCCAGACGATGAAAGCTTTGTCGCCGATGCGCTGCCCACAGAAGTGAGTGAGATCCAGAAATGTGATCGAGTTTTTTAACAGCCACGCCTGTTTACGCCCAATTTTTTGCTGCACTGACTCAACCGACCTAGGTGCGTTTTTCCCGGACCACATGCAATCGCCGATGGTGAGCTATGGCTCCGGTTCGACCGCGAGGATTTTCATATCACGAAAGCGCAATCGCACTCCAGGGATAGCCAGCTGTTGCCCGCCTTTGTGGCCTACGGGCCTGAGCACAACGAACGTCACTGATGCGTCGCCATCGTTCCACGACTTGAACGATTTGAGCGCGCGAACCACTCTTGTAATTTCGAAAGTAGTATCGTAGGCGTGTCGACGTGTGCCGGCACCGAGTCGGAAGAAGACGAGGTTTGCAACAAAGTATGGGTTCTTATAATTCGGCTTCACTCCACTTGGTAGGTCAAGATAAACCTCGTAACAGACATCGGGCGTCTTGTCATACTCGATTCCACCAATCCTTAATACGAGCTTTGTCTTACTTGAGGATGCCATTGCCGCTTCAATCCGTGCGCGAGAATCACCCTGCATGACTATGTGTACGATAAAGGGATCCCTCGCCAGCTCGATTGGCGAGGTTGCGCCGACCGCCGTTCCAAGCTCTCGCGCCATCGACTTCTCTTGGCCCCGGGCGCGAATGGGCAACACAGCAAGGGCCACCACAATGGTTGCTGTAATAACTTGCATCCTCGTCATTGCTTTTCCTTAAGCGTTTTCCGCTATGAGGGTATTAGCGCTTCTCATGAGCTGTATTCCCCAACTTGGAATCACGATGCGGACGGCTGCCACTCCTTCAGTAAGTCTTCGCTCAATCTACTTATTGACAAAAACAACGCCCATTTCGAGGTTGGCACCCCTCCTTAATACAACGCCTCGCCGGCACCAGTGGTTGTGGCGGCGTCGGGTTGCCAGGGCAGCCCTCGAGGTCGGGCCCAAAAGAGGGGACGGGCCAGACGCAAGCCCTAACAAAGGACGGGGCCACGTCGCAGGCCTCGAACTCATTGTCTCCCGGCTCGATGGGAGCGTCATAGACGCCATTCGCCCCGTCTGGCAGCATGGGTCCTGTAACACCAACCCCTTGAAACGGAGGAGGTACCTGAGACGTATGATTCCTGCGGGCCTCAAGGACCAACGAGTTCGGTATCGGCACGGGATCACACGATAGGGTCGCCTGATTGCCACAGGTGACAACCATGACTGAACAGTTTGTCGGTGCTGTGGGTTCTAGCGTCTGGAGTGCCACTCGGGTGATGGCCACTCCGACGGGTACACTGCCGACCCCTACACGGGTAACCACATTGTTGGTAGCCGTGTCAATCACCGACACGCTGTTATCACCTGAATTCGTCACATAGGCGCGGTTTCCGTCCGGGGTGATCGCCACGATATTCGGGCTGGTGCCGACCCTTGCTGAGGCAACTAAGCTGTTGCTGACGGTGTCAATCACCGACACGGATGTCATTAGCGTTAGTCACATAGGCGCGAGTTCCATCTGGGGTGATGGCCACCCCCCAAGGGAAGGAGAACCCCGTTACCGTGGCAACCACGTTGTTGCTAGCCGTGTTGATCACAGACACGGTGTCGTCAATGGGATTCGTCACATAGGCGTGCTTTCCGTCCGGAGTAACGGCCACTCCAGCCGGGTCGGCTCCGACCGCGACAGTGGCAATCACGCTGTTGGTGTTTGTGTCGATTACCGACACGGAATTCCCAAGTTGATTCGCCACATAAGCGGGGCCATTCGGAGTGATGGCCACTCCAAACGGGGCGGCTCCGACCGCGACAGTGGCAACCACGTTGTTGGCTCTGTCAATGACTGACACGAAGTTGCCTAGCGTGTTATTGACACGCGCCCCGTACGTTACGTAGGCGTGGTTTCCATCCGGAGTGATCGCCACTCCACCGGGTATATTGCTGCCTCCCACTCTGGCAACCACAGTGTTCGTGGCGGTATCGAACACCGACACGAAGGCGGGTAGGGGGCCCATATCTGGATTCTTTGCCAAATACGCGCGAGTACCGTCTGGGGTGATGGCGATAGCTCCGGGAGGGTCGGCGAGTTGCACCTCGATAACCACGCTGTTGGTGTTTGTGTCGATTACCGACACGGAATTCCCACCTTGATTCGTCACATAGGCGGCGACTTGGGCCTGGGCGCTGGGCAAAATTAGAAACAAACCGGCAAAGGTACCGGTCAAGAGGGGGACAAAATACCAACGAATTCCCCCCCCGCTAGGGTGAACCGGAATGCCTGTGCCAGCTTTTGAATTCCGGTGGGCGATGGCAAGTCTGGCCGCGCCAATCTTCATGTTATGCAAGGTCTCCCTCTCTAAGGAATATGTCTGTCATCAATCATGGACGATTCGAGACATCGTCTGTGAAGTTCTGATAACGCCCTGAGTGGTAAGGATGATCAGATCCACCCGAACAGCGTATCTTCCGTTAATCTTCGCATCGAACTCGAAGTGGTCGTGTCGAGGCCCGGCACTGAGCTGGGTTTCGCCAAGAGTCCGTGAACCGTGAGCGATCGTTAGTCCCTCCCTTTGGACGCTCCAGGCGAACGCCACTTCGCTGTTTTGTGGAAGCCTTTTGAGCTGACTCACCAACTCAACCGCCCGAGCGGTTCCGGAACCGTGCGGGCGGATCACACGAAGCCCCGTGATCCGGCCCAACGCACTCAACTTGGCGTGATTAGACACCGACTGCCTTGTTTCTTGTCCCTGGGCATCGCGAACCGTCATCGGTATGGTGTCCATTTTGCTCCAGTCGCTCAGTCCGAACGTGACGGTTACGTTCGAGGCAATCAGCAATCGCCCGCTATCGAAACTTTGCCCGTGGGCGCTCTTTCCCAGTGCAGATAGCCTCAGTCGGTAATTGGAACCGGGGCCGGAGTGGTGGAAAACTAGTGCGGAGCTGTTTGGGTCGAAACGAAGTTCCTCATTCGCGTTCTTCGAGACCCTAATTGTGATCTCAGCGCTCCGTGCAATTCCTTCATCATGTTTGATCAGGCCCACGACGACCGGCTTGCTGTCGGCAGTAGTCTCAAAGCTGACCGCACCCGCCGGATCGAAACCAATTCTGTCAGAAACATCCGGGATCGCCTGAGTACTGAGTTGCGCAATGAATCCCGGCGCGACGAGCACATGCTGATCAGGGGTTACCGCTGTGCCGACGACCGTCTGTTCTAACCTACCAGCCTTGGACGTCACAATAAATGCCTCGACCGGCGCCTTTCTTCCCACGAGCGGAGCAAATGGGGTCCCGGTCAGCCGAGTAGTGGGATTCGTGTTGAGATTGCCGCTGGCGTCAAGCAAGGTGTGCCCAGCGGCATCCGTCACCTGGGTGGTCCGACTCCCAACCGTCGGCGAGTTTGCAGCAGCGCCCCCCAAGCCAAACAGCAAGAGTTCCCCGATTGCCCCTACCCCGATCATGGTTGGTGGCATGGGATAAGTCCCCGGCGATGTCACTATGAGCCCTCCAATCCCACCGTTGAACGCGTTGCCCGAGCTATCATTCGTGCTGGGGAGCTTCCAACTCCCATCAGCGGCCACATGTATCTGGCTGTTTTGTACCCTGCCCTGATGGGTTGTCCCACCTCCATCATCGTTCTCGCATCGGACGAACTGAACATTGGGATCGTAGACGTCGATGTCGAATGCATTCGGCGGTCCCGCCCCCTCGAGATTGTAGGCAACGACAGAATGTCCCTCCGGCGGAAATCCCCCCGAACCATCTATAAGCGAGATCACCGGCGCCCGACCCGCCGATAGATTTGAACGGATTGCGCCGTAGACATCCTGTGAAGAATGCCGAGTGGCCGCTAGAAATTCCGCAAGCATTTCCTCACTTAACTGTGAGACGTTTTGAGAATTTATGAACTCAATCATTGGCCCCGAGGGACCGGCACCATTCTGGCACACGTTTCCGCAGCAGGTTCCGTCAGTCTCCGTCACGGGCGAGTCCAAGGAAAAATTTGTCCCTGCTCCGGGAGGGAATACTGGCCACGAGGCCTGGAAATTTGCGAGGTTAACTTGCCCCTGAGATATCCGCTGCGACCCAAGAGCGAAGCCGAAGCACGCTCCGCCCGTTCCAGGCTTGTCAAAAATTCCGTTCGCGATGGCATTGAGAATCATCGCCCATGGGTCACGAACCGATACCGTGCAGTCGAACGGCCAGCAGAGCTCTATGCTGTCATACGTTTGGTCGGGTCCGAAGGCCCCAGTCAGCTGGTCGAACGTAGTGTGCGGAACATAGTTTGGGAAACTAAAAGCCGATGTGTTGCGGAAGCTGTCAGCGGCAAAGTTGTTAGAGGACACAGCTGACAACGCCCCATTCAGCTGAAGGGCGATAGGTCCATTTGTAGCCAAGTTAGCCACTGGCGCATGTAGTTCGGTCGGCGTCTGGAAATATGGAGGTACAACGGCTAAGGGGTTGCCAAACTGTACTTGCATGCCCGGACAGAAGCCGCTGCCCTGGATCACAACCTCCGTGCCGGGTCCCAAGTACTGGGGCGTCTTACCGGTCGGAGTTATGCTGCCGATCGAAGGCGGGGCCGCCTGGATCGTGAAAGGCTGCGACAGCGCAACGAGCTCCCTGTTTTTCCCCTGGACGATTTGCATGGTCGTCCCTTGAACGACCACCGTAATGGGCGGGCCCGATGAACCTGATGCCTGATAGATCGTGAGGGCCGAATCGAAGTCGCCGTAGCCTTGGGAGGGACTGAAGGTAGCCTGAATGCCCGGTGGCAGGTCTGCTGTCTGCTGCGTCGAGGGATCGAATACGCGAAGAGAAAGGGTTACGCTGGCACCCGTTTCTTGACGCCAAGCCACGTGGACAAAACCAGGGGGGTTGACGGGTGTGCATGGAGGCAAAGGGAAGACACCCGGGGGTGTATCGATCTCGAAGACGTTCGGCGGAATCGGTGGCAGCGGACCGCAGTCGGTTTCCATCTGCAACCGCAACGAAGAAATTTCCAGATTCAAGTTCTGAACGGCCTGGTTCATCCCCGGGCCTTCCTGCTTGCATTCGGCACTCAAAGGATGTTTGGCACAGTCATTCAGAAAATTGATGTCACCTTGAAGGTCCTTTTCCAGATTTGCCAAATTCGCTCTGTCTGAGGAACAGGCGGATTTGGGGGTTCCATGTCCGCCTTGAGCATACAGAGACACGGGGCACAAAAACGTCACCGCGCAGAAGGCCAAAAGAAAGCCGCTGGGCATTGGGTGCCTCCTTCGAACATGAATTCCGTTTCCGCGGTAAGCGAGAATGCAGAAATTTCAGCATCACGCGCAGAACGACGCATTCAACCAAGGATGACCCACATCTGTAGGCGAGGACCCTTCGGAGCGAAGCGGAAGTCGGCGGAAGCCCCTCAGGTGAAGAGCTTGCGATTCTTCACTACTTTCGTTCCCCGAATCGCGATCAAAATATACCTCGGACTTCGCAATGTCAAGAACCGACTCAAACCTAACTCCGGCACTACAGGAACTTTGATTAACGAGGCTGCTATTTTTCGCCAGAGCCTCGCCTCTAATAATCCATTTCCACGAGGTTGTTGTTGACACGCAGCGGATCGCGATCGGTTCGCGTCTTTGTGATGATTTCCTAGCACGCTACCAAGGAGTCAATCCATGAAACGAAACCCTTTTATCCGATTTCGTGCAATGGTGTGGGTGCAGAATCACAAATCTACTTCGAAGTTCGGCGGCCCGCAGGACATGGTTGACCTGCTCCCCGCTTTCCATGCAAGTCTGAGTATGATTTCGGGAGAGGAAAAGTGAAACAAACGTGGAGAAGCAAGCACGCGAAAGCGGAGATGATCGAGGCGCTGAAGCAACTGTAGGCCGGGCGAAAGGCCGAGGACGATCTGGTCTGGAAATAACCCGGTCAACCGACGATTTCACGCTTCCACCCGCCGCCTGGTGACTGCACATCTCCGGATCTGAAAGGCTTCGTCGCAGGGGCAGAGGTCGGTCTCCATTCGAGATCCAACTCTCGCAATCGGTCGAAATACTCCTCGCTTGGCGGCCTTGGTCCCTCTCTTAGTGCCAGGAGAAACTCATCTGGAGGTTTGTAATGATGAACCGAGATGTAGTGGTAAATCAGGGTCGGCGCTGCGTAGATCGTACCGTCGGTGCCAAAAACGCGAATTTCTGAAGTTCCGAGAAGTAGCGGCTCGTCATTGCGCTTAACATAATACGACGTAGCTACTGGGCACATTTCACAGTCGTGGACTCCCCTCGTTTGTGCGATGGAAGTCTTGCAATACGCCCATACCAGATCCAATTCGTCATCGGTCGGGGCACTTTTCGGAACCTCGTGCGTGGCGTCCAGCCAGCCTATGTTCTTGGTTCTCGGACGATAAAAATAAGAATCGAGGTAGCTATACTCCGAGAGGTCTTCAAAATACGCCATAGCTCGTTCCGTTTAAGGGCTCGTCTTAAACCTCTTGAATTCGACTATTAGGGGTGCTCACTGGTCAGGACCTACCTCCCCGAGACCTTCTATACCAGAATCCCCCAAGTCCCCCAGGCCGCTGATGTCGATGTTGAGATTGTTCAGAACGGCCTGGGAATTGCACAGAGCGCAAATTGTAGTTCCGGGTCCATTGACAAGAGAGCTGATGTCTTGAGCCGTCAATTCGACATAATTATATATCCTCACATTGGGCTGGCTGCCATACGCATTCAGGTCCTCGCAGAAGAGCGTTTCGTCAATCACAGTTCCGCCAGTAGGGGTCCCGTGGGCCCCAGTTATGATGTTTATCGGGGGTTCTCCCCCGATAAGTGCGCTGTTTATAATGGTGCCCACTTGGGGTTGTGTTATTTCGCCCGTGGAGGCGTAGACGGTTCCCCCCGCAGCATTGGTGGTTGGGGGATTAAAAAACCCTGATTTTGGACCGAACCCGGTGACCCCTCCTCTAGTGGCCACGCTCATGTCAGTTCCCACTCCGCTTAGGGAGGCATCTGCCGCTGACGAGGCACCGAGGGCTGTCTCCGCAACTGGGGCAAGCACGGAATTCGCGGCCTGACCGACTGGAGCGAGCAGCAGGATGTCGCTGCCCACCTTTCCCATGTCGTCTGCGAGAGCGAGCGTCCGCTGGTAGGGATTGCCACTGTCCCACGCGGCTCCACTGGATGTGCCAGCCGTGAGACCGCTGCCCACCTGCTTTACAAGGCCTCCCACGATGTTAGTTGCGCCTGAACCAGTCAAGTACGTCATACCTGAGGGACCGAAGGTGCTGTTGCCCCAATTAATGATCTGGTTACCCCAGTTCATAAGGATCAGCCCACAAACCGCTGGTGGCCAGCACTGACCACCGGGATCGGTCCGCAGCAGCGGATTGTTCCCGACGTAGGCATAGCGGTTAAAGCTCTGAGGAGTCGCCATGTCCACGGCTGCGAGTCCCCACGAATCGGGAGATATCCATCTTCCTTGCGTTGGGTGGTACCGCCTAGTGGCGGAAACCTGCTCCGTACCACTGGAAATATCACTGCCGAGACCTGCGTATTGCGAGTTCGCCGTGCCAGCCGACCAGTAGGGAATGCCAAAGGCATCGTAGGAGGTATCCGAGTACACGCTGCGGGAAGCCGTTGACGAGACGCGAACGCTGTGCTGCCAGTCGTAACGGTCGTAGTGGCCGAGACTTCCCGAGGCGTAGACAGCCCTCGACATGGGAAGCGGCACGAACATCTTCGTGATTACACCGCTACTGTTTTCCGTGGCCACCAAATCGCCTTTTGGACCATACAGATACTGCGTTGTGCCACCCATAACAGGACGGTTGAAAGCATCATAGACAAAGTTTGTTCCGCTCTGGCTGATCAGGTTGCCGTTGACATCCCATCCCAAGGTGTCGAAGGTGTCGTTGGTCAGGCGGCCATTGGCGTCGTATATAAACGCTGTAGAGGAATATCGATTCGTGGATTGGTTGTAGGTTCCGCTGGTCGGCCACGGAGCCGAGCCGGATTTGGTGATGTTTCCGAAAACGTCGTAGGAATATGATTCGTTCCAGTTCGAGCCACAGTTGTTCGTAACGACGCGCTCCAGATCGTCGTAAGAAAAACTGCATGTTTGCGAGTTGGCGGGATTTGGTTGATCGGTTGTGGCCAGACTCGCCAGCGTTCCGTTAGAGTTCCATGTGAGGCTGTGAGTAATGGTATTGTTGGTGCCCGTTCCGAATGTGTGCGTGGCTGTATAGGGCTGGAGATTCGCCCACGGAGCGTAGGTTGATGTGTCGCCTGTGCCCAGCGTGATGATGTTCGGCAGTCCGTTGTCGTAATAGCTGACGCTCGTCAAGATCGGCGACAGCCCTGAAGAAGCAGTAGCGGACAAGACTCTTCCATTTGGGTCCAACGAATAGTTAATTGTGGGCTGTGTGGGGACGGAGAGAGAACTGATTTGCCCATCTGGATAGTAGCTCTCCGAGGTGTGTTCATATACGCCGTGGCCAGCCGAAGTCCACAAGAAGGCATCGCTCCGACGACCGTCTTTGTCGTAGCAGAAGAGTTCGTCGGTTGCGAGCTGGCCTAGCCCAGGGCTGTCGGTGGTAGTGAAGGAGGGATTAGCGAAGTAAGTCGACTGGCTGGTCGAGGATCCCGATGTCAGCCCGTTCCCGGAGGAACCAGATTTCAACGTTAGGTTTACGACCGGGCCAAGCAAAGTGGCGGTGACAGGCAGAGAACTGTTTCCATTGATTGCATTGGCCAACGCCGTTGCGACCGTCGTAGCCGTGGAGTTCTGGCCATAACTCACAGATGTCTGAATTCCATTTACAGTGATCCAGACTGAACCGCTGTCATAGATCGTGCCACCACCTGTTCCACCTGTCATGGTTGAACCAGATGTCGTCACAAAACTGGAGCACGGCGTCCCATTCGAAGGCTGGCACGTAGCAGACAAGGAATAATTGGTGCCCGAACCAACGGCTTTGCTGGTTAGATACACTTCGCCAGGCCCGGTGCCACCACTCCAAGTCGAGGTCACCGGAGAGTTGGAATTGCCGTTGATAGCATTCGAAAGAGCTTGGGCGATCGTACCGCCGCCCAGTCCCTCAGGAAAATTATATTGGCCAACGTTGGTGCCGTTGACGTAGATAATGATCGTGCCTGCATAAGAATTGCCCGCGTAAAAGGTTAGCGTCACACTACCCGTACTGGGCGTGCCGGAAACTGTGCTTTGTTCCTGACCGCTAATGTCTACGGAACCGTAATCGACAACTCCCGTTTGAACTTCTGCTAACCCGCCTGCTGCGTTTGTTTGACTACAAGTCGAGTTGGGATTCGATGTCGCATCATAGATGAATTCCTTGGCCGGAGTGACGTTGCTGTTCAGGCCGGTTGGGTATGTGCGACCGACAACCCGATCTGCAAGGTCGTAGCTCATACAGGTCGTTCCACCGCCATTGTCTACGGTCTTCACGGGGAATCCAGTGAACGACGGGCAGTAGCCGCTCGGATCGGAGTCGTAGGTCGTGGTCGTCGTGCCCGATTCTGGAGTCGTAACAGTCAGCATACGACCGGTGTTGGAATTGTCGTAGGTGAAGGACCGCAGTTGGGTAGTTGCGCCTTTCGCGTTTTGTGTAATCGTTTGGAGCTTGCCCCCTGGGTAATACGCGTAGGTCGTGAGGAAGCCGCTCGCTGTGGTGTTGGACTGACCGCATCCGGAACTCCCAGCAGCAGATGTGATTTCGCAAACGGATGTCAGCTCTCCAAGACCGTTCACCTCCGTGTTGGTGGATTTTGTGTTCTCTCCGGATGGAGTCGGCGAGACAGTGACTTCCGTGTCATTTGCAATGTAAGTGTACGTTTTCATTGTCCCTGCAATCGTGCTGCTATAGGGGGGACTAGTTTCAGTTAGCATTCGGTCAAGCCCGTCGTACGTGTAGGTAAATGCGGCTACGGAAGGGTTTAACGTTCCGGCAGCAGCAGTGAAGGGAATCGTCCGTCGGCTGACTCGCCCATTGGTGTCTCGGTCCGTTTCCGTGATGCTGTAATTGTTTGTGCCATTCAATTTGACTTGCGAGAGTTGCTGACGTCCCATTGAATCCAGCTGAGTCAATGTCTCCTCAACCGATCCCGAGGCCACAGTCAGCTTCGTGTCACCGGTGGCATGCTGGGAGGACGAAAGGCTGGGTGTGTAGGTATTGTACGTTGTATTCCCCATTGGGTCCGTCGTCGACATTGGGCGCCAGAACGGGTCACCAATATAGCTCGTCGTCCAGTTATTGAGATTGGCATCCTGCTTGACGAGCAATCGTTCACCCGTACAGTCGTAGGACGTGTAGTTTGTGGTGAGCGAAGCGTGAGATCCAGTTGTAACAGTGGTGGATGAAGGTTCTTGTCCTGAACACGCCGTATAGGCTGTTGAAGTACTCTCGCCATTTGGTCCAGTTGAACTTGTCAAACGCCCAAGGCTATCGTATTGATTGCTAGCCGTAGTGACTAAAACACCACCAATCGTGTCTTGTTGAGTAACTAGATCACCAGTGGCGTTATACGTGTAGTAGCTCGTACTGACGGCAGTCGAGCCGCCGCCAACGAAAAGCTGCTTGTAGCAGACCCGGTCCATTACGGGAAACGTCACAGATGTGCCCGTTATGGTACCGGTAACTGTTGCGCAAGAGCTTCCGCTCCACGAGCCGTAAGCAATCGTGGTCTTAGTGTCCCAATTAGTGCCGCTGCGAGTACCTCCAAAACCATAGACTCTTGTTTGCGTAGGGCGCTCATACGAATCTGCCGTGTGGACTGTGAGCGACGGATTAGTGACTCCTGGAACGTATGTGTACACATCCGTTTCGGTGATTGCCCCGCTTGGAACAGAAGTCGGGACTGCACAAGCTGGAAAGGAAAGATCGCCCGAATAGCAGATTACCTGGCTGCCAAGATTACAAGGACTCGATGCGGAGCACCCGGGTCCAGTCACGCCAAACGATTGCAGCTGAATAGGAAGAACGACCTTTTCCCCTGGATCGGCTGGAACGTACGAGCCAGTTGTGTAAATCTTGTAATCGCCGGAAGGCTCGGTCACCGTGGTCGTTGCAAGACGGTTGCTAGTCCAGCCTGTGGGCGGGATTGTATTGCAGGTAGTAGGTGGTGTCGCTAGTCCGTATTCGCAATGTGTGAACGTCCATGTGCCATCTGGTGTAGTCTTCAGGATAGTAGCTGCTGAACCGTCGTCGCACCAAACCCCCTCGTTCTGAGTACCACCGGAATAGGTATAGCTGATCGTAGCGCCGGTAGGTAAGGTGATGCTCTGAATCCGGCCAGTGTACATATTCGTGGTATTCCAATATTGTTCGTAGGTGAACGAATAATGCGTCCCGTCGGGCAATTGCATGGAGGTGAGAAAAGGCATGGTCTCTTGGGGCTGGCCCGGGGGGTGCGACGATCCACAGCTTGCATTTGAGTTTCCAGTCCAAAAGTTCCAACCTAAAGAGTACGTGCTGCTTGTGTTACCAGGCCCGGGATAGGTGATAGGAGTCTGTGGGATAAAAAAAGTATTGGAGCAACACCATCCCATTGCTGCTTGAGCAGTTTCGTTGCCTGCCGCATCTGTGAACGTCTGGCTGGTTGGAGTTTGTGTGAATTTAATATAGTTAGGGGGAGCATGCAAATCAAATAGCCGTTGTTCAACTATCGTCGAGTAGTTTCCGTTAGGAGCGATCGTGAAGTAATTGAAATGTCCAGTGCCGTCGGCGCAGCAGGCAATTTGCCAGCCGTCGTGTCCAATGCCGCTGACAGAGAGCGTGCCGCACGTGGTTAGCGTCAAACCTGGAGTCTGATGATACGCCCTGCTTGCGTCCATCGCGCCGTTAGCCGAATAGTTGCAGCCCGTACCTAGAAAGCCAGAACCGGAATAGTGGGCGGGAAGATATGACAAGCCTTGGAGTTGAAATGGAACGTAAGTCCCCATCAGTATGGACGAACCGCTCTTGATGAGCGGGAATCCACTCTCCATTAACAACGTCGCTGAGGACTTCGGTCCGTACGGTCCATTGCTGTTTATTGGAATGCTCAGCAAGATACCCAAGTTCCCAAGGTTAATAGAGTCGAGTCCACCGCCAGCGTGAGAGATCAGGCTAAACGGCGGAATTCCTTGCGTCGTGATGGGCCCAGACTCTTGCGCTAGAACTGTGTGAACAAACAAGGACTGAACGAGAACGAACAAAACGCCAAGACGAACCATTGCAGCTTTCTCCTTGAAGGGCAGTTGAGCCAACACATCGAACCTGGCCGCCGGCGGGGGACACTCACAACAACGCAAGCCGCCAGCGCGAGCTGACGCATCACTTAACACCTCTACGGGGAAGCAGCGAATGTTGGATCTCTGACGGAACTGAGAACCCGTCGCTCTTTGGCGTATCCGCTCGCTGATTGTGCCACAGACCTTAGGCTTGCTAGCCTGTGAATGTCAACAGGAAAAAAGGAAATGGTCGGAATTAGTGACAACTCAATTGACTTTCGTCGTGTCCATTTCTCTGAGGGGAGAGGGGCGCATATTCCATCAGGTCCTGTTCTCACCACAGCCCCCGGCCCCCTGTTTACTCATTCGATACTACGGAGGACGGACTTTTTTTCTCCTACCTCCTATCCCACCATTCGTTTGACCCCGCTCAGAGCAGTCCGTACACTTGGCGCGTCATAACCCCTTGGCCACTCCGCCATGGTGGGAACACGCGCCGCGTCGGCTTGTGCCGAAGCTGTGGGTACCATCTCGGCATTGTGCGGTAGCGCCCTTGGGTGGCGCTGAGCAGTTCTCCGGACGCGGAACCGTCTGCCCTTTGCTATTCACGTAGGTGCCATTGTCCGTGCATTTGGTTTTCGCCGATTCATTGAGCGCTGCGCCTGATGTTTGCGCTGTAGGCGAAGCCGGACCTAGGCGCCGGCTCTGCGCTAACGCCACCAACGTGCTGAGCCCGTCAACGAACGTGCCAGTGACAAGCTGCGTCCCCTCGTTGAGAATCCGTGAATCCGTTCGATAAGCAAGCTCAAACACATCGGTCCAGGGCGGGCGCGCAAACGCCTGTGTGAAAGCTGAGGACTACAAGTGAGTGGCAGACATGGAAACTTGGGTTGGTCGAGCGGACGGCCTGCCGTCGTTCCACCCGCTACGCCATCTGCGTTCGAGACGCGCGTCAGTGAGTTGGGACTCACTGCGCCGACCTACGCGGAATCTCACGAACTGCGCCGCTGGTGCCAGGACAATCGGAACAAGTGTTATATCCCCGAGTGGCTGCTAAAGACTTGGGGCATTTCTGTTAATTCTGATGTGCCGTGAGCCGAAAGCGCTGGACTGGAAGCGTACGAGTGAACGTCACCCCTCTCAGGGGTCGAGAATCTGCCGGGCAGATTGAAAGTGCGGGGGTGCCGAGATGTTGGAGAATCGACGCAAATGCAGCCGTGTTCCGATGAAGGCGCAGGTCACTTGCATAATCGACTCACGAACAATGCGTGGAGTGAGTTGGAATCTTGGTGAAGGAGGGATGCAGGTAGAAGCGAGCGGCTTACACCCGAAAGAAGCCGTCCAATTATCATTCCGGTTACCCTCTTCTGGTCTAGCCGTTGACGCAGTCGGGACTGTGGTCTGGGGAGACGAGAAACGCCATGGAATCCAGTTCACCTACATGGGCGCGCAGAGTCAGCAGTCGATTCTTGAATACATAACAGAACAGATGGAGCACTAGGTGTTGCCCTGACGCGCTCCACCTGTGGCGGTAGTGTGACGGCGAGCGGTCGAACTTACAACCCAGTGTATGTCCGGCACTTCACCACAACGATTCAGTCGGTTCTCTTAGGCTGCCCGCTTTATCTTCGCCCACCTCGCACGCTGAGCGGCTGCAATCCTTTTGCGACCTGCCGCCGAGATCGTTCGCTTCGGCTTCGGCGCCTGACCCCTCGCTTTCTGCTTTGCCCACCGAGCTTTCTGTGCCAGACTAATCTTGCGTCTACCGGCAGCAGACATCGTACGTGACGTGCCGTTGGAGCTGCTTCCCAGCGCAGAGAGCGCCGCGTCGATACATTGAACTTCCCCTTGCGCTCGTTCCCGTTCCTTCGTCAACTGCTGGACTACACCGGACATGCGTTTCATTGGGACCCCCGGCTGGATGATAGCAGGATGGGGAGAGGCACAACAGGTTGAGTCTGGCTCTAAGGCGGATCTCCGCGAGGCGATACGATCAAGTGTGGACGATGAACCATCGGGGCGCACACGTTGCCAGAGATTCGGGAGCTTTTTTCGAAATCCCCCTCCCCTCAAGGCCCGGCTTTTTACGTTTGAACTTTCTGTTACTCGCCGTATGCTAGGCGTGCCAATGTCCCCCGCAAATTCAAGGAAGGTCTTCCTCGTAGTCGCCGGCGGAAATCCCTCCGCGGAGAGGCATTTCGAGGATACGATCCAGCGCAAGCGGACCCTGGAAGAAGTCAGGAGATTCCTGCCGACCCAAGAGATTGAAAACCTCGAAAAGATTTATCACGGATCAACCTTTATCGCATGGGGAGCGGTTCCGGGGCCAATGAACGAATCGCGGTGGGAAAAGATGACTCCCGGCGACGTGGTACTCATCTACAACAAGGGGCTCATTCGATTTGCCGGGGAAATTGCCGCCAAAGTTAGAAACAAGGAGCTGTCGCGGTATTTTTGGAAGGAAAACGAGACTGGCGGGACGTGGGAACTTATGTACTTTATCGTGAACGAGGAAAGGACAGGTGTCCCCATAGAGAAGCTAAATCCCTTGTTTGGCTATCAACCCCATTACCGACCGCAAGGGTTCTCCATGATCAACGAAGAAGCAGTTTCGGACTTCGCGCAGAATTATGGCGACATACTGGGCGTGCTGAAAACGCTCGAACGCGGAGAGGAACTGGTCCACCTCCCGATGCGGAAGGCAGCGATCAGTGCCGGCATTGACGAGCGCATCGAACGTGTACCCACAGAGCATGACGAGATGCAGTGGAGGCTGATACGCCTCGGTCAAATCGCGAAATGCGATGTCTGGGTGCCTCGGAACGATCAACCCAAGCAGTACGAAGGGCACCAGTTCCGTGATTTCGTGCTACACGAATTCCACGAGACGTTGGACGTGCCCCGGAGCATTCAGAACATCGACGTAGTCTGGAAATTCGGACCGTACTCGATAAAGTCGGCGTTCGAGATCGAGCATTCCACTTCGATCTACTCCGGGATTCTCAGGCTCTCCGACCTCCGAGCGGAGGCGCCAAATTCAAACTATCCTCTGTTCATCGTCGCCTCCGAGGAAAGAAGAAAGAGGGTATTTGAAGAGTTGAGGCGGCCGACCTTTTCTGGACCGTGCTTGCGCCTGAACGAGGTCATCAGATTCTTGGGCTACGAAAAGGTTCGGGAGATTGACGAGTCAGCCAAAAGCGCCAAGACCTTTGACGCCAATGTCTTGTTGAGAGCTGGGGAGAACGTTCCGATGCGTTCATGAGATGCTGATTCAGTGTCATGTTGGGTATTCTCAGTCCGCGCAATACTCAATAGAACATGCGACAGACCGTGCCTAGCCCTCTGATCGATGCCCTGGTTTGGCACCAGGGGATCAGTCTCAGAAGGAAGAAAAGCGACCAAGGGTTCGGTTGTTATTGGTCGGACTCCAGCAATGTGCCCCGAGGTTTAGCAAGAAAGAAGGCTCTGCCGGAGCCTCGATTCGGGTCGTATAGATTTTCCTCTATTGCTACATTTCGCTGCATGGTACGCTTCCGGTATTTGAGCGCTGTTGTCCCAAGCTCGGGAGCGGTGGTTCGTAGATGGCTGAGGGTCGTACGGATTTCAACCCTTTCGGCGTGGAGTGCAGGGCGCGCCATTGCCGCCTGGCCTTTTTGGTCGATCCGGGCAAGTGCCCTCCCGAGCTATTGGATTCGTTGTTCAATGCGAACTACGGCCTTTGGGGTGGAAGATTCAACCCCATAATCCCCGTACAAGATGGGGAGATCAGCGAAGAGTTCTGGTCACTGCTCACGTATGCTGATCCCGATCTCGTTTATTCATACACCCAGCTAAAGCAGACTACCGTAGACCGAATTGACCGCGAAATCGTTCCATGGCGAATTGAAGCGCATCCGCCGCACCTCTTTGAGAGCCACTCTCAGCCGCACTACCACCCCCATTTATTGGATGAGTTAGTGAAGTCTCGGCAGGTTTTACCGCTGCTTATGTCACAGCGGAGGGAATTCACATTTCCGGCCCAGTCAACACTGCTTACTTATTTTCACGACTGGAAAACGCCGCTCAACAACGAGCTGGCGAAGTTGGTATCGAGAAACTTCGGCCTCATTCACGAAAGGTCATTTCCCGGACTGCCGGACGAGTGGACAAGACTGCAGGTGCTAAATAACTGGACGCCCATCGACCTCTTTCACGGTCTCGCAGTCACCCGCAACGTCCTTTTCCCTTTTCAGGCGTCCGCGATTTACTCGATCGGACCGCATCGTGTCGACACTCAGGTGGACGAGTACTGCATCCTGATCGGCGACAGCGCGGATACATGGATCCACTTCTGGAATCGCATTTTCCTAGTTCGCGATTACCTCAGGACCGGCTGGAATACGCTGTGTTGCCCCCCTACCCTTTTCCAAAACGAGAAGTTCGTTGACCGACTTCGAGAATTCCTGCGCCGTTACGTTCTGCGCTCCGGTAACGATCCGAGTCGTCTCACGTTGCAGTCGTTTGACTGCTCGGAAGATGAACTCTCTAAGCTCCGACAGCAAGTATTGGACGGCCTTGACGTTATTTCAGGAATCAAGAAACTAGGTCCTACCAGCGCGTTCCCACGCATAACGCCGGTTCGCTCAGAGGTGTATCGCAGCTGGGGAGCGCGCGAAACCAGCCACCAGCAGGGCACATCGCGAGAGAGTCTTCTCAGTGCCCCTCGCTCCCAAGTCCCAATTGACAAAGGCACTTGGGCAATGGATATGAGGATTCAATACTCTCCTAAGTTCGTCTTCTACGGCAACGAAGTCCTCTCGTGGAAGTTGCCTCGACGTGTTGGCATCGCAGAGAGTTTTTTCTCACACTCCCGCTGCCGGATCGACGCCGAGTACTCCCTCTCCGTGGAGATGCGCCATGTCGGACCTTTTCTCCTAAGGATCCCCGATGAAGCCGACATCTTCTATCGTGCCGCCGGCGTAATGGAGACCAATTCGTACGACTCAAATCTCGCGATCATCCGGAAGAAACCCCAATTTGGCCGCTTGGGGACGTGGGACAAGGGTCTTTACCTGAATGGCATCCTCGAACTTTTCGGCGGCCTCCAATCCGCGAGCCGCTTCTTTGAGCACAGTTATTGGCGAGGCATCTTCGAGCGCCTTTCGATGGGGCTTCCCGAAAAGGAAGCGGGGCTGTTTGAAAGGGTGAAAAACAGCTTGGAAAAGAAAAGGCTTCTAATAACATCGCAACTCGCGAGCGACCACTCCAAGCCTATCGATTGGCTCTCACACTTGGTGATACGCCATGCGCGCGAGCTGCAACTGAGACAGGAGGAAATCTCTTTCTCCGAGCTCGAAGTGGCCTTTCTGCAACAGCGCGAGCAGTTCATTACCGCGAATCCGGACTTCAGGAGTGGAACAACACCTGCCGAAATCGAAGCGGACCGGAGGGCTGCCACGGAAGATTTGCTCCGTGTTCTCCAGTCGCTAACAGACGGCGGTGTTCTCCAGCAGGGGGTTCGCGTTCGCTGCCTTAATTGTGGATCGCGTTTCTGGCGTGAGATTGGAACGCTCCAACAAAAACTAACTTGCGACGGATGCAACGCCAGCGTGCCCGTGCCAGTCGAGTCAGCTTGGCGGTACCGGCTGAATAGCCTGATCCGCAACGGGATCGCACTCCACGGCTGCGTGCCAGTAATTTCTGCACTCCGAGCACTGCGGGAAAGAGCCCGTGAATCCTTCATCTACACTCACGGAGTAGCCTTATTTAAGGACTACGATGACCCAAAGCCAGCAGCAGAGATCGACCTCCTCTGCATCTCGAACGGCAGGCTAATATGCGGCGAGGTGAAATCATCAGCGTCCGAGTTCACTGAAGAGGAACTGTCGAAGTTAGCACGCATAGCTGCGGACATCAGAGCAGAAGAAGCCACTATTTCCGCATTCAATGATCCGAGCGGCCTCATGTCGCACCACGCTGAGGCGCTGGCCAAACTCCTGCCTGCGGGTTGCACGGCCACGATATGCGGGCCCGCGCAATGGGCTTTCGAGCCCCAGCCGCACGCATTCTGATAAATCTGGGACGTGTAGAACTAGAAAGATCCTTCCAAGAATTTCTTGATCGTGGGTGCTCCTACAACGAGCAGAGGTTTAGATGGCATGAAAGCGTCGGTCGGTACACCAAACACTGTCGGTTCGGAGGACCACACAGGCCCGGAGCGCTCTGCACGCTCACTCCAAGCAGCCTCCACTAAAACCGTAAGGTTTCATTTTCGGATCGTCCGGCGTGTAGTGAACCAACACGTCACGTTTCGGGCGGTAACGGGATGATAACGGCTTCGATGGCGGCTTTGCGATTGTCCCTTTCAGTATGGTCGGTCTGGCTGCATGGTACTGCTCTGCGTCTGCGAAACTGATACGAATGATACGAAGATGCAGACAACAGCGGAGACTGTGGAAACTGTAGCGTAAGTTCCGAATTCACTTGAAGCCCGTATAAACACTAGCTGTAATCATTAACTGTCCGTGTCACCATGACTTTGAGGAACGAGCGAGTTTAGGATCCTCTCTCTCTCCGCCATTTTCTTCGACGCGCGAACTTCTTAATTTTGCAACGACTGACTGTCGGTCAGACTTCAGTGTCGGGTTGGACCGATCTGGGCCCTGCTTACGTGCCAGCCGTGGGCAGCTAAGTTTGATAGTAGGCGTAGAGGCCGAAATCTTCGCTCTCCGGTAAAAAGGGGCGCAAAGCACTCCCCCGTGCCAAATTCGCCTCCAAAACCCTATCCCCCGCTCGGATGATCGATGTCCTGGTTCAGCACCAGTGAGTCACTTGATACTGGGAGGCAGTCGCGGTTTGGCCGGGATGCGCCCCGGGGCTCACCTCATCATTCAGCGCTACCACGTTTTCGTCTCAAGATCGGTCATAGCGGCCCCCTCGAGACGTTAGCTTCTCTGCCATAGTATTCTGTTTACCTCAGGATGAAGTGTCAATCTTAGGCTGAGTGACGACAAGAGGAGCACCTCTGAACTTCAAGCGCATCAGCTACCAGAACAGCCGAGCGGCGAGCGGCGAGCACGTGTGTTTTCTAGTCGATGACAGCTGGGACGATTTCGGCTACAAGACGGTCTTTCGTTTGATTTACTTCAATAGAGAAGGTTCGCGCAAAGAACTTGGGCTCTTGAAGATCATGAAACGGGGCATGGATCCGGGACGGGTTGACGTCAAGGAGAGCTTCCGCAAACTCGACAAGACCTATGCCTCTCTGGGCTCCGATCAGAAGTTTTACGAGAATGTTGTAGCCCTAGGTCCCGAAATTGCAGGAGAAGTGTTCGAGAGTCTCCGAGATGCGGCGTGGGATGCGGAGATACGTGACCGGTTTAGGGAAGAGGCTGCGTTTTCGACTTCGCTGATGAGGGGGCTAAGAAACGCTGACGTTCGCAAGTTCGCCGACATTGCACACGGCCGGGCGACCCTTACTCCATATCGATTTGAGTACAGGTTCCCAAACTCCGAAGGTCCGGGACTTCTTTTCCAAGTCACACCTCACGTTCTACCACCAACGAACATACATATAGTCATAGGCCGTAATGGAGTGGGAAAGACTTGGCTGATCAAGTCACTGATTTCCCTTCTGTGCGACGGCGAATCAGCAAGTTCTGATGCAGGGCTCCTCACCTTTACCAACCCTAGCGACGACGATGATGGAGACGGAACATTCGCAAACTTGATTAATGTAGCTTTCAGCGCATTTGATGAAGTGGAAGTTCCTCCTTCCCAAAAAGGCACAACGACAGGTATCCGGTTGTTCTACGTCGGCCTTCGGCGTCCAATCAAGACGCTGGACTCCTTGTCTGAGAAAACCAAGAGTGCGCGCAGGAGGCACGCCAAATCGACTAAAAAGACGCAACTGAAATCCCTCGGCGAGCTAGCAAGTGAATTCTTAAACAGCCTTCTTATTTGTTTACGAAGTTCGAAGAAAGACCTGTGGCTGTCCACGATGGCCATATTGGAGAGCGATCCCATCTTCGGCAGCATGTGCCTCCGGGACCTAGCGGATTGCGACGAGGAGAGCCTTGCCAAAGCGGCGAAACGCGTCTTTCTCTTGGCGAGCTCCGGGCATAAAATCGTGCTGCTGAGTCTTACGAGGCTCGTCGAACTTGTTGAAGAGAGGACTCTCGTCCTAGTTGATGAACCTGAAGCGCATCTTCATCCTCCCCTACAATCCTCATTTATTAGAGCCCTTTCGTCGCTGCTGACTGTGCGCAATGGTTTGGCCATCCTTGCAACTCACTCTCCCGTGATGTTGCAGGAAGTTCCGCGGGATTGCGTATGGCTTCTCTTCAGAGAAGGAGTGGCTACCTCAAGTCAGCGGCCGCAGATCGAAACCTTTGCGGAAAATCTAGGAGTGCTCACGCGCGAAGTGTTCCGGCTGGAAATTACCCAGAGTGGCTATCACACCCTTCTGAGGACCGCAGTTGGGACCAGCCAGTCTGTTGAGCAATTATTTGCAACCTTCCGAGACCATCTGGGCACCGAGGGCAGGGCTGTAGCCAGGAGCCTGTTCAGACACAAGCACCCGAGCGGCGAGCCAGCCTGATGTATCACCTGCCAATACCAGCCGCACAAATAGCTGAGCTATATCCGAATTGTGCGAATCGAACCGATGATTTGGGACTGCGAGCGGCATTACTTGTGGAAGGGGCAAGGGTTTTTCATCGCTCAACTGTTTACAACCAAATGGCACAGACATCAACTCTTTATCAAATTCCACAAGAAGATGCGGTGCACGTGAGCAATAATGAACTCGGTAACCTATACGACCGAGTACTCGTGGGCGGCGGGGAACGGGCGACATACCTGGCCATTCGCGGAGCGAGTCTGTTCGGACGATGCCCACTGTGTGCTCAGCGCGATGTTGGGACCTTGGATCACTATCTGCCAAAGACATCTTTCCCGGAGTTCGCAGTTCTGCCAATAAACTTACTCCCGTGCTGTTTCGACTGTAATCACTCGAAACACGAGCATGTTCCCGCAGCAGCGTCCGAACAACTGTTTCACCCCTACTTTGACGATTGGAATCACCTAGAACTAATTCGAGCCGCGATCGAGGTCGGTGAAACGGTTTACGCTGAGTTTTTGGTTAATGTCGATGCCTTACCGCCTGGTGTGGCGGATCGTGCGACAGAGCATTTCGAGACCTTGGAACTTGCAGCTCTCTATTCGGGCCACGCGAGCGTCGAACTTGTGCAGCGCAGAGCAGACTTTGCGCTCACATTTGAAAGTGGCGGCCCTGAAGCCCTTCAAGCGGAGCTTTTGAGGGAGTCCCAAAGCAGACGTATCCCTTTTCCCAACGCTTGGCAACCAGTGCTCTATCAAGCACTGGCCAATAGCGGTGAGTTCGTTAATGGGGGCTTTCTCGGTATCGATGATCAACCAGAAGCGGCAGCTCCGTAGAATGTGTGCCGCGCGTTTGTGAGGCGTCCCGTTCCGTGGTCGCCCACACGGATTGCTCTGGATAAAGCTTGCTCGGAGAGAATCTCGAACCTCTTGCCCGTGGTCCCTCACGTCCGGAATACTTGGCAGACCACTCCAGAGTCATCTCGTGTTCTTAGTGAGATAGCAGGACGCCTGCACCCAACCTTGCACCAAGCTCTCCGGTCGTACCCGCATGCACAAAAAAGCCATGCAAGACGGCCCCGGCAATGGAGCAACCAACAGGCAGCAAAGAATTCCGTTCAGAAGGTCCGCGCCAGTGATATACGAAGGTGGCAAACTGGTAACCCTGGACGATCCCTTATCCATATAAAGGTGCGCGTTATCTCAACGAGTTCACCGGTACCAATCGTGCATGGATACCATGATCTTACGGCGTCGTGAATTGGCTTTGTATTTGGCCGGACAAGTTCAGTGTAAAAATTACTTTCGCCCTTCGATCCCCGACCAAGAGCTTACCGTCCGCTGCAAAAGCCAGGCTGGAGGGCTCCTGCAGTGCCGGGTCCTTTGAGATCAGAATGGGCCTAGGTACCGGGAGGCGATCGACGTCGATGCGAAAGATTCGTCGGCCCGCCGCATCTGCCAAGTACATCAAGTTTTGGCTATCGTTGTACAGTAGCGCGGCAGGTTGACCTAGCGAATCGACGATCTCAAGCGCCCCGCCCCTGTCCAAGTCGAGTCTGAAAACAGCACCCTTGAGTATATCGGCGACGAATGCAAGTCGCCGTGTTGGATCGATCACAATCGGTCCCAGCCGACGAGCCGCCTTTATTTGGGTGACCGGCTTCAATTGCTGAGACCCATAGCAAGTGTCCTTGAGCAACTTCAACCCATATATGGTTCCTGTTGATGATCCCGACAAATACACAACGTGGTTATCGCGATCCACGTCCAGGCCTGCTGATACTTCTGGCAATATCCATTCACATTGCAACTCCCCCGTTGCTGAATACTGAATAAGCCTGGGCCGGGAGTCCTCCGTCGTAAGCCCGTACGCCGTTACGAAGACAAGCTCCTGGTTTATCCAGAGCTTGGTTGAAAGTATGTCGAGAGCCTTTAAATTAGGCGGAACTCGCGTCAACACTCGTGTGGGAGCATCGATTTGACGCTGCTCGGAAACGACAATCTTCCCGCTTTCGTCCAGCATATACAGTTTTTGATGTTGACCAAAGCGATCCAGTGAAAGCGGACCATTTTGCGCTGCAGCGCAGACGGACCCCAGAAGCGCGGCGTAAAAAACATATACCAATACTGAGACTCGCATGGGTACACCTCACCTCGTCGGAAGTGGGATCTTAAATGCATCCAGGACCTTGAGACCAAGCAGTCCTACGAGGATGCCTAGTCCCATCGCTGGCAGGATCTCGGTTGGAATCAAGTTGAAGCCTGCGATGACCAGCTTACTGTCGTCGCTCAAAAACATTAGGATGCCCAAAAACTCTGCGACTATGGCTAACAGAATCGCAGACACGATGGTTTTCGTCGGGGATGTCGCTTTCCAGGTAGCGGGGAAAAGCAAGGTTAGGACGCTTCCAAGTAATGCGCCTATTATCGCGAACCCGAACAAGCTCCACCAAGGGGGGCGAAACCGGATCTTTATTGGTACGGTCAAAGCGCGAGGGTTACCGCCGAGGCTGGCGTTGTAACGAACGGTTAGGCTCAGAACATCCTGAGACTGATCCGACTTAAGAGAGCCTGCAGACGCGGAAAGCGACTTCCATAGGGCAGGTTCGACCGTCGCCACACCGTTTAACGGAGTGGCTTTGAGTGGGAATGGAGGAGTTGAACTCGGGCCATCGAATGCGATTGCGAAATGATGATCGGAACCACTCCATTTCCAGTAGTAGTCGTTGTTTGTAGTCAGGTCTGCGCCATCCACATAGAGATCGAATCCTTTCAGTGAATTCTTTGCGATAAATGCCACTTTGTGATCTGGATGCGACAGGTAGACCGTTCCTGCACTAGCATCCGGCTCAAGCGAAATCAATGCAGCGTTCGAATAACTGTGAATCGGAAGCTCGAGCGAGCCATTATGGATTCCATTATCGTTCAAGTGGAATTTCACCCAGCTCCATTGATCTGAGAAATCCCCGCGCGGCGTGCCCACAACTACATATTCCGTGAATACATCTTTATCTGTTGCAGATACTGGTTGGGAGTATAAGTAATAGTTGATGTCACTGGGCGGTTCGGCAGCAGAAGTCATGTCAAAGGCGACGTACACAAGATACAATTTGTCATCGCTGGCATAGGGGCGCATTTTGATGCGCTGGCCCGCATCTTTCCGAATGCCGGGAGTCGCCACAGAAGTGGTAAAGGTTAGGCTACTATCACCTCGCGGATCGACTCGTAGATCGTCGATCACTATCGTGGCTTGGCCAGATAGAACTGGCGCTGAGGCCGCCAGCAGCGCGCATAGCGAGAACCCTGTCCAAAGGCATTTCATCACGGACCTCTTTTTTGATATCGACAACGGTACCGATGGTGCATCAATACCGTGTGCTTGGAACCTTGTTTTTATTAGTAGGATTGTCATCGGACCACCTCCAATGGGCTGGCACGTGCCAGCGTTGCCGAATCACTCCGATTGCGGCCCACCCTTCGCAACACTTCGCCTCAACTGTCTGCAGTTAGACTCCAAAAGCCCTAGGGTATCCGCTGGTTTCAACCTTGACGTATTCTGAGCAGATGCGACATGCGCTCTTGGGCGGCACGTATCCGCTCCCCTTCTGACCGTAAAGCCTTCGTGAAATCCTTTCGCGAAATCCACTCACCTGCCCGCAAGACCGCACCAGTCGATGTCACAGGAACGAAATACTCCACTCGTTGGTCAACTTTAAGCCAGAGAGCGAAAAGGTGTATGGACTCCAGACGGAGGAACCTCAGTTCATAGGGGCGTCGTCTGAGTCTCGAATCACCTTTCAATCTCTCGATCAAGTTGAATGCCTTCTTTACAAATGGTCCTTCACTCAGCCGTGCGTTCTTGTGCTTCCCTGAAACGACGCTCACTTCGGCGCACGCGAGCTTCCGGCCAGAGTCTCTCAGGAAGTAAATCCATCCGACTTTCTTCAGCGTAGCGCTCAACGGCTTTCCCTCCAGAAATCTATTGAGCCGAACGCTGTAAACGGGATGAGGATGCAACACACTGCCGTGGCCCGAAGTAGAGGGCGCGAAAGTCATCCACCGCTTGTGCTTCGCCTGAATGTTTTCGAGAGTCTCCAGGGCATCGGCCAGTTTGATCTGGGAATGCGCTGCAGGTCCGAATTGCGTAGGTGGCATGCAAAATCACGCTTTCTTGGTTGTGAAATATGTTTGGTCCCACGTCGCTCCTGGCCTGTAGTCGTTTAGAAGCGTGGAATATTCCATGCTCGTCGCGTTCCCCGCGGCATCGCTCGGATCCGCAATTTTGAGCACTTGAGTTCCACTGTCATCGGTGGCGCAGCCAACGACCACCACAAAGTGGGCGGTCACAAGGTCCGAAAACATGATTCGCACGACGACCGGCAGTTGGTTCACCGTAATTTCGTGATCCAGATCTTCGAATGGGACGATGGCTTGCGGCGGTTGAACCAGGTGCCCGAGTTGGTTGAGCACCAGGTCGAGAGCAAATGGGATATTGCAGTTGTCTGACGCGCCTTCCTGGCAACAATCCTCGCCTGGTGACAGGAACTGATTCGCGAGCCCGCACTGGGTTGGCAGCGTATCGTCCTGGTAGAACCTGCAAATGCTAGCGGCGACAGCAGCCCAGCACCACTGGTCCCGGTCTTGGTGCTCAATCTGGAATTTCAGAACGGCCATAAAACCTAACCCTTACGGTTTGGTGAATGTGATCGCGAATCCGAAGCCTGCCTTGTATGAGGTCGATACCGGGGGAGACGTGATGTCGGTCGGCACGGTATCTCCAATCTTGAATCCGCCGCTCAATTTCGACTGTTTCCCGACGTCCAGACCGCCAGTCACGAAGATCGTGCGCCAAAACGAGATGCTCAGTCCCGTCAAGAATTCCGCACTAGACCCACCGGAGCTGTCACTTTTGACGTTTGCGCCGGCTCCAAAACTGAAGTGCAAAGCATATCGGTTGTCGGCCCAATCTCGCAGCCGTGCATGAGCCATCGCGATCGGATAGGGGTTTATTTTTGAGTCTGACGTCACTCCGAACGTGTTGATTGAAGTCGTGCCGGTAGGAGGTAAACTTTTCACGATCGCGAATTGCTGGTTCTCAATCGTGCTGAACGCCGCACCCGCTGTAACCGCGAAAGGCGATGAACAAGTAACCGTCAGCAGTCCATCTTTCGTTTGGGATTGAGTAGCCTGGCTGTCAAAGACGGAAGTTCGGTCGACCAGGAGCAGCTTCAAAATCGTCTGCTCGTTCTTGTTGAACAGGACTCCGCATGAGACTTCTGACTGAAGTGTGAACGAATCCTCAGTCACCGCACTGATAGCGTTTTTCCAATACTGGACTATCCCAATCTTCTTGGCGAACTGTGCCGCCTTGTCTCCATCGGAAGTCCATGCGCCTGCCTCCGTCAACACAGCTGAAACGATTGACTGGGCGGCTTTGTATTGAGCGTCCCGGCACTTACTCCAATCGGCCCAACCGAGTTGGCTGATGTTCGTGTCGGCGCAAGGGTCTCCCGTAATCGTTCCCGCGTTCGCGGGAAAGCGCGCCGGGAGCGCGTTGAGGTCGGCCTGCACCCTTTGCAGCCCCCCGACAATTCCGTCAGTAGTCGTCCAATTGAATGCGCTCTTGATTGCATCATCCATCTGTTTCTGTATTTCGGAACCCTTCACTAAGGCAACAACAGCCTTCGGCCCCCCAGACTTGAGTGTCTCGTCAGTTTGACCGATCAGAGCCCGAAGGTTCGCAAGATACTTGTCAGTGTCGCTACCGGTTTTGCGATCGATACTTTCGAGTGCAATCAGCTGGCCTTGCAGGGATTGGACATTCGTGAAGTCGGCCATGAAATGATCGTTAAGACTTTCTACTTTTACCGGCTGAGCTCCTCCAGCCGAGAAAGACGACGGGAAAATACTAGGCAGATTCGCCCCTGCGGTGTAGCTCACCGTCTTTCCGAAGTCTGCTCCATAGCGAACGGCATTGACGACGATCTGGGCACATACCGGACCTTCAACCGTTTGACCGGAGTTGTTGATCGATAAATCGATGATGTGCTTCTGGTTCTTGCAGCGAAATAAGGCTGGATTGGACTGTGCGTATGTGCTAACCGCGCAAAGAATAAGTGCAATGGCGATGCAGACGCTTCTTCCCATACTCCCTCCGCTTTTCGTTGGGTAATCTTCTTGGGCCCAGACAGCCGGAGTATCCCGCTCCCTAGGTCGGGCGGGATGCGCGAGCATTGAAATCGAGCGAGTCGAGCAGAAGGCTCGCAGGGAAAGTTCTTACAGAGTAAGAGCATTTGCTCCAGAATCAACAGCGAAATTAATTGTGTTACGAAATCCGAACACTCCACTGTGGCCCAAACGGTTGTGCCCTCACATGAATAATTCAACCTGCACGACTCTCTTATCAGTGTCAATCCGTTGTGCAAGTGTGCCAATGAAACCGGGTGCTCGGCACTCTCTGCCGACGATGCCGTAGGCTCGGTTTGTTTGCCCTGTTGCAAGATTCCCTACGAGCAACAACGCCTTTCGTTCGCTGCTCCGGGTAGCCCGGAAGGCTACTGTCGGAAGGTGACGATGGCAACCTACTCCGAAAACTAGAGTCTGTCTGTGACGCGAGTCACTCTCTGTGAAGGCCCGATCCTGATAGTGATCGATGTCGAGTTTCACCTTGAGGCAGTCAACTCCAACCACCAGAGAGCTAACTCGTGTGCTTGTGAAATAGACGCATTCCTGCGCCTACCGTTGCACCGCGCTCTGCACCGTCCCGCACGGGCAATCGTTCTTCAGTACAACTGCGGGGTTTTGTGAGGTTCGGTTTTGGTGCGGGCATGGATAGAGTCACGACTACGGAATTGGCCAGAAGACCTCCCAGAACCGCTTCCGTAGAAAAACCCGTAAAAGACCTCTTGAATTCTTCGTGTTAGCAAGGGGGTAGATTTCAAAACGCGCGATCGCAAAGCATGTTAAATGCCAATCCAAACAGCACACAACCGGTTTTTAGGCAACGTCTCGGTCGTGAAGTTTTCTTGCTTCCGATAACGGCAAAGAGGCGTTGAAATCGCTGATTGTGGGATGTAATGTAGAGATTCCGGAGTCCACAAATGAGAATTCTCGTCGCCATGGCTTGCGGACGGCGGTCCTTCAATGTTACAGCGGGCATGCTTGCTGACAATCTGCAGAGTTGTGGCTCACCACTCGACCAGTTTTCTTTGCTAGTCAACTACGATCCCGTCTACGACGGCACTCCTGTCGAGTCCTTTCGCGTCCCGCCCTCGACTGCTCAATGCTTTCGTGAGGTGTTGTATTTCGGCCCGGCCCAATCGCAGGCTTACCTGGAAGCGCTGCAGTTGGCAGGAATCCCTGAAGAAGTAATCGAGGTCTTTACGCTTCGCAGGGGATTCGGACAACGGAAAAACCTTATTCTTCTCAGCGCCGCGAGCCGGGGCTACGACGCCGTATTGTTCTGGGACGATGACGAGTACCCTTTCTACGCAAGAAAGATTGACGACAATGACTCGTTCGTCTGGTCTAGGTCGAACATAATGAAAGATCATTTCGGTGCGAGAGCGGACGTCACAAACGGGTTTGCTACCGGATTCGTTCTACCAGTGCCTCCTGACTTAACTGAGATCTTGCCGGACGAGACGAGATCTCTGCTTGGCCGGGCTTTGAGCACCGTTAGCGATGCAGCAGTGTCGGAAGCTTTCATGTTCCCGGAAAGAAACTTCGTTACCATCGACCGTGTCGCAGCAGTGTCAGAAGTGGCCCCCGATGAATACGGAGTAAAGTGGGTGAGTGGTGGCAATCTAGGTGTTCGCCTAGACGCCTTGCTTGATGGGCGCATTCCCCCTTTTTTTACCCCTCGTGATTCGCGTGCAGATGACACTATGTTTTCTCTCGGACTGGGGCAAGCGCACGTATTCTCTGTCCCAGTTGGGATTTTTCATGACTGTTTTGGCTCCTTTGGGTCAGATGTAGCCGACGGAACTCGCTCACGACGGTGGAAACCGTCTACGTATGCCGAGAAGCGCAACATACTCAATCGACTATCCAGCGCCATGAGGGGTTGGGTAGCTTATATTCCTATTCTCATGAGAGCAATGTACGGAGAACGCCGCCAAAGCGATATCGGATGCGTGCAAGCTCTTCTCGCCGACGCCGATGTTAGAATTCAACACGAATGGCCAGAATTGTATGCGTCAATAGGAGAAAACGGCTTGTCCGGTGTCTTGTCAAATGCACAAAAGAGCGCGCCCTCTGAATTTGACCTCTGGCGGGAATGCAGTCTCCACTGGAAGCATCTTTGTTCGGCTGTTCACGAGAATCCCCTCCGCGCCGCAGCAGCAAAGCCTTGGACATTATGATGCTGGGTCAGCTTTGGCTGTCCCGCTGATCCGCTTATGGAGTCTAATCAGAGATGGGAACCTCTGCGTTCTGCGCCCACAAGAGAAGTTTGTTAATGTACCAGCGATCAAAACGGTCGCAATAATCCTCAACTTCTCCATATGGTCCCGGTTCATATGCAGACGAGTCAACCCCACGTTGATTCAGCGAAACTATTGCGTTGTCTTGTTCCACGACACGACTCCAAAACTCTGTCAGTCGTTCAACATCGATCCCCAACTCGGATGTCAAGTGAGACTTAACGAGCCAACTCAGCTTGATTTCAGTCGTGGTCGGTCCTATCGGTGAAAATTGGAACATAACGCAGTGATCACAAGCAGCGATCAAATAGCTGCAAGGATAAAGACGAAACGAGGTCACACCCCCATCGGACGATCGGAAGTCACCCAACAGTGGAGCGAGTAGTCGATCATCCGTATTGAAAGTCTTCTTCCCGCTCCTTAGTGGATAGCGTGCTCCCCAGTGGTCGAATTCAAAAGGCAAGTCCACCAAACCTACCGGTAGACCATCGCGTCTAAGCGTTGCCTCCCAATGGAGTTTGTCAGCCTCAAGCCGTCTGAGGGACTCCGGGTCCCCCAATGCCTCGGGTTTTGCATGCGCCACTACCTCGCAGAGTTCTGGGTGTAGACCAGCGCAATGGTAACATTCGTCAAAGTTTTCAATTAGCAGCTTCCAGTTGGCATTGACGGTCCATTTTCGGTGAGCGCAGATCGCGGTGTCCTGAAGCTTATGTAGCCGAAACAGCGGTCCAATGTCTTCTGTGACTCTCTCAAAGCTGGTCCACGGTCGAGGGGAAACAAATATAAAGCCGTTCATGACGTGAATGGAACAAGGCTTTAAGGAATACCGCTCCGCCTCGAAGCGGTCGCCCATTGCGCGTGCCGAAATCAGTTGTCCGTCAGCACTGTAAACCCAAGAGTGATAAGGGCAGGTAATCGTTGTAGAGGTCCCCATTTCTTCGGAAGGGCAAAGAACTGCACCACGATGTCGACAGACGTTGAAAAAAGCTCTGACCACACCGTTCGAGTCTCGAGTTATTAGGAAAGACTCATTCCCGAAGTCATAACTAAAATAACCCTTCCCTTTCTGAAATTGACTTATGTGTCCCGCAAGTATCCAGGACCGAAGAAAAACTGCTAGACAGTCAATGCCGAAGATCTCATGCGACACATAAAACGTCTTTTCCAAGCTGAAGCCCTGCCTTTGCCTTCGGCAGAGGTCGACGAGTCTCTTTGTGCTATCGGCTGCATTCTGGTTACGAGAGTCATCCATTCAGGTCAGGTCCTCCAAGACGATTGCCTGTATTCTATCCTTTTCATGGGCCGAATACGCGACGGCACGTCCAGGCTGCCAACTCCTCCGCAGTGCTGTGTTTAGGCCATTGGAGTGAGTGAAAATCATCGTAGGAATATAATGCGGCATGCGCAGAGGACTTTCCACGAGGTAGCACCATTCACGGTGAGCGGTGGCTGAATGGCACATTCAGACTAAACACACCGAGAAGGCCTCCTCGTAGGGCTAAGGATGCGCCAACGGCGGCTTGCCCGACTGAATGACTAGCTCTCGCAAAAACCTACACGGCACTCACTCAAGTTCCTCGCAGTTTCTAGTGACGCCATTCCGGCCTACTAGCGATGAGAAGCTTTTGCGAAGCATCATACGATTGGCAATACCGATGGTCACCGAAGTACTCCTTGAATCTGCTTTTTCCGTCGTGGATATTTTCTGGGTTTCGAAACTTGGTTCCGGGGCGATCTCCGTTGTTGGCCTAACAGAACCTCTCGTCTCATTGATTTTATCAACGTCGATGGGGTTAGGAATTGCTTCAGGAGCCGTGGTTGCTCGGAGGGTGGGCGAAAAAGCAACTGATCAAGTGGGATTGGCTGCGGCGCAGGCACTGATTCTTAGCGGATGTTTATCTGTGCTTTTAGGTATCGTAGGATGGTGTACCGCCTCAGTGTGGCTCCGATTATTGGGTGCTTCATCACTGCAGATCGTATTGTGGTCTTCTTATTCCCGATTACTGTTGGGTGGATGTTCCACAATCATCTTCATCTCAGTATTCAACGCACTGTTTCGAGCGGTCGGCGATCCAGCAGTGTGCGTTCGAACGCTCTGGTTAGCAAATTCAGCCAACCTTCTACTCGACCCCATCCTGATGTTTGGAATTGGAAGATTTAAGGGATTTGGTATTGCCGGTGCAGCAATCGCGACAACCAGCGGTCGCTCGATCGGGATTTTGTACCAAATGATCGTCGTCGCCCGTAAACACAGTAAGCTCACGATCAGAAAGAGCCATTTTCGTTTCGATAGCCACAATATGATGAGCATCTTCAAAACGGCAAATGCTGGCATTGCGCAATTTTACATATCTGATATCAGCTGGGTGGCAGTTGCAAAATTCATTCAGCACTCCGGTGCCGAGGCTCTAGCAGCGTATGTGATCGCTCTTCGAATTGTTAACGTCACTGTCTTGCCGGGTTGGGGTCTTGGAAACGCAGCCGCGACTCTGGTAGGTCAAAATCTCGGCGCTCACAAACCGGAGCGAGCTGAGCGAGCCGTCTGGATGACTGGGAAATACGCAGCCCTACTCCTCGCCTTCCTTGGAGGTGCAGATATTTTGTTATCAGCAACGATCGTTCAATGGTTCTCTCCATCTGATGTCGTAACATCCGAGGCGGCTGTTGATCTAGCAATTCTCGGCACTGGGTTCGTGTTTTATGCGTACTCGATCTTGATGGCTGAAGCATTTGGCGGTGCAGGAGATACGATTACGCCGACTCTGGTCAGCATCTTCTGCTATTGGTGTATTCAGATACCGCTTGCATGGATACTCTCCGATCACTGGGGGGCCCGCGGCGCGATCGTGACCGTTCCGATGGTTGAAGGCTTGTACGCCGCCATCTGTATTGTCTTATTTCGAAGAGGTACATGGAAGTCACAAACACTTTAGAACCTCGCATTGCTCCAACCAGGCGCTTTGGCGTTGAACATGAGTTATTCCTGCGTCTGCGCGAGGGAGGTCTTCCCACGTTGGAAAATCGAAACGAATTATTTCGCTGTCTTGCAAACCGCCTGAACGGCAGGATCTTGCGAGAATCCGTAGCCATCCCATTTCACACGGGTGTCTGCATCGTGAAAAATGATTTCTGCACGCATATACTGGAAATAGAATTTCCGCCATGCCAGGACTTGCTTCTCTTCCACCAGTTATTTCAGGAGCTATGTACCAAGATTTTCGAGGTCGCTACGTCCTGCGGTTTCCAACGTATGCCAGGAGCGTACTTGGCGAGTTTGCCGGGAGAGATCCATTACGCTCCACCATCAAATCCTTCTGCAGAGCAGCGGATGAGACGCTTGATACACAAACCGCTATACGGCGGTCCGTTCGCCGTCGACCGATTCAATGCACGCATGGCGTCCACCCAAATTCATGTTGAGCTAGATTGCATGCTCACCTACAGCAGCTTGCGCCGCCTTTATTCATACGAATATTTTGTACCACTATTTTTTTCGAATAGTACAACTAATATCCCGCATCCTGCTAGGTGTGTCCGACCATTGCTGTGGCGAGATGCCTTTTCTGCAGAAACGGCTTGTGTGGGATTTCCGAACGAAATACCCCAGGAATACGACAGCTATTGCCGTCTCCTGGCGCGGAATTCTGATTACAGAGATTATTCTTTGATATGTCCTCGAACATACGGAACATTTGAATTTCGAACTGGTTGTAGCCAACCTGACTACCAGAGTGTTACTGATCTCATTTTGTTTCGTTTGATCCAATGCGCATTGCCGACAAAAGAAGATCGCGCGTGGGAGCTTGAACGTGCCTACTTTTATGCTTTGTGCCAAGTTGGCGAAATTGACAAACCGCTATTATTTTCTGACCTAGATCAGATTAGTTGCAGAATGTCCACCCTACCGAAAGGATTGCAGGCATTGTCAAATGGGCTGCTCACTCGACTCCATCGCAAGCCATTCTAAGGGCTACTAAGACTTTGCGGGCGAGATTGGATCGGCAGACATGAGCAATTTCCACCAGCAAACCTGGGCTCACTACGTTCACGTCTGTAATATTTCGCCCGATGAGGTCGACACCTGCGATGCCTACGTGGAGCCTTTTGAGCGTTAGCGCTAGTGTATCGCAAACCGAGCGTTCTTCAGCGGTCAAAGCACTCTTTGCGACATAGGACTTGTCTACCAACTGCGGCGGGAAGCCGTGAGCCTTGAAACGCTTTTGTCCGATCCCGATCACCGTGCCGTTGACAATCCACACACGCTTTTCAGTGTCACACTCTACGTAGCGCTGTGCCAGGATCGGTTCAGAGTAATTGTTTGTTACCGTCGCTAGAACACTTTGGTGGCTATACGTCCCGACGCCAGATTCAAGCAAATGAACACCCTTGCCCTGGTGACTACCCAAGGGCTTCAAGACAATCTTGCGAAACTGTGTAAGGAAATCGTTGATCTCGGCAGCATCCGCAGAGATAAGCGTCTCAGGCGTTGCCGATGGCACAATCGTGGCCAAAAGCTTATCATTGCGCATCAGAAGAACGCTGGGAGGGTTTATGAGGCGCTCTTCCGGATTGAGTCCGGCTAATGTTAGTGAGAGAGAAAACATTTGTAGCATGTATCTGTACGCGAGGGTGATTGGAGGATCGACTCGCGGGAAGACAAAATCAAATTCTCTGTCTGCTTTCTCCACTGTAGGTGCCTCTGGTCCGTCGTGCGCTAGCTTCCTGCAGCGTATATGCGCCCAGCCGTCTATTAAGCGAACATCACCGACCTCGCACCAATAGCAACAATGACCCTCTCGAACACACTCGCGGATCAGAAATGCGGTTGTGTCAGTAGGGTGCTCAAGCGAATTCCACGGGTCGCCTATCCAAAGCAGCTGTTTGCAGATCATTTTCCCTGCAATGTGGTGGCTAGCGGGTGCGACTCTTCTTGGCAATCTGTGCTTCCACTCGTCGTCGGAACACCGGGCCTTTTGAAATCTGGAAAAATGCTGAACGTTAGGTGGGTCGCAGCGTCCAAGCCACTAGCGCAATAATCAAATGTTGAGATCGAAGTCGTGTTGTAAATCTCCTTGCCCAGGTGGACTGTTCCATCGTGATCATTGGTGCCGACCACTAAGATCTTCGACCATGTCCACGCTGGTGGAAAACTTACGATCAGGTGGTACCGCTGAACTGGATATAGCGTAATCATTGTAATGTCGCAATTCGTGCAAAGATTTGGGTTCCCCGGAATGGTCTCGAAAGAGTAGATGTTCTTATACGTTGTGGCATATTTCAAATGCGTGGCTGTATTACTGGGAAACTCTGACTTGTTGATTGTTATCTGATAGGTCCTTCTATTGGGCTCTGTAAAATACCCCGGTGGTACCTCCGAGCATGCCCCATTCCCACTCAGCACATGACAGTCCATGCCAAATCTATTGCTAGAGGTTGAAGACCACCGTATGAAATCGTGTTCGCTCTGTCGCTCGACAGCCAGGTCGAAAACTCTATCGACAAAGCTGGTGGGTTGCGAAGCATTATCATGATAGGGGGTCCACCTGCTGAAATCGACCTTGTCTTCGAACGAGGCTATCTGATAATCCGCAGCCCTGTAGTCGATCCCAGTCTTTTCACACTTCAAGAGCTTCTGGCTGATTGTACAGTTACTCAACGGCCTAGCGCCTTGCCGCACGTGAACAATAACGTTATCCTGCGGCCGAAACGGCGCCCAAATTGGAGAGAGATGACCCGTTTGGCAGGTTAGCTGCACCTCCTTACCGACGAAGTTGTCAATAGACAGCTGATACTTTTCGGGCTGACACAGTAAAGGGTCGTCGCATCGGACATTGGTGTAGAGAGATCCGATTCCCGCGCGATAGCAGAAAAAAGCGACCACAAGCATTACAGCCACGTGAACGCAAGCCCTCCACTTATTCTTGCTGGCAAAAGAGACCCATCCGACGGCGGCCCGCTTCCAAGCCTCTTCTGTTCCTATCGACGGGTTCAGGAAACCCAAGACCGCGGCGGAGGCCAAAAGTACGAGGACGGCTGCAGTTCCAAAAGGCGTTAGGCTGCTATCGAACTCCCAGAGGTAGGCAACTGAGAAACCAAAGAACGCCAGTGTTGCTAAGAAAGTTGCAGTGACGACAATACGAATAGCTCTTTCCACGACACAATACCCCTCCCTTGCTGCCGTGCCAAACAGTAGCGCTAAGCAGCAAGTTTCCTTGCTTCCTTATATCCGCAGACCAGACGATACTGGAGAGCGAATTATTTGTCGAGCCTGGTCAGAGTTGTGGGAGTGGTCAATAGAAGCCGTAGAATCATTGGTTTTGCGCCTCTGTTGCACCCAAGCGATGTTATCCAAGCGAACGACTAGTTTGCTTGCGGCATCTCCCTGCCCGTTGCCCGCTCATACTCTTGCACCTCGTAAGTGCAAGGCGAGCTCTTGGTTTGCAACAGAGAAAACCCCGGTAATTCTACCCTCAAAAACCGTTGAACACCGCATGAAAGCGGTCGAAAATCAATTTCTGTCAAGCCGTTGGTCAATCATGTACCTAAGAACTTCAATCACTCCTCAGAACGCCTGAAAAGGGGGAATCAAGTGCGCCAGAGGGCAGGCATTTTCTTGGACGGCCGGCTTCATAATAGACTTCGAGAGGAATCCTCGGTGCCGAATGCGTCTGTAGCATTACGACGCTCTCGGGACTGACTTTCCGTAGAAGTGGAAAACAGCATGCCGGAAATGACGATTCGGGGGCTGTAGGGGACGCCCAGTGACAGAGAGGCTCGCACCGCTGACGAATCCATATCAGATGGGACGAGGGCGCCTCAAGCCGATCAGATCGCTCGGCGATCTTCAAAATCAGGGGCGACGCGAGTGGAATACGATTTCGCTATACGCACACAGGCTGTTACGAAAAAATGGATGCCGGCATGCCGATGCTATGGTTGTGATGACTGATACCCTAGCCCAACACCAAGGAGTCAGTCACCTGATGAAGGCGAAAACTTTCCCATATCTGATCTCGCAGAGCGGTACGATGTGTGTTCAATCCTAGAGGCGTCGTATAGCGAGGTACTCATAGATTGGTGTTGTTTACGTGCCCTTCTTCGCTCTCACCTTTGCCCACCTGGCGCGTTGCGCGGCTGCAATTCTCTTCCGACCCGCTGCCGAGATGGTGCTTTTCTTGCGTGTCGGCTTGGTTCCTGCGTACACCCCTGTGAAGGCCGCGATTGCTGCCTTAATTCCCGAAAGTTGTTTCTGTACCAGGTCACGCTCCTTCTTCAACTGCTTAACAATGCCGGACAAGTTTGCCATGTTTGTTGCTTCCCCCTCACGGCTTTGGATCATAGCATCTCAATGTCAGCACAGCCACGTATGGATTTCCGACCGCATGGCGCAGGTTTAGAATATTTTCTCGGAAGGTTTTCGCCATGCTTCACGCGTATCTAGATGAAAGCGGAATCCACAGCGGGGCAGCCGTTTGTGTGATTGCTGGATACTTTGGCGGGGCGGGCCAGTGGGGGAAATTTGAAGTTGACTGGCGAAAGATGCTGGCGAACTTCAACGTTCCGATGGGGGAGTTCCACTCGAAAGACATTTTTCCTAAAGCGAAAGGATTCTTCCACCCCAAGAATTGGAGCGGAGATATTCAGGCGTTTCGATGGGCCATCGCCGAAACAATAGCCGCACAGACAAAGATACATCCGGTAAGTGCCGCCATCATTGTTGATCACTTCAATTCGTTCTCACTCGACGAGCGCCGTTACATGACCGGGGCCACTTTTCGGCTCGGGAAGCTAGTTAACTCCGGGTGTCCAGGGAAGCCGTACTTTGCTCCGTTTCTCCAAATTCTTGTCAAAATCTGTGAGTATGCTCCCGTTGGCGGGAAGGCACATTTCTTTTTTGGCTTGGATCGGCAATTTGCAGGCTACGCAATCGAAATGTTCAAGCAAATCGAAGAGAGTGATTTGCAGAGCCCTGGCAACATCGGCGACTTCGCATGGAAACAGAGATTAGGACGTCCGGCCACGCCGCTAGCCAAGGAAACACCACAACTGCAGATCGCCGATGTCCTGGCCAATCTCACCTACAATTACATGCTTGATGCTGGCGACAAGATGGGAGAACTGGAGCCATCTCCGCTCTTAGCAAAGTGCATTCAGAACAGGCGCAGTCACGAAGACTTCTTCTTCAACCACAAAGGGACCATGCGGGCTGCGCTCGACCGTGCGATACAGTTTGGTCAAATTCTCCGAGAACTTGCGGACTTGTCTCCGGAGACCTCCGACGCGGAAACCGACGATACAGCCCAAAGCTGCTGAAACCACTACGGACGTTGAGGGGGCCATAGTGCGGGGTGCCCTTCGCTCTTCATTGTTAGCTATTGGCACGAGCGATTGCATCCTCTCTGGCTGCTCGCAGCTTTTGCAACAACTGGTTTGCAAATGGTAGAGGTTCACCCTGTTCGGTCGGCTTCAGCCGCTCGGCCTCAACCACTCGTCGAAGAACCCACTGGATCAGCAGCACCAACTCATCCCGTTCACATTCACGTCAACTGTCATTGTTGCTCCGTTGTACCTAGTGAAAGTCTCTCATCGAGCATCTGAATACCTTCGGCCAGTGCTGACCGTTTGGTTTTGATGTAGTGCCGCATGGTGGTGCCCAAGTCGAGATGGCAAAGCGCCTGTTGCGCGGCAATGGGGTTGCCGGTCAACTCGGTGAGGATCGTGCCTGCACCGCGTCGGAACGCATACAAACCCTTCCAATGCTTTTTGCCGATGGCCGGTCGGAGCACCGCCACAACGTAATCCCGAATGTTGATAGGGCCTTCCCCGATCTGCTTTGGAAACACCCAACCTTCGCTTGGTTCGCCGCTCTGCTGATGCCAAGCCCTGAAGAGGCCAATCACTATTTTTAACATTGGCAATGTCACATCAATTTCGGTCTTCGTGGTTCCGAGGTGCCCGCGCACGTAAGCCTGGTGCAGTCGCAGCTTACCGGCTTTGAGGTTCACATCCTCCCAACACAGGCCGATGATTTCCGAAGGCCGCAACCCCATCAGACCGGCAAGGCAGACGATGAGTTGCGCGTCAACGCGGGTCAACTTGTTGTTAACGATGTCCATCAACTCGGTGAGAGTGTAGTCTGCGGTTTCTTTCGGCTTGGGTGGTTTGATTTTGGTCTTCACGTTGCGCCAGGGGTTCGACTGCAACAGCCCATCATTGCAAGCGTGAGTGAAGATGCCAGAGGCCAGGCTGCGAATGTGGGCAATTGTGCGCCGTCCGTACTTGCTGGCAACCAACCCGGTGAGGAACTTGCTGCCGTGGTGAGGCTCATATTCGCGAAAGGTGCGGCCTGCGAAGTGATCTTTCAAATGTTGTTCCCAGATGTCTTCATAGCCTGCGACGGTGGAAGGCTTCAGACCGGCCTTGACGGTGGGCAGGTAGGTCTGCTCCCAATAGTCGGTGATGAGGGTGTCTGTAGTGGGTGGTTGCGGCTTGGGTCTGCGGACCGTAACCATGTGCTCATCACGCAGCGCAAACACTGCGGGGCAGGTTATGCTGTAATGGGTTTCGTCGCGGTCGCATAGTTTATGGGAGACACGTTTCTTTACCCCATCATCGCTTGCGAAGTAGCGCACGAAGAAGCTGTTGCTCGCTTCGTAGATCGTACCTCGCTGGTAGTTGTTTCTCATGCAGGCATTCTATCTGCCAGTAAACGTGCCAGTAAAGATGCCTTCGGTAACCGATTAAGCACCACAGAATCAATATCATGGAAGCGCATGCGGTCCGGTGATCGTCCCGGTCTTCAAAACCGGCGGGCGGCAGGCAATCCTGTCACCGGTGGGTTCGACCCCCACTCGCTTCCGCCATTTCGATAACAGACCGAAGCGCACCATTCCTCATGAACATCCTCGACGTGGTTGTCGGCAAACCGATAAAGACCAGCGACGAACGGGCCGAACAGATCGGTCCCGCGCAGGGCATCCCGATCTTTGGCCTCGACGGCCTTAGCTCCGCCGCTTACGGGCCGGAGGCTGCCCTCAGTCTTCTGATTCCGCTGGGCCTGCTGGGCGTTCACTATATCGTTCCCATCAGCGCGGCGATCATCATCTTGTTGTTGATCGTTTACTTCTCGTATCGCCAGACCATCGCGGCCTATCCTTCCGGTGGCGGATCCTACACCGTGGCGCGGTTTAACCTGGGCGCGCCCGCCGGCCTGCTGGCCGCAGCGGCGCTGCTGGCCGACTACATTCTCACGGCCGCGGTGGGAATTTCCGCGGGAGTCGGCGCGTTGGTCTCGGCCGTTCCGTCCCTGCTGCCGCACATGGTTTCCCTTTGTGTGGGCATTCTGATCGTCATCACCATCCTCAATCTCCGTGGCGTGCGTGAGGCCGGCACCGCTTTCGCAGTGCCCACTTATTTGTTTGTGGGCACGCTGCTCATCACCATCGTCGCAGGCGTTGTGCGCGTGCTCCTCAGCGGAGGGCATCCCACACCAATCGTTCCGCTACCGCCTCCACCGGCCATGACCGAGGCGGTGACCTTCTGGCTGCTGCTCAAAGTGTTTGCCAGCGGTTGCACGGCTCTGACTGGCGTGGAAGCGGTCAGCAACGGCGTGAAGGCTTTCCGCGAGCCCGCCGTGAAAAATGCGCAGCGCAGTCTCACGGTGATTATTTTTCTGCTGGCGGTGCTGCTGGCCGGAATCTCTTATCTCGTTAAGGTTTATGGAATCGCCGCGACCGACCCCGGCCAACCCGGCTATCAGAGCGTGCTCTCCATGCTCACCACGTCAGTGTTTGGCAAAGGCTTCTTTTACTATCTGACGATTGGCTCCATCCTGGTGGTTCTGTCTCTCTCCGCCAACACCGCGTTCGCCGATTTTCCGCGTCTCTGCCGCGCCATCGCGCAGAACAACTATCTGCCGCATGTCTTCGGCTACCGCGGACGTCGCCTCGTTTACACCTATGGAATCGTCGTCCTCGCCGTACTGTGCGGCGGCGTGCTCATTCTTTTCGGCGGCGTCACCGACCGGCTGATCCCGCTCTACGCGGTCGGAGCGTTTCTCGCGTTCACGCTTTCGCAGGCCGGCATGGTCATGCACTGGCGGAAAAATCGTGGTCCGGGTTGGGTAAAGAGCGCGCTGGTGAACGGGCTGGGCGCTGGCGTCACTGGCACCACCACGCTCGTCGTGCTGGTTGCGAAATTCGCGGAAGGCGCCTGGATCACGCTGCTCTTTATTCCCTTAACCATTGTTCTTTTCGCCGTTGTCCGCCGCCACTATCACCACGTGAAGGTGCTTACCACCTGCAAGATTCCCGTGGATGTGGCCGGCCTCAGCCAGCATCCCATCGCGGTCATCGCCATCGACCGCTGGAGCAACATTACCCGCCAGGGAATTGAATTTGCCTCCCGGCTGTCTCCGGAAGTGATCGCCTTGCATGTAGAACCCAACGAGCATTCCGAATTGCTGGAAGGCGACTGGGAACATTACGTTGTGCAGCCCTTCCGCGCGGCAGGCAAGGAGCCGCCCGAACTCCAGATCGTACCTTCACCCTACCGCTTTGTCGTCATTCCCGTGGTGCAGTTCGTCATTGATCTCTCAAAGAAAAATCCGGGGCGCAACATTGTTGTGGTCATTCCGGAATTGGTCGAGGACCGGTGGTACGAATACTTCCTCCACAACCAGCGTGGACGCCTTCTGGAGTGGGTGCTGCTCGCCCGCGGCAATGAGCGCATCTTCACCGTCAGCGCGCCGTGGTACGTTGGACAACAACACTGATTCCACAAGCATCTGTCACAAACAATAAAGACCGGTCCGCGCTTGTGGACCGGCCTTCATTCTTCTGCATCACCGCTGGATGGCCATCTCCTCGGGACCGACGTCGATTCGTGCAGGGTAAGTTCAGTAACACATTACTGTCCCAGCCTTGACCTTCCTCCTCCTGCCATGTACACCTCCGATACCTGCCGCTGCGCCTGCTCTCCGACGTATGCTCTCCCCATCCCGAGAAGACTTTTCCTATGACCTTCCCCCAGTGGCAACAACGGCGCGACCTTCGCTACCCTTTGCATCTCCCAGTCCTGGTCAGTATGTCCGAGCGCAAGGAGATGCGCACCCGATCCGAGAACATCAGTCTCGGTGGCATTCTTGTGTCCAGCGCCATCCTGATTCCCGAGGGCTCGTCGGTGGAGGTGTCAGTTGGCGTGGACCACTTACCCGACCCCGGCATCCTGTTGCGGGCTCGCGGCAAGGTGCTTCGAGCACAGCCGAAAGACACGGGCGAGTTCACGATCGCGATTCAGTTGGAGACTTCGTTCCAAACCCCGCTCTTGAAAGCCCAGCCCCATTCGGATTCAGATTCTGCCGAAAACAAGGTCAAGAACCTGCCCTCTCTGGTCGCGCGGAAGAATGCGGCCGCCGCAAGCCGCGGAACGCACTTTGACCTGGCCTGGCACAACGAGACCTAGGCGTCTCGCGCGGCGCGTTACGTAACGTTCGGGGAATCCCGCCGCCCGACCAACACCCATGAAAGTTCGGCAGGCCAACTGGTCCACCCCGCTCAGTGAGCCGGACTTGGCCGGGGAGTGCCGGGGGACGATGTCGCGGGCAGCGCTTGCGCCTCGCCTCCCCGCAGAAACAGTCGCAGGCGATCGAGGTAAACATACACGACCGGCGTCGTGAACAGGGTCAACATCTGGCTTACAATCAGTCCGCCGACGATGGTGATTCCCAGCGGCCGATGCAACTCAGACCCAGTTCCACGGCCTAAAGCCAGCGGCAGCCCGCCCAGCAACGCCGCCATGGTTGTCATCATGATCGGCCGGAAGCGCAAGATGCACGCTTCGTAAATCGCTTCCGCCGGTTTCTTCCCCTGCGTGCGTTCGACGTCGAGGGCCACGTCGATCATCATGATGGCGTTCTTTTTCACCAATCCAATCAGCAGGATGATGCCGATCATCCCAATTACGTTGAGCTCGTTGTGGGTTAACAGCAGGGCCAGCAGCGCGCCCACGCCGGCTGAAGGGATCGTGGACAGAATCGTAATGGGGTGAATATAGCTCTCATACAGCATTCCCAGCACAATGTAGACAGCGCCCACCGCGGTGAGGATCAGGATCAGCATATTGGAACGCGAATCCTGAAAAGCGGCGGCCGTTCCCTGAAAGCTAGCCTGGATCGTCGGTGGAAAGCCGATCGTGCGCTCGGCTTTCTCAATGGCGTCTGTGGCCTGGCCCAGCGAAACTCCCGGCGCCAGGTTGAACGAGATCGTCACCGAAGGAACCTGTCCCTGGTGATTCACGGCCAGAGGCGTATTTGACGGTTCAAAGTGCGTGAAAGCCGCCAACGGCACCGGAGCACCAGTGGTGGCCCGCAGATAAATGTTCTGCAGAGCTTCCGGCGTCTGCTGGAATTGCGGCGCAACTTCCATCACCACGTGATACTGGTTCAACGCCCGGTACATGGTTGAAACCTGCCGCTGGCCGAAAGCGTCATAAAGCGCGTTGTCCAGAGTTTGAGGCGTGATTCCCAGGCGGCTGGCGGTATCGCGATCGATCACCAGTTTGGCCTGCAATCCCTTATCCTGCTGGTCAGAGTTCTGGTCCCGCAGTTCGGGCAGGGTCCTTAACTTGTCGAGCAAGCGGGGCGCCCACGAGTTCAGATCGTTCAGGTTCGCGCTCTGCAGCGTGTACTGGTACTGTGCGTTGCCACCCCGCCCACCGATGGTGAGTTCCTGTGCCGACTGCAAAATCAGGGTCGCGCCCGGCACCACCGCCAGTTTGCCGCGCAGACGGTTGATCACATCGTCGGCCGTCACGTACTGGCAAGCCTGCCAGAAGTGTTGCTTCTGGCAGGGACCACGCTGTTCCAGCGGCTTCAGCATCACGAAGAACCGGCCCTGGTTCAGAGCTGAACCTCCACCCGTAGACCCCGCCATCGTGTCGACTGCCGGATCCTTCATCACGATGCTGATGTAGCGCGTCATCTTGTCGCTCATCGACTGGAACGAAATATCCTGTGCTCCGATCACCGAGCCCTGAATGCGACCGGTATCCTGCTGCGGGAAGAAACCCGTGGGCACCTTGAAATAGAGGAAAATGCTCAGCCCAGCCACCAGAATTGTGACCGTCAGCATCACTGGCTGATAGGCCAACACCCATTTCAGCATGCGAGTGTAGATTGCCAGCAATCGGTCGAAAAACCATTCGCTGGCCCGGTAGAATATATTGTGTTTTTCCGTCTTCGCCGGCCTCAGGAATTTGGCGCACATCGTAGGGGTGGTCGTAAGCGAAACCACTAGCGACACTGCGATCGCAATACTCAGCGTCACCGCGAACTCGCGGAACAGCCGCCCCACGATGCCACCCATCATCAGGAGTGGGATAAACACCGCGACCAGAGACACGCTCATCGACAGAACGGTGAATCCAATCTCCGCCGCACCTTTGAACGTCGCTTGCACCACGTCCATGCCGTGCTCGACGTAGCGCGTAATGTTCTCCAGTACTACGATCGCGTCATCGACCACAAAACCCGTGGAAATCGCCAGCGCCATCAGCGACAGGTTGTCCAGGCTGTAGCCCAGAAGGTACATTCCTCCGAACGTTCCCACCAGCGAAAGCGGTACGGCAATGCTGGGAATGATCGTGGCACGCACAGTGCGCAGGAACAGGAACACGACCAAAATCACGAGCACGATCGAAATCAGGAGTGTGCGCTCGATATCCTTTACGGAAGCTCGAACCGTGGTCGTGCGGTCCATCACGATCGACAACTTCATCGCAGGCGAAATCGAGGATTGCAGATACGGTAGCAATACGCGCACCCGGTCCACCGTCTCAATAATGTTGGCACCCGGCTGCCGGAACACCGGCATCACAATTCCTGGTTTGCCGTTGACCAAGCCGAGGTTGCGCACGTCGGCGACTCCGTCTTTCACATCGGCGACATCCCCGAGGCGCACGGCCGCTCCGTTGTTGTAGGACATAATGAGCGGCCGGTACTGGTCTGCCGTAAAGAGTTGGTCCGTGGTGTCCAGCATCTGTGACGACGTGCCGTTCTGCACCTGGCCCTTCGGGCGGTTAGCGTTGGCCGCATTCAGAGCATTGCGGACTGTGTCCAGCCCAATCCCCAGCTTGTTCAGCAGAGTCGGATTCACCTCGGCGCGCACCGCCGGTTGCGCCGCGCCCCAGACAAAGACCTGACCCACTCCGTCCACTTGCGCCAGCTTTTGCGACAAGATCGAGTCAGCCGCGTCATACATCTGCGGCACGGTCATCGTGTCTGAGGTCAACGCCAGCAGAAGAATGGGTGCGTCCGCAGGATTGACCTTACGGTAACTCGGGTTGCTCGGCAGGTTGGCGGGAAGCTGACTGCGGGCCGCGTTGATCGAGGCTTGTACATCGCGCGCCGCAGCGTCGATATTCCGGTTCAGGTCGAATTGCAGCGCGATGCCGGTGCTTCCCAGTTGACTCGACGACGTCATCTGATTCACGGCCGCGATGCGTCCGAACTGCCGCTCCAACGGAGTGGCCACCGCGGAAGCCATCGTCTGCGGATCCGCTCCGGGCAAGTTCGCGCCCACGCTGATCACCGGGAAATCCATTTTCGGCAGCGAAGCCACCGGAAGGAAATTGAAGGCGAGAATTCCCGACAGCAGCAGCGCCGCCGCCAGCAGCGATGTGCCAATCGGGCGCCGGATGAATGGAGCCGAAATACTCATGTTCTACCCAGTATGTTCTACCCAGTATGACTAGTCCGCCGACATCGGTTCCTGCGGAATCGGATTGCCGATTCGATAACGCGCGAACCTCTGTGCCAGCCGGTCGAACCACAGATAAACCACGGGCGTCGTGTACAGCGTGAGCAACTGGCTGAGCAGCAGTCCGCCGACAATCGTGATGCCGAGGGGCCGGCGCAATTCCGCTCCAGTTCCCGTTCCCAGCGCCAGGGGCAGGCCGCCCAGCAATGCCGCCATCGTGGTCATCATGATCGGCCGGAAGCGCAGCAAACAGGCCTGATAGATCGCTTCCTCCGGCGGCTTATGTTCTTCGCGTTCCGCCTCCAGCGCGAAGTCGATCATCATGATGGCGTTCTTTTTCACAATGCCGATCAGAAGAATGATGCCGATCAGCGCCACCACGGTTAAATCATTCCCTGTGACCATCAGAGCCAGAATCGCGCCCACGCCCGCCGAAGGCAGGGTGGAAAGAATGGTCACGGGATGAATGTAGCTCTCATACAAAACACCAAGCACAATGTAGACGGTGATCACGGCCGCCAGAATCAAATACGGCTCGGATGCCAGCGAGTTCTGAAACGCCGCAGCCGTCCCCTGAAACGCCGCGTGGATGCTGGGAGGCAGCTGGATCTCCTTCTCCGCCTGCTGGATCGCCTTAGTCGCGTCTCCCAGCGATGCTCCCGGCGCCAGATTGAACGAGAGCGTGACCACGGGAAACTGCCCCTGATGGTTGTTGGCCAGCGATGCGCTGCTCGCCTGCATCTTCGTGAAGGTCGAGATTGGAACCGGCGCGCCGCTGGTCGCTACGGCCGCGCCGTTGGCTGAGGGCGCGCCCGTGTTCGCCGTCACCGTGCTGGGGCGGATGTAAATGTCTTTCAGAGCCTCGGGAGTCAGCGAGAAGTTCGGAAGAACTTCCAGGATCACGTGGTACTGGTTCAACTGCGTGAAGATCGTCGAAACCTGCCGCTGTCCGAAAGCGTCGTACAGGGTGTTGTCGATGGCTTGCGGGTAAATTCCCAGTCGTGAAGCAGTGTCGCGGTCAATCGTGACATTCGTCTTGAGCCCGTTGTTCAGTTGATCGGTAGCCACGTCGGTCAACGACGGCAAGGTTTGCAGCTTGGCCACCAGCTTCGGAGTCCACTGTGCCAGTTCCTGCGCGTCCGCATCTTCGATCGAATACTGAAACTGGGTACGGCTCACGCGGTCTTCAACCGTGAGATCCTGCACCGGCTGCATGTAGAGCGTTATGCCGTCGACCTTCGCCAGTTCGGGTTGCAGCCGACGAATGATGGCCGAGGCATCGTCGGAGCGCTCATCGACGGGCTTCAGATTGATCTGGATCCGGCCCTGGTTCGGCGTAGTGTTTGTGCCGTCCACTCCGATAAACGACGACAGGCTGTCGACCGCCTTGTCTTTCAGAATGACTTTCGCCAACTCTTGCTGGCGCTGCGCCAAGGCATCGAACGAAACGAAATCGGGCGCTTCCGACACGCCCAGAATTACTCCTGTATCCTGCACCGGGAAAAATCCCTTAGGCACGATCACGTACAAAAAGAGCGTGAGGACCAGCGTTCCGAACGTCACCATCAGCGTCACGGTCTGGTGCTTCAGCACGATCTTCACGGTACGCCCATAAAACGCGATGATCCGGTTGTAATAGTCTTCGGTCACCTCGTAGAAGCGACCCTTCTCGCCTTCCTTGCGATGCTTCAGCAGCTTGGCGCACATCATGGGCGTCAGGGTCAGCGAAACTCCCGCCGAAACCAGAATCGTCACCGCCAGTGTGACCGCGAACTCCCGGAACAGCCGCCCCACAATGTCGCCCATGAACAGCAACGGGATCAGCACCGCAATCAGCGACACGGTCAGCGAAACAATCGTGAAACCGATCTGTCCCGACCCTTTCAACGCGGCATCCAGCGGGGAATCTCCCGCCTCCAGATAGCGGTCAATGTTCTCGATCATGACGATGGCGTCGTCCACCACGAAGCCGGTCGAGATGGTCAGCGCCATCAGCGTCAGATTATTCAGGCTGTAGCCCAGGAGGTACATCACGCCGAAAGTGCCGATCAGAGAGAGCGGCACCGCGACGCTCGGAATCACCGTTGCCGCCAGATTCCGCAGGAACAGAAACACCACCAGCACGACCAGGGCAATGGCCAGCATCAACTCGAACTCCACGTCCTTGACGGAAGCGCGGATCGTCGTCGTCCGGTCGGTGAGAATCTGCACCGTCACCGCCGAGGGCAGGGACGCCTGCAACTGCGGTAACAGCTTCTTGATTCGGTCCACCACGCTGATGATGTTGGCTCCGGGCTGGCGCTGGATGTTGACGATCACCGCCGGCGTCAGATTCATCCACGCCGCAAGCCGGTTGTTCTCCGTCCCATCGATGACATTCGCGACGTCGCTGATTCGCACCGGCGCGCCGTTGTGATAGGCGATGACAATCGGTTTGTATTGATCGCTGGAGAAAAGCTGATCGTTGGCGCCGATGGTATACGATTGCCGCGTCCCGTCGATCACGCCTTTGGCTTGATCCACGTTTGCCTGCGCCAGCGCCGCGCGCAGGTCTTCCAGACTGAGTCCGTAGGAAGCCAGCGCCGTTGGATTGGCCTGAATCCGCACTGCCGGCTTCTGCCCGCCGCTGATGGAAACCAGTCCCACACCGGGCAGCTGCGAAATCTTCTGCGCCAGCGAAGTGTCCGCAAGATCTTCCACCTTCGACAACGGCAGCGAATCCGAAGTTAGCGCCATTGTGAGAATCGGAGCGTCCGCCGGATTCACCTTGTTGTAGATCGGAGGATTCGGCAAGTCTACCGGCAAGTACGTCGAGCCGGAGTTAATCGCAGCCTGCACCTGCTGCTCTTCCACGTCAATGTTCTGATCAAGGCCGAACTGCAGCGTGATTACCGAACTGCCAAACGAACTGGTCGACGTCATCTGGCTCAGGCCGGGCACCTGGCCGAATTGCCGCTCCAGCGGGGACGTCACCGACGAAGCCATCACGTCGGGATCGGCCCCCGGATAAAACGTGACCACCTGAATCGTTGGATAGTCGACCTCCGGCAGCGCCGACACCGGCAGTTGCATAAACGCAACCCCGCCCACGAGAAGCACGCCGACCATGAGCAGCGTGGTCGCGACCGGGCGAAGAATAAATAAACGTGAAGGGCTCATGAGCCTGCCGTTGCTGAAGCCGGCTTTCCTGAGTCTGGGTTATCAGAGTTTGGGTTAGCGGAGTTTGGGTTATCAGAGTCTGTCTTGTTTGAGCCGGGAGCTCGTGAATCTGCGCTTCCCGTTGCCGTCCCGCGTGCACCGTTGACCGGCGAAACGCCCCGCCCGCCGCTTGCCCCGCCGCTCGGACTCATGTTGCGCATATTGATGGGGCTGCCTCTTTGCAGTTTGTCCTGCCCATCGGTCACCACCGTATCGCCCGGGTTCACTCCGCTGGTGACCACGGTCGTGTCTCCCTGGGTCAGCGAAATAGTAACCACTTTGTCCTGCACCGTCTTGTCGGGGTTCACTGCATACACGAACGTGCCCTGCGGACCGCGCAGAATCGCAGCCGTCGGAATGACCGTGCTGTTTTTTCGCGTCTCCAGCAGCAGGTCAGCGTTCACGAACTGATTCGGCCAGAGCTGGTTGTCTTTGTTATCGAAAACGGCCTTGAGCTTCGCCGTGCCGGTCGTGGGATCGATCTCATTGTCGATGGTCAGCAACTTGCCCGTAGCCAGCTTGGTCTGATCGTCGCGACTGAAGGCATCCACTTCGAGCGTTCCCTGCTGCATGCGCCGGGAGACGCTCGGCAGCACATCTTCCGGCAGCGTGAAGATCACCGCAATCGGCTGCAACTGAGTCAAGATCAGCATGGGATGG
>Ga0210399_10000123_pt1 | contig 59228 bp, 42 predicted proteins | sample IncBWC14MmetaG_FD_150865 | JGI IMG/M metagenome (GOLD analysis project Ga0210399, IMG submission 150865) | Forest soil microbial communities from Barre Woods Harvard Forest LTER site, Petersham, Massachusetts, United States - Inc-BW-C-14-M | ecosystem: Environmental > Terrestrial > Soil >...
CTCCCTCCCAGCCCCTCGACAACACCGTGGGCGCCATCGCTCTCTATCTGCTAGCCTTTGTCGCTGTTACTTCCTACCTGCGCATTCGTCTCGGCCGCCATCTTTGGAAGTCCTTCCACTTCTCCATTTATTTCGCCGCCGCCGCCCTTTTTTGGCACAGCCTGTTCACCGATCCCGCCTTGAAAAATGCCCCCGTCGATTGGTCCGATGGCGGCAAACTCTTCGTTGCGTCTTGCCTCTTGGTCATCGCCACAATCAGCCTGCTGCGCCTGCGCCACGCTCGCAAAAAAGCCCTACACGCCCGCCAATCTGCTCACCAAACTGCGACGTACTGCTGACCTCGAGACGCCTTTGGAGGATCCGCTCGTCTCCTCTTCCTCTCTACGAACCTTGCGTCTCGGTGTTGTCTTTTCTCTTTTCCTCTTTCAGCTTAATCTATCCCAGCCATGCCGACTCCTTATCCCTGTTTTGATTTAGCCGCAGCCACTAAGCATCTCGCTGAACGCGACGAATGCCTGAAACGACTGATCGCCGAGACAGTCCCTTTCCAAATGGACCAGGATCCCCTGCAATCTCCCTACGAAGCCCTTCTTGAAGCCATCGCCTACCAATCCATCTCCGGCAAAGCCGCTGCCACCATTTACGGCCGCATCAAAGCCCTCAGTTCTACCGGCCGCGCTCCAACTCCCCAAGAAATGCTGAAACTCCGCAAGCCCGTCCTCCGAAAAGCCGGCCTCTCCGGCGCAAAAATCGTCGCCATGAAAGACCTCGCCCAAAAAACCATCGAGGGCGTCGTCCCCACCCTCGAACAAGCCGAAAAACTTTCCGACGAAGAACTCGTCGAACGGCTGGTCTCCGTCCGCGGCATTGGCGCCTGGACGGTCGAAATGTTTTTGATCTTCCGTCTGGGCCGCCCCGATGTCCTCCCCATCCACGACCTCGGTGTCCAGAAAGGCTGGTCCGTCGCCTACGGCAAAAAGCACATGCCCAAGCCCAAGGAGCTCCTCGCCTTCGGCGAACGCTGGCGCCCCTACCGCACCGTCGCTAGCTGGTACCTGTGGCGCGCTTTCGAGCGCGCCGGCTACGCGGCCACCAACAAAATCCGTCCCCCCAAGGTCGGCAAACGCAAAGCAGCCAAGCCCAAACGCCCCGCCCGCAAGCGCTTGAGCGGCCACGGCTCGAAAAACCCGTCGTAAATAAGATCGTGCTGAAATCAAAGCAGTTAACGTCACTCGCTCGGACTTGCCTGACGTCGCGCGATTTCCATGAAGTTTCGCCGGCCGGAGGCCCTAAAGGACACTTCTGAAAAACAGGGGATGGGATAGCAGTTATTGTTAACTAGGCGTCGAATCTTACTGCCCGACCGCGAACTCTCTCACCATTAAATACAGCGCCGCCAATCCCGCCAGGAGCACCGATCCTTCCAGAGATGCGGAGATTCGGTGCAACCGCCCAAACTCCGCCAGTAGCGGACTATCCGCGGCCGTCGCCTGAATCGACCCCATCTGCACTCGCAGCGCCGCCATCTTAGGACTGACCGCCTGCTGCGACACGACCGTGAGCAAAATCATCAGCACGACGCACAGCGCCGCAGGCGTGGCAAGACTCGCAAACGTCCGAGTCCGCAACAATCGCGCCAGCAAAATGGCAACCCCGCAAACCACTCCCAGCATATGCATCCGCGAGAGCCCGAACCCAACGATGGCCCCGGCCGAGTCCCGGCTAGCCAGGATCTGAAACGCTCCGGGCGCCACCACAAAACTCAAAAACACATCACTCCCCAGCCACAGGCTCAGTCCCAGGAATTCGATGGTGCGCAAGAAGGTTTGCATTCGGCCACTATACAAGAACACTGCGGTTGAACCAAAATAACGCCATGTCAAAATGCAGGTCTCCCCTGCTTTTCTGCGGCCTGCTATTTTTCGGAGCGGCTTCCACTCATGCCCAGCAAGTACCGTCGGCGATCTTTCTAGACCCCGCACCGGACAAAGAGTTCCCGGCGGACTGTCGCCGCCCCCGACGTGAGGACAGGAAGGCAGCGCTAAAAAAAGCAGGAAACACGCGCGTGAAGGAGACGCGGAAACGGACCACTCCTTCTCGGACCACCGCATGGCCCTACAGGTGGCTATTCTGGAATGGCTGCAAACGGCGCTTGCGCCCGCGGCTCTAAATAGCAAGTTCAGCACAAAAGTCGCGCGACGGTATGCACGTACCCTGGCGATAGTGGGAGAATGGGAAGGAATGGTGGGCGACAAAGGACTTGAACCTTTGACCTCTCCCGTGTGAGGGGAGCGCTCTAACCAACTGAGCTAGTCGCCCAATCTAGGTAACTGCGACAGCTACTGCCGACATCTATTTGTATCAGGAAGGAAGCGGGTTTTCAATACATGCCGACTGCCACCTCTCAAGTCGTTTCGCAGCTTCAGCGCTCCATCGCGCGCGCCATCTACGGCAAAGAAGACGCCATCCAGCTAGCGCTGATCACGCTGCTCGCGCGCGGCCACCTGCTGATCGAAGACGTTCCCGGAGTCGGCAAGACCACGCTGGCACAAGCCATCGCCAAATCCTTTCATTGCAGCTTTCAGCGCATCCAGTTCACTTCCGACCTGCTCCCCAGCGATGTGCTTGGCGTCAGCGTCTACAATCCCGAATCGCGCGAATTTGAATTCCGTTCTGGACCGATTTTCGCCAACGTCGTTCTCGCCGACGAAATCAATCGCACCACTCCGCGCACGCAATCCGCTCTTCTCGAAGCCATGAATGAAGCGCAAGTCACCGTCGACGGCAAGACTCTGCCGCTACCGCAACCATTTCTCGTCATCGCCACGCAAAATCCTGTCGAGCATCACGGCACTTATCCCCTCCCCGAATCGCAGCTCGACCGCTTTCTGATGCGCATCAAAATGGGCTATCCCTCCCACGAAACGGAAAGGGAAATCTTGCGTAAGCGCGTTGGCGACAATCCTATCGATGCGCTCGACTCTATGGCGGATATCACCGATGTGATGGCCATGCAGGACGCCGTCGCGCACGTCAAGGTCGACACCAGCCTGCACGATTACGCTCTCGAAATTGTCAACCGCACCCGCACGAGCGAGCAGCTTGCTCTGGGTGTCAGTCCACGCGGCACGCTCATGCTCCAGCGCGCCGCGCAGGCTCGCGCCTTTCTCGATGGCCGCGACTACTGCCTTCCGGACGATTTCAAGCAGCTTGCCGTTTCCGTTTTCTCTCACCGCGTCGTCGCCAGTTCGCGTCACGCCTCGCTACAGAAAAAATCGGAAACCACGGATTCCGTTCTTCGCGATATCGTCGAATCCGTACCCGTTCCTTTGTGAACGTACTGCCAACCATCTCGCGACTCTGGGCCAAGGCCGACCACTCCGCTGTCCGTGCCTTTCTACTGTCCATAACAGCCCTCGCCGCGGCACTTCTTCTGGCGCTGTATTCCGGCGCTGCCGCCGAACTCGGCCAGGTCGGGATCGCCACCACTTCGGCCATTGCCGCGCTGGCCATCGCCGCATGGGTTGGCATAACGCTGGTCCCTATCCTCGCAAAGCGCACGCCTCTCCGCTGGATCGGCTACAAAATGGAGTACCGCGTCACGCTCGAGGGATGGATCTACCTCGCAGGAATCGTTCTCGTGGCGCTCGCGGCGCTGAACACCGGAAACAATCTCCTTTTTCTGATTCTCTCCAGCCTCATCGCCATGGTTTTGATGTCTGGAATTCTTTCTTCCATCACCCTCTCGGGCGTCGGAATACGCCTCGTGCTGCCGGAACATATTTTCGCCGGCCAGCCGGTTCGCGCTATGGTCGAACTGGAAAATGAAAAGCTGACGCTTCCTTCATTCTCGCTGCGCGTCGAAGCTACCAAGACCAAACACACCCCGGCCGCCGCAATCCTTGGAACTCCGGTGTACTTTCCGTATCTCCCGAAACACGACTGTGTGCAGCAAACTATTCCCGTGACGTTTCCGCGCCGCGGCGTCTATCGCCAGGAAGCTTTCCGCATCGTCACCCGTTTCCCCTTCGGCTTCTTGCGCAAAGCGCGCCAGCTGAATTTGAAGACGGAAGCGCTCGTCTATCCCGCGGTCGAGACCAGCCCGGAATACTTGGAGATCTTGCAAGGACTGCAAGGAGCTCTTGAGAGCGTCACCAAAGGCCGCGGTCAGGACCTCTATGCGCTGCGCGGTTACGTCCCCACGGACAGCGCGCGCCACGTTCACTGGAAAGCTTCCGCGCGTTTCGGTTCATTGATGGTTCGCGAATTCACGCGCGAAGACGACTGCCGCATCCTGCTGGTTCTCGATCCGCATCTGCCGGAAGAAGAATTTTCTCAAGGGAAGCCGGAGATCTCCGCGCCCAACGAGCATTTCGAGCGCACCGTCACTATTTGCGCTAGCCTGGCCTGGCACTTCTACGAAAAAAACTCGCTGTTGCAGTTCCGCACCGCGTCGGTAGAAACTCTCCTCGCCCCCGCCGATGAACTTATTTTCGCCATCCTCCAGCACCTGGCGCTCGCGCAGCCTTTGCCGCCCGATCCCGATCAGAAGCTCATGGCTGATCTCGCGGCCTTGCCGGATCTTTTCAAAATCATCGTCACCTGCAAGCCCCGCGGCTCCATCCCCGCCTCCGTATGGAGCTCGTCCTACGTCGTCTTCCTCGACGATTCGCAGAACTGACCCGAGAAGCGCGACTTTTTAAGGGAGGGCGGCGGATCGCTTGCCCTGCGCTTCAAAGGGCCGCCGCTTTCCCTTCCCCTAGCGGTCTCGGTCGCCGTCGAGTGTCGCCCCAGGAAAAGCGCGGGCAAGCTCCCGCACTCCAAATCCGTCTGGCCCTAGGCGAGTGTGCGAGAATGTGCCAGCAGCATGTTCAATCGCCGCGAGCTCGCCGGTTTTCGAAAACAATTGCTCGTGTGGTTCCGCCAATTTCAGCGTGACCTGCCGTGGCGCCGCACCCGCGATCCCTACCGCATCTGGCTTTCCGAAATCATGCTTCAGCAAACCCGCGTTGCGGCCGCGATTCCTTACTACGAACGATTTTTGCAGCGCTTCCCAGACGTCCAATCGCTTGCCGCTGCGCCAGAGGAGGAAGTTCTGCGCCTGTGGTCCGGCCTCGGGTATTACCGCCGCGCGCGCAATTTGCAAAAAGCCGCCCAGCAAGTCGTGGCGAATCATGGCGGGCAGTTTCCGGCGCGCTTGGAGGAAGCTCTGGCCTTGCCGGGAATCGGAAACTACACCGCAGCGGCAATTCTGAGCATCGCGTTCGCCCAAAATAGTGCCGTCCTCGATGGTAACGTGGCCCGCGTACTTGCGCGCCTCGGCGCAGTTCGTGGCGACATCCGCGAATCACAACGCTGGCAGCACTTGCAAAAAGTCGCCGACGGCTTGCTCGAACCGCAATCGCCCGGCGACTGGAATCAAGCCATGATGGAGCTGGGCGCGACGCTCTGCGCTCCAAAATCGCCGCAATGCCTGCTCTGCCCCGTCGCGCAATTCTGCGAAGGCCGGAAACTTGGCATCGCCGAATCTTTGCCGGAAAAACGGCAGAAGCGCACCACCGTGGAAGTAACGCTGGCCGTTGCAGTTCTCACGGACAAAAAAGGCCGCACGCTGCTTCTCCCACCGCCGAAGAACTCAAATGAAAAAGCTCATGCCGATCACGTCCCGACGCTGGTATCAAGAATGTGGCATTTCCCGACGCTTTCGGTGGTTAACGAATCGGCTGGCAATCTCGGTGCGTACCTTCAGAAGCTTTTTCCGGACGTAGAAATCAGCAAGTCGCAACTCGTTCTAGTCGGTAAGGTGCGGCACGCCGTAACCTACCGCGCGATCACCATCTGGCCTTTTCTCATCGAACTAAAAACCCTTCCGCGCGGCTCCGGGGCGAAGCAGGTTCTTCTCGGCGATATCTCCAGCCTGCCCGTCTCTAGCCTCACCAGGAAAGTCGCTCGCGCGGCTCTTGGCGTCGCCGCTTTGGCCCGTGCCAAACCCTGAGAGTTATCCTTTCGCCCCGCCACGTTCCTGCCGAACCCGGCAGATGCTACGATAAAAAGTCCGCCATGGCAGCCATCTTCTCAACTCCGAGTGACACCGCCCTGCCCGCCGAGCGTTTCTTCCGTACTTCGCTTTCGCTGCTCTTGCTCACTTCGACGCTCACTCTGGTTAGTACCGGGAAGCTCGACGTCATCACCACCTTCGTGGCTCCACTCACGGTGGTTTACAAGGGCTTGCGGTGGTGGCACGGGCGCCCCGCGGAACTTTCGCACCGCGTCGCGACCTGGTGGGTGCTCGCTTACCTGGCGTTTTTCCCCGTGGATGCCTTCTTTATCTCGCGTTTCTCAGTTGGAACTTCGTCCAATCCGCCGCTATTCGCAGCTCTTCTGGCAGCAGTGCATTTCCTGATTTTCGTCAGCGTGGTGCGTTTTTATAGCGCGGTCACGGACCGCGATGCGCTGTTCCTCTCCATGCTGTCTTTCGCGGGAATTCTCGCCGCCGCCGTGCTCACCGTCGATACGACTTTCCTGGTTCTTTTTTTCGTCTTTCTCTTGTTTGGTGTTTCCACTTTCATCGGGATGGAAGTGCGCCGTGGAGCCGCCGGCGCCGTCTCGCCGGCCGTGCACTTGCACACCGCACGCGACCGGAAATTGAATCGCGCACTTTGCTTTTCCGCTCTCATCGTGGCCATCGGATCGATCGCTCTGGGCAGCGTGCTGTTTTTCTTTTTCCCGCGTTTCAGCGCCGGCTATCTGGGCCGGGCCAGCTTCAATTCCTCGCTGATGTCCGGTTTCACGGAAAACGTCGAGCTCGGCCAGATCGGCGAGATCAAAAAGAATTCCGCGGTCGTCATGCGCGTGCAAACCGGCAAGCCCATCGGTTACGACCGCCTGCGCTGGAGAGGCATCGCCCTTACGACTTTCGACGGCAAACGGTGGACCTCCTCCGAGCGCAACACGCAAAAATTGCAACCGGGTGAAGATGGCTGGATTCACACCGCCGACGCACCTCAGAAAACAGATTCGCCCAAGCCAGGAATGATTTATACGGTATATCTAGAGCCCCTGGCCACCGACGCCATTTTCATTCCCGGCAAAGTCATTTCTCTCAAGGGAAATTTCACCGGTGAAGGCGGCAATTCGATTGGCGCGATCCGCCGCACTTATATTCTTCGCGACTCCACGGATACGCTCTTGAATCCCTTTCACAACTACACGGCGGTCCGCTATGCCGGTTTTTCGCTGTTGCCCCCGATGAACGCGGCCAAACTGCGCACGGCCCCAACGGAATACTCCAGCGATATCACCACGACCTACCTTCAGCTTCCCGAGCCGCTGGACCGGCGCATCCCCGAGCTCGCCAGACAGATCACCAAATACTCCCGAACTCCTTTTGATAAAGCCCTGGCGATTGAAAGCTTCCTGCGCAATCGTTACGCGTACACCCTGAATCTGACCGGGAAACCCGGAGACGATCCGCTGGCTCATTTTCTTTTCGAGACTCGCGGGGGCCACTGCGAATATTTTGCATCGGCAATGACCATTATGCTTCGCACCCTCGGCATTCCGGCTCGCGAAGTCAACGGTTTCCTGCCCGGCGAATATAACGACCTGGCCGGAGACTACATTGTCCGCGCCAGCGACGCGCATAGCTGGGTGGAGGTCTACTTTCCCGGGATGGACTGGGAAGTGTTCGATCCCACCCCGGCGGTCGCGGAAAACGATGCCGGCTTCATGACCCGGCTGGGGCAGTACGCCGACTGGATGCAGCTGACCTGGAGCGAATGGGTGATCGGCTACGATTTCGGTCACCAACTGGCGCTGGCGCAAAATCTTCAGCGAAGTTCGCGCGATATGTCGGAGTCGATGCGCGCGTGGTACTCCCGGCAGCAACTTCGAGGCCGACGGTGGATGAAGTCCTGGCACAACAAGCTTAGTATTCTGATTCCACTCGTCGTTGCGGCGTTTCTGATTTTGCTGCGCTTCGACGCGGTGTCGGCGATGCTGCGGCGGTGGTGGTTGACCTGGCAGCTTCGGTCCGCGAAGGTGGCGCGTTCGAATCCGCATCTGGCGTCAAAGCTGTATGCGGAACTTTTGCGCATGCTGGCACGGCGCGGGCTGATTCGAGAAGTGACGCAGACACCGTTCGAATTCGCGGCGGCCGTGGATTCTCCACATCTCGCGCCGCCCGTCCGGGAATTCACGCAACTCTATACGCACGCCCGCTTCGGCGGCGCGCCTTGCGATACCACGCGGTTGCAGCAATTGCTCGACCAGATTCGCTCCGCATTGCGGGTGCGCTGAAGCTCGTTGCCCCCTGCTGAACACCAGAACGGAAGCCCCGTGTTACAATTAAGAATTGCGCGAAGGCGCAAATTCATAGCCTATGACTAAGGTCGGATTCGTCAGCCTGGGATGCCCGAAGAACCTCGTGGACAGCGAGGTAATGATGGGTATTCTTGCGCGCCAAGGCTATGAATTGACGCCGCGCGCCGATGAGGCCGAAATACTTGTCGTGAATACTTGCAGCTTTATTGAGGCGGCGCAAAAAGAGTCGGTGGACGCGATTCTGGAAATGGCGGAGCACAAAAAATTTGGCGCGGCGAAAAAACTGATTGTGGCGGGCTGCCTGGTGGAACGGTTTCGCGCGCAGATTCTCGAGCAGGTGCCGGAAGTGGACGCGGTCGTGGGGACCGGCGAAGTTGAACGCATTATGGAAGCGGTGGAAGGCGAACTTCGCGTGCTTCCGGCGCAGCCGCCAGTATTTCTTTATCACGACTTGACGCCGCGGATTGTGACCACCCCGAAGCATGCAGCGTACATCAAAATTGCGGAAGGCTGCGATCATCCCTGTACGTTCTGCATTATTCCGCAGCTTCGCGGGGCATTTCGCAGCCGGCGGTTCGAATCGGTGGTGCGCGAGGCGGAAAATCTGGCGAGAGCCGGAGCGCGGGAAATCACGCTGATCGGGCAGGACACAACTTCTTATGGCGAAGATCTCGGATTGCGCGACGGGCTCGCGCAATTGCTGGAAAAACTGGCGCACCTGGATGATTTGCTGTGGGTGAGATTTCTTTACGCTTATCCAAATCGCGTCACGCAGAAATTGCTGGATGCGATTGCGGCCCATTCGCGACTTGCCAAGTACCTGGACATGCCGCTGCAGCATGCCAGCCGCAACGTTCTGGCGCGGATGAAGCGCGGTTCAAACGGCGAGGCGTTTTTGAAATTGCTGGAGCGCATCCGCACAACCATTCCCGGGGTTTCGCTGCGCACTTCGTTTATCGTGGGATTTCCGGGCGAGACCGAAGCGGATTTCGAGGAGTTGTGCGAATTCGTGAAGGCGGCGAAGCTCGATTGGATGGGGGTGTTTGAATACTCTGATGTGGACAATGCAGGAAGCTACTCGCTGGACGAAAAAGTGGACGCGGAAACGATCGGCGAGCGCCGTAAGCGCTTGATGGCCATTCAGAAGAAAATGTCGCGGGAGAATCTACGGGCCAAGTATTTGCGCCGAAAATCGCGCAGCTCTAAGGAGCGCACATTCACAGCGCTGATCGAAGGCCCTTCAAAAGACAATCCTCTCGTGTGGGAAGCGCGTCTGGAGGGTATGGCTCCGGAGATCGATGGGAAGCTGTATCTCACGGACATTGAATTGCCGGGCGGAGAAGTCGCGGAAGCCGGAGACGCCGCCCGCGTTGAGATTACCAGGGCGGATGCCTACGACCTGATTGGGCGCGTTGTTGAAATTTTGCCGCGGCCGGCTGCCAGGGCCGAATTTGGCGCCGTGCCGATGCCACCGGTTCCCCCCGTCGAGAAACTTCATCGCATCGCCACTGGGGCACCCCTCCGCGTCCTGGGCTGAGCTATACTCTTCCTTCGAAGATCAAGTTTTCCTGGATGCTGTCTTCTTGGTGCGCTCTGGGCTAAAAGATTTTACGCACCGGACACGGAGACCACCGGGTAGGTAGAGAATAAGAGAATTGCGCCATGAAGCACAAATGTCCCATTTGCAAGGCGGAGACGGACTCTGCGGTCCACGCGGACTTCCCTTTTTGCAGCGAGCGCTGCCGGGACCGCGACCTGGGCAACTGGGCCACGGAGAAATACGTGGTCTCTGAACCTGTCTTCGATGAACAAGACGTAGCCGAGGGCCAGCAGAACACCATCGTCCTACCGTTGGACGAAGACTTGGACAGCCCGAATGACTCCAAGCCCTGAGGGTAAAGCGGCAGCCGAATCGTCGGCCAAGAAACCGCGGCTGGCGCTCGCGATCGCCACCGCTTTTGGCGTGGGCTACGTTCCCAAAGCCCCGGGGACGTTTGGCTCATTGGCGGGAGTCGCGACTGCTTTTTTGTCTTCGGTTTTTTTCCTGCAACCTGCGTCGGTCAGGGCCTTGTTTTCACTTCACCCCGATTACGAGACGGTCTTGAGAAATGAGCTTTTCCCTCTGCCCGGAAGCGATGTTCACAACGCGGTGCTGGCCTTGCCCATTTTCTTCGCCCTAGGCTTGTTTCTCGTGCTCGGGACCATCGGGGTATGGAGCGCCAGGCAGGCGGCAACTTACGCCGGAATCGAAGATCCCCAGTTTGTGGTCATCGATGAAGTGGCGGGACAACACCTGGCCCTGCTGCTGCCTTTGATTCCGATTGCGCTGCCACACTTGGCCGCGCACCTGGATCTCTCCGATTTCACGATTTTCTTCGCGCTGAGCCTCGTAAATTGGAAATATCTATTGCTCGGTTTTATACTTTTTCGTGTGTTTGACATCTGGAAGCCATGGCCCATTCGCCGGCTGGAAAAACTGCCCGGCGGCTGGGGAATCATGGCCGATGACTGGATGGCCGGCATCTACGCTGCAATTCTGTTGCGTGTGGCGTTACACTTTGGGCTACTGACGTTTTACATTGGTTGGGTATGAAATTCGGGTTCGGCTCTTCGGCAGAAAAAAACGGCATTCCGCACATTGAGCGAGTTGCGCCCACCGCAGCCATTCCGGGCGGGGAGATGACCATTCATGGGCGCGGCTTCGTGTCCCAAGGACAGTCGCACCCGGTGGTGCGGTTCGGCGAAGCCGAAGCCGGCATCGCCCTCGCCAGCGAGAGTCGGCTGGTGGCGCGCGTTCCCGAAGGCGCGAGCGGCGGAGTGGTGCGCGTGGCCACGGCCGGGCACGAAAGCCCCCCGCATCCAGTGCATATTGGGTTGCAAATCGCGGACAACCTTCATCCCGTGGCCAATCCCGTGGTGGACTTGGACGGAAACATTTACGTGACGTTTTCCGGGCCGCGCGGCCAGCGCGTTCCTGTTTCGCTTTACAAGATCACGGCGAATTACAGTGTGAAGCCGTTCATCACTTCGCTGATTAATCCCAGCGGGCTGGCGCTCGATCGCATGGGCAATCTTTTCGTTTCCTGCCGCAACGACGGTACCATTCATCGCATCACGCCTGACGGCCGCGCCGAGCAGTGGATTGAAGGCATGGGGATCGCCACGGGAATCGCGTTCGATCAAAACAGCAATTTGTATGTGGGCGACCGCAGCGGCACGGTTTTTAAGATCAGCCCGAGCCGGGAGATTTTTGTTTTTGCCACGCTGGAGCCCTCGGTCGCGGCGTATCACCTGGCGTTTCATCCTAGCGGCGACCTGTACGTTGCTGGCCCGACGACCTCCAGTTTTGACCGCATTCACCGCATCACGCAGGGCGGCGATGTGAGCGTTTTCTTTCGCGGTCTCGGACGGCCGCAGGGACTCGCTCTGGACCGCGAGGGAAATCTTTATGTGGCGGCTTCTTATGGTGGGCGGCGCGGCATTGTGCGGATCACGACGCAAGGTCAGGCCGAGGTGGTCCTCAGCGGCTCCGGCATTGTGGGCATGGCGTTGCAGCCTTCCGGGCGCGCGATTCTGGCCACTACCGATTCCCTCTTCACACTGGATTGGGACGTCCGCGGCTTGCCCTTGATCGGATAATGGCACGGATGAAAGCGGAAATCATTGCGGTGGGTTCGGAACTGCTGACTCCGGACCGCATGGATACCAACTCGCTGTTCCTGACGGAAGAGCTGAACAAGCTTGGCATCGAGGTGGTACGCAAGACCATTGTGGGCGACAACCGCGATTTGCTGGCGGAGGCGTTTCGCGACGCTCTGGATCGCGTTGAGCTGGTCATCGCGTCGGGCGGGCTGGGTCCCACAGAAGACGACCTGACGCGCGAGACTGTCGCGGACCTTCTGGGACGCAAGCTGAATCTCAATAAAGAAATCCTGCGCTACATCGAAGGGCGCTTCCGACAGCTTGGCCGGGAGATGCCCGCCGTGAATGTGCGGCAAGCGATGGTGCCGGAAGGCGCGGAGGTGCTCGAGAATCCGCGCGGCTCGGCACCGGGGCTATGGATCGAAGACGCAGGACGGTTCGTCGCGCTGCTGCCCGGGCCGCCGCGCGAATTGAAGCCTATGTACCTGGAACAGGTTTTGCCGCGGCTCGAGCGGCGGAGTTCGAGCATTCGCATGTTTCATCGGGAATTGCGCGTCGCGGGGATGGGCGAATCGAGCGTCGAGCAGCGCATCAGACCGATTTACACGCGTTATGCCAATGTGAACACCACGATTCTTGCCGCGCCGGGAGAAATACAAATCCATTTGCGGATGTGGACCGGCGACGCAGCGGATGCGCAAAAAACGCTGGACGAAATCGTGCAAGGTTTCGAAATTGCCTTGGCCGACCGCATTTACTCGCAGGACGGTTCTTCGATGGAGGAAGTGGTGGCCGGGCTACTGACGAGAAACAACTCCACAATCTCCGCTGCGGAAAGCTGCACTGGTGGACTGCTGGCGCAACGGCTGACGAGCATAGCGGGGAGTTCGTCGTATTTCCTTGGCGGCGTCGTCAGCTACAGCAACGAGCGGAAGACGGCGTGGGCGGACGTGCCGCCGGAAATAATTCAGTCCAAAGGCGCAGTCAGCAGTGAAGTGGCGATGGCGCTGGCCGAGGGGATTCGCCGACAAGTTGGCAGCACCTTGGGCGTGGGCATCACTGGTATCGCCGGACCTGGTGGGGGGAGCGAAGAAAAACCCGTGGGTACGGTGCACATCGCGCTGTCGCATGCTGGTGGCATCAAAGAGCGTGGCGTGGTTTTTCCGGGCGACCGCGAGGCCATCCGCTGGCATGCCTCGCAACTGGCGCTCGATCTGGTGCGCATCCATTTCCTCTACAACGGCGGGGAGCCGCCGGCGCGCAGTACCAAAAGGTTCTGACCTCCCATGCGCTTGTTCGTCGCGCTGGAGATTCCCTCGACGGTGCGAGAAAATCTTGCGGCATTGCTCAAATCGCTTCGCGCGGTCTCGCCCGAAACTCGATGGGTGCGTCCCGAGAATCTTCACGTGACGCTGAAATTCATCGGTGAAGTGCCGGAGACAAAACTTGCAGCCATGCGAACCGGTCTTCGGCAGGTGCGCTCTGATCAGCCCGTGACACTTGATTTTCAGGGGCTCGGATTCTTCCCCAATGAAAAGCGCCCTCGCGTTTTCTGGGCGGGGATTGGTGCTTCGCCAAATCTGAAGACTCTGGCGGCCGACATTGAAAAGGCCTCGGAAACACTTGGCATTCCTCGGGACGAGAGACCTTTTTCACCGCACCTGACGGTCGCGCGTTTTGCGCCTCCCCGGCTGGCGGAAAATCTGCGTGCCGCGATTCAGGAGAACGCTGGGCGCGATTTTGGTTCGTTGCGAGCCAGTCAATTTCACCTCATCGAAAGCAAGCTAAAACCTTCCGGCGCGGAGTACACTACGGTCGAAAGTTTTTCGTTCGCGGCGGCGGAGGCCTAGGGAGCGCATGCAGGAATTTTCGATCAGCTTTTCTCTGATTCCATTCGCCGCATATCTTCTTGGCTCGATTCCGTTCGGGCTGCTGCTCGCAAAATTATTTGGCGGCGGGGACGTGCGCAAAGCCGGCAGCGGCAACATTGGCGCAGCCAACGTCACGCGTGTTGCCGGACCCCTGGCGGGAATTCTCACGCTAATTTTCGACACCGCGAAGGGTGCGGCAGCCGTCTGGCTCGCGGCGCGTGTCACTAATTACAGTGCTCCCTGGATGATGATCGGCGCTTTCGCGGTGCTGCTCGGACACTGCTTCCCGGTATGGCTAAAGTTCAAAGGTGGCAAAGGGGTGGCCACGGCTCTCGGCGTTTTTGTTGCTCTATCTCCGATGGCAGCGGCCAGCGCGCTGCTGCTATTTATTCTTTGCGTCGGGTACTGGCGCTACGTTTCGCTGGGCTCGGTTGCGGCCGCTGCGGCGATGCCGCTGCTGATCTATTTCCTGTGGGCACCGGGTCATGCGCCGCCGATGGTCATCGACCTTGGAACTTTGGCCATCGCCGCGCTTGTCATTTACAAGCATGGCGGCAATCTTCAGCGCCTCGTCGATGGCACCGAACCGCGCTTCTCGTTTGGCAAAAAGAAAGAAGCGGAATGACCAAGATCGCCATTCTCGGCGCGGGTGGCTGGGGCACGGCGCTGGCGATCGTGCTTTCGCGCAGCCGCAAACGCCATGAGATTTCGCTTTGGGTTCACAGCGCCACGCGCGCCGAAGCAATCGAGCGCGAGCGCGAAAATAAAGCCTACCTTCCCGGGCCGAAATTGCCTCGGAGCGTGCAAATTCATAGTGAATTGGAGTCCGCACTCTCTGGCGCGCAGGTCATCGTCGGCGCCGTGCCTTCCGCGCATGCTCGGGCGGTTTACGCTTCCGCAGCGCTGTTGGCCGACATGGGCGCAAGTTTCGTCAGCGCCAGCAAGGGCCTGGAGCCAGCAACGCATCTGCGGATGAGTGAAGTGATCGCACAAATTGTCACGCCGAAATTTGCGCCGCGCGTCGCGGTAATTTCCGGGCCCTCGTTCGCACTGGAAGCGGCCCGCGGCGAACCCACGGCGGTCGTTCTGGCTTCGCGGGATGCCGCACTGGCCAGCGAGCTGCAAGAAGAGTTTGCGGGCCCGAATTTCCGCCTGTACACCAACGACGATGTCCTCGGAGTGGAGCTAGCCGGCGCAATGAAAAACGTCATGGCCATTGCCGCTGGCGCTTGCCAGGGGTTGGGTCTCGGTTCCAACGCGCTGGCGGCGCTGATCACCCGCGGCCTGGCGGAAATGGCGCGGTTGGCGCTGGCGCTCGGAGCGCGGCCAGAGACGCTGAGCGGTCTGGCCGGATTGGGGGATTTGGTGCTCACTTGCACGGGCACGCTAAGCCGGAATCGCTTTGTGGGCGTCGAGATGGGAAAAGGACGCTCGCTCGGCGAAATCATGGCCAACATGCGCATGGTCGCCGAAGGCGTGAATACCGCTGCGCCGCTCCTGACCCTGGCTCGCGGGCATCAGATCGAAATGCCCATCACCGAGCAGGTGGACGCCATCCTGCACGCGGGCAAGTCTCCCCAGGACGCGATTCGGGACATCATGGACCGGCCCTTGAAGCGGGAGTAAAGAACGCTAGTACTAAAGTCCCAGTTGCATATGCGCGCCGTGCGCCACGGCCTGACCACCTAAGCCCTCCTGGTTCTCCTAAAATGAATAGTTGGGATGCCGCTGACTGCCAAATCTCGATGGGAACAAGTGCGCGCCGGGCGCGTGCGTATCCTTTGGCTCGTACTGGGGGCGCTTTTGCTGGTCAGTGCGCTGCCGATCGGGTTGTATCACCTGCAGGTGCTGAAGCTCAGCCAGGACAAGCTGGTGGATACGGAGCGCGTACAGCAAACCGACCTAACCAGGTCGCTGGCGCAGGAAATTCAGCTGTTCGAATCCAACTTGACGCAACAGCTCCTGAGCGAACGCCAGATTCTGGCGCTCACCGGCCTAATCGATAACGTTGAAGACCCTGCGTCGGAACCCAAGGTCACCCGCCTGCTGGAAAACTTTGTCGACAGCAATCGCAGTACGTTTATTTATCTGACGGCAGTCGGGAAGTCCGGGAAAGGAACGAGCGCTTCGCAGGGAAATTTCCGGGCCGAGCAGGATCCCTTCGTGGCGCGAGCCTTACAGCGCGCCTTTGTCACCTGCTTGCAGTCGCAGCAGACGCAGGTGGTCAAGTTTCGCAGCGATCCTCTGGCGCTGGCGCCGGATAACCGGCCCGCGTTTGTGGTCGCGGTTCCTCTGGAAGATGTAAACCGCAACTTCACGGGCATGCTGGCCGCGGTCGTTTCACTGGATACGATCCTTCACCGGCTGCAAGAAGCCAGCGTGAGGCACCGCACCGTTTTTCTGGTGGATCACAACGGCCGCCTGGTGGCGCACCCGGACACAAAAAACTTTGTACCTGGCGCGGATGTCAGCAGCAATTCACTGGTGGCGCAAGTGAAGGCGCTACCGCAGGATCTGCGCAACACGGAAACGGTTCGCTTTGCCGACACCGCGAAGAAACGTCCGATCGAGATGATTGGAACGTATAGCACTTTCCCTGAGGTCAATTGGGCAGTCATCGCGGAGCGCAGTCTCGATCAGGCGCAAACGGACACAGGTGTGACCGAGCTTAACCGGCAGGCGCTCGCGTTCGTCATTGTCGTCATCCTCTCGGCTATTCTTGTCGGATATTTTTTCGCGGTGGGCATCAGCGGACCGATTCGCGGGTTGGCAGCTTCCACGCGCGCCATCAGCCGAGGCGAATTTCACCAGCGCTCTCCCGTCCGCGGGGCTTCGGAAATCAGCGAGCTGGCAGAAAATTTCAACAAGATGGCCGGCGACATCGAGGAGTACATCGAGCGGCTGAAGGAAGCCGCCGAGGAAAACCGCGAGCTGTTCATCGGCTCTATTCGAATGCTCGCTGCCGCCATCGACGAAAAGGATCCGTATACGCGCGGTCACTCGGGCCGCGTGGCGAAGTACTCGACGCTGATCGGCCAGGAACTGGGTCTCACCACCGAAGAATTGGACAAGCTGCGCATTGCGGCGTTGCTGCACGACGTCGGAAAAATCGGCGTCGAGGACCGCGTGCTGAAAAAGCCCGGCTCGCTGACGCCTGAAGAATTCGGGTTGATGAAGCAGCACACCGTGAAAGGCGCGAACATCATGCGCCCGGTTTCGCAGTTGAAAGAAATGCTCCCGGGCATCGAGCTGCACCACGAACACATGGACGGGCGCGGTTACCCGTACGGCTTGCAGGGGCAACAGATTCCCATGATGGCGCGCATCATCGGCGTCGCCGATACACTGGACGCCATGACCACCAACCGCCCCTATCAAACGGCCATGGAATTGGACTACGCCATGAACCGCATTCGGGCGCTGACTGGCTCAAAGTTCGATGCCGTGGTAGTGACTGCCCTCGAGTCTGCCGTCAACGCCGGCAAGCTCCGCCTCAGCGCCGTTGAAGTGCACGTCTAGCGGCAATTCTCCCGGCTCGTTTGGCCCTCTCTCCTTTCCGTGCATTCAAAGCACTCCGGTTAGTTTCGATGCGGGTCTGTTAACTGTCCCTAGAGGCGGCATCTGCTACACTTTTAGGTCGCCGTGACTGACCTGCGTGCGTCCTTATGATTTCACTTTTTGGGAAGAATGAACCGGAGCCGACGCTTCTAGAACGGCTGAAGAAGTCCGTCAGCAAGACTAAAGCGGCGCTTTCTGAAGCCGTTGATACTGTTTTTCTCGGCGAGAGAAAGATTGATCCTTCCCTTCTGAAAGATTTGGAGACGGCGCTGCTTTCCGCCGACCTGGGGGTAAAGCCGACGCGCGAGATTCTGGATGCGGTGCGCGAAAAAATGGACCGTAACGCGCTCGCCGACGCCGAGCAGCTCAAACGTGAGATCAAATCGCATATCATCCGCATTCTGAACGCGCCGGCGCGTCCGGATGTGGCGGCTGCCAACGCCATGGCCAGCTCGCAGAATGGCGCCGGCACGCGTGTGATTTTTATTGTTGGCGTCAATGGCGCGGGCAAGACCACCAGCATCGGGAAACTCGCCAACCGGCTTCGCCAGGAAGGCCGCAGCGTGGTGCTTTGCGCTGCGGACACGTTTCGCGCCGCCGCAGTCGAGCAACTGGAAATCTGGGCGCAGCGCAACGGCATCGAGGTCATCAAGCAGAAATCAGGGGCCGACCCGGCGGCGGTTGTTTATGACGCTGTCGCCGCCGCCAAGGCGCGTTCCTCTGACGTCGTCATCGTGGATACCGCGGGACGCTTGCACACTAAATCGAACCTCATGGCCGAACTCGAAAAAATGAAGCGCACCGCCGCAAAAGTGATTCCCGGCGCGCCGCATGATGTTTTCTTAGTTCTTGACGCCACCACCGGGCAGAACGGTCTAGCGCAAGCACGCGAATTCACTTCCACCGTGGGCGTCACCGGAATCATCCTGACCAAACTTGACGGCACGGCGAAGGGCGGCATCGTTGTCGCGATCTCGCGCGAACTGGGCCTGCCCATTCGCTTCGTCGGCACCGGCGAGCAGATCGACGACATGGTTCCCTTCGACGCAGAAACGTACGCCAATTCCCTCTTCGACTAACCCGTGGACGAACACGCCATTCGCTTCATGCAACACGCCCTGGCGCTGGCCCAGAAAGGGACCGGCCTCGCGAGCCCCAACCCCATGGTCGGTTGCGTCATCGTGCGCGAAGGCCAGATCGTCGGCGAAGGTTTTCATCAATACGAATGGCGCGACCACGCTGAAATCATGGCGTTGAAATCCGCTGGCCAAAAGGCGCGCGGCGCGACGCTTTACGTGACGCTGGAACCGTGCAATCACACCGGCCGGACCGGACCCTGCACCGAAGCGCTCATCGCCGCCGGAGTTCAACGCGTCGTCGCCGCCACGGATGATCCGAATCCTGTCAATTCCGGGCGCGGCTTTGACCGTCTGCGTGCCGCCGGCATCGAAGTGTTCAGGGGGGTTTGTGAAGAGGAGGCGCGCCGCCTCAACGAAGCCTTCGCTTGCTGGATTCAAACCAAGAAGCCATTTGTCACCCTGAAGTCGGCGATGACCCTTGACGGTCAAATGGCTCTCTCCCACCCCGATAAGAAAAGGGGTAAAGACTCCGGCAGGCGCAGGCGTTGGATAACTTCGGAAGAATCCCGCGCGGAAGTTCATCGCCTGCGTCATGCTTCCGATGCGCTGATCACCGGGATTGGCACAATTCTCGCCGATGATCCATTACTTACCGACCGCAGTGGTCTTCCGCGCCGCAAGCGGCTTTTACGCGTCATTCTTGATTCGAAGCTACGGCTGTCGCCGAAATCCCGCATCGTGAAAACATCGGACGACGATCTCTTGGTATTTACTTCCGCCCCTCTCGCGTCAGCGAAGGCGCGCAGATTAGAGAACGCCGGAGTCGAGGTTCTCCGCGCTAAGTTGAAGAACGGTCGGATCGATCCGTCTGCGGTACTCGCAGAACTCGGCCGGCGCGGAATTCTCAGCGTCCTCGTGGAGGCAGGTCCGACCATGAACGGGGCGGCGCTCGCCGCCGGCCTGGTTCACAAACTTGTTCTCTTTTATGCTCCGAAAATCTCTGGGGAGAGCCGCGTTCCCTTTGCCCTGGCCCCCAAGCTGAGTCTTCGACCGTTAAGCAACGTTCGCACCCGGCAGTTCGGCCCCGACTTCGCCATCGAAGCCTATCTTCAAGACGCCTATAGGAAATAGACTGGACTACTTGGCAACCCGTAGTACTGCCGCACCGGGAATGGCGTCGTTCTTGAGGGCATTGAGTGCGCTGTTGGCTTCGGGCAACGAAAAAATCTGGACGTGAGTGCGAATCGGAATTACAGCCGCAACGCGCAGAAAGTCCTCGCCGTCTTGCCGCGTATTGTTGGCCACGCTGCGGATCATGCGCTCCTGGTACAACAAATCGTAGTCGAACGATGGGATGGGGCTCATGTGGATGCCGCCGAGAACTAGCGCGCCGCCTTTCTTGAGCGCCTTGAGCGCGGCGGGAACAATGTCACCAGCGGGGGCAAACACAATGGCGGCGTCTAGTTTCTTCGGAGGTTCATCGAACGTGCCCCCAGCCCACATCGCTCCCAATTCCATTGCGAGTTTCTGATGTCGAGCGTCACGTGTGGAGGCGTAAACTTCGACGCCCCAGTGCCGCGCCACCTGAATCGCCACGTGCGCCGCTGCGCCGAAGCCATAAAACCCCAGCCGTCCGCCCGCTTTGATCCCGGAGAGCCGCAGCGAGCGGAATCCGATGATTCCCGCGCACAGCAGCGGCGCGGCTTGTTCATCAGGGAATTCCGCTGGAATAGCGTAGATAAAATCTTCCGGCGCAACGATGTACTCCGCATAGCCGCCGTCCACGCTGTAGCCCGTGAACATCGGGTGGTCGCAAAGATTCTCCGCTTTGGCCCGGCAATATTCGCAGCTTCCATCCGTGCGATGAAGCCAGGCGATTCCAACGCGGTCGCCGGCCGCAAAGCGCCGGGTAGTCTCTCCTTGCTTCTCGACAATCCCCACAACCTGGTGGCCGGGAATCACCGTGGATTTGCGCGCCGGCAATTCACCTTCAATAACGTGCAAGTCCGTTCGGCACACCCCGCAGGCGCGCACACGCACAAGTACTTCATCGCTCTTTGGCTGCGGCGTTCGGACGTCCGCAAATTGCAGCGGATTGGTTTCAATTGCAGCCGGCGCGTACAATACGCATGCTTTCATCGTCAGCCCTCGTCGTACTCTACTGCTTGTCCGATGTCCCACAGTCTAGTGCTTTCTCGGTTGGTCGCAAAATACGGTACACTCGGATTCGAGAGCGATGGCATTGGACAATGTTCACCGGAATTATCGAGCACCAGGGCACTATCGAATCGTTAGACCTCAAGACCGACGGCGGGCGCGTCACGATCCAGGCGCCTACCGTCGCCCCATCACTCGCGGTTTCAAACAGCATCGCCGTAAACGGGTGCTGCTTGACGATCGTTGATCTCCACAACGGCCGGCTCTCCGCGGATCTCTCCGGTGAAACGATCCGCAAGACTTCGTTCGGCGCAGAGGGCGGCGAGCTGAAAAAAGGTGCGCGCGTCAATCTTGAACAGCCGCTGACCGCGGGCAAAGAATTCGGCGGGCACTTGGTGCTCGGACATGTGGACACCATCGGCCGCGTAACGCATCTCACCCCCGAAGGGGAAAACTGGTGGTTTGGCGTGCAGGTCCCCGCAGAGTTTGCTCGTTATCTGGTGCCAAAAGGCTCGATCACCATTGACGGCATCAGCCTCACGGTAGCCCGCTGGCAGAACAACGTCGCGGAAATCGCCGTGATTCCCTACACCTTCGAACACACCAACATCCGCGATCGCAAACGCGGCGACGCGGTCAATCTAGAAGGCGATGTGCTTGGAAAGTACGTGGAAAGCTATCTCGAGGCTCGCAGCCCCGCGGAGGCAAGTTCCAGAATCACGATCGAAGAATTGCTCAGGCAGGGCTTCTGAAAGCGCGGTTCTCTTCTTCTCGATCAGGTGAAATTACTTTGCTTTCTTGGGGGCTTCGCACATGGCACGGCTCTTTTCGATCATTTTCAGCGAATCGATTTGGACTGTTTTTGCACCGGCATCGACTTCACCCGTGATTTCCACTGGATCACCGATGTTCTGCCTGGCGGCATCCTGATTTCGAATCATAAGAATCCTTTATGTTCCGGCTCAATGAAAAACGATTTTCTTGCCCGTCGCCACGCACTCCTTCGCACAGTCGGGATTGGTCTCGGTGTAGGTGCCGCCTTGCGCACGACCGCGCGCGCAGCCTAAATCCGATAGCCAGCCGCGGAGCACTGTCTGATCGGCGCTGTTGCCCTATCCGCTTGTGGAACGTATAGCCGGCCTCAACGGGGAGAAATATGTCAAACCAAACTAGCCGGACGGCAATTACGGAAGACGGAAAGAACGGCGCGAATCGGGCAAGGACAAGCGCGGTTTCGAAAGGCTTCCAGAGTTTATTGCACCGTTATGACTATGGGGCTGAGCGTCTTCTGATTGTTGCTGTCGGAGTAGGTGGATGCCGCTGAAGCCACAACCGTAAGAGTCACTGTCTGAGACTGCGGGGGCGGTGGTGGCGTTGGTGTGGGGGTGGGGATGGGGGTGGGGGCTGGTGTACTGCCAGCACCGCACGATGCCAGCCAAGCCGAAACTACGAAAACGGCACAACCAGCAAGGACCCTTTTCTTCTTTTGCAGTGCGAAGGTAAATATCAGAAGGCAACAGGCAATTACGTACGGTACGCCTCGTCCCGGCCGCCGGCTCAGGGGCACAGCGGGGACGAAATTGGCAGTGACAGGAGCCGTCACAGTAAGTTGAACTGTAGTTGTGGCACCGTCGGCGAGGGTTGCCGGAGACGGCGCTGCCGTGCAGGTCACCACACTACTTGAGGGACTACAATACACGCTGATATTCGAGGAGTAATGGTTGATGGATTTCAAGGTGACGACAAACGTCGCAGTTTGGCCTGGTGAAATCGCAGCACTCGTCTTGTCAAGAGAGGAAGAAAAGTCGCCCACGCGAAGTACGGAGTTGATCTGATGAGAGACGATCCCAGCAGTTCCTATGATCTGGAACGGATAGTCTCCTGCGGCGAATGGTCCGCCGCCCACCCCAATCGAAGTCGAGCCACCGCCAGTATAAAACACGCTATTTTGACCGCATCGGGCGTTCACAGGTAGACCGCTGCAAGTAATGAACAGTAGTTCGAACAACCCGTTCGTGGCTGACGAGGTTACGACCGGCTCAGCCTGCCCTGCGGGGCCTATGACACTCGTACTGGGGTTGACGCTCAGAGTAAAATCACCAATTCCAAGTTGGAGGCTTGTGGAAGCTACAATCTGCCCGTCTGTCGAGGTAATCTGAACGGGATAAGTGCCAAAGGGGGTCGAGCTCGACGTGGAAACTGCGAAATTCACCTGAGCTATTCCACCCATGAACATAGGCAAGGAATTCTCTTCAAAAGAACAAGCGGCGCCTTGGGGGAGGCCGCTGCAGTTGAAGGAAGTGAATGTACCGGAGTACCCACCTTCGCTCAGCAAGCGAAGTGTCAAAGAGAAACTTTCGCCTGGTTCGACGCTGTAACTGTTGTGAGCCAGAGGATAGGCGCCCAAGAGCAGCTCCTCTGCAACACCCACTTGAACAGTCGGATTGGGTTTGGCTGCATATGCGATGGCAGTTTCCGTGCCGAGAGTTGCCGATAAGGCGAGAACATGCGTTCCATCAAATGCTGAGCCTAGGGAAAAGCCAAAGCTTTGAGACTGCTGGCCTGAAGAAAAGCTCAGAGCCGCAGGCAACTGCACGGCGGGATCGCTTGCCTGGAGCGTGACAGTTTCGGTAGAAGATGCCGGCTTGTTGAGGACTACCGTGGCTGTGCCGCTCGTCGCCACAATCGGTCTCGAATCAAACTGGATGTCCAAAGATGGCCCAGGGGCAGCAGGAATGGTGTGAAAGGAGGCGGTATAACCGACCAGTTCCACGAGATCGACCGTACCATCGCCGTTGAAATCCGCTCCCAAAAAGGGGTAACTATACGCCGGCAGTTGGTGGTAATGGTTGGTTACCACAAAGGTGCCATCACCTACACCTTCAAGGATATGTAGACGGGCCTCGTCTGGAACAAATACGTCCTTGAAATAGCGGACTGCGATATCTGGAATCCCGTCGCCGTTGAAATCACCCACGAAGGCGGGAGATTCCGAGGGGATAGCAAAGCCGGACAGCGTGTAAGTGGGCTGCCGTGCAAAGGTTCCGTCAGGTTTGCCCAAATAAACCGTGACTCCGGGCGTGCCGAAAAGTTGCGCGCCAACGTTTTCGGCTGGGTCCCGTGCCTGAACCAAGTCCGGAAGCCCGTCCCCATTCAGATCAGCGACCGCGACCGCTCCAAAATGAGGAATTAGGATCGAGGGCGCTTTAAAGGTCCCGTCGCCGTTACCAATGAACTCCACCAAGTCGTCACCAGAGTTTGTCCAACCGCCATTTGTGTTGTGGCCGGTCATCAAGTCCAACTTGCCGTCGTGATTTAGGTCGATGGCAAAGATCTGTTGAATACCGGCAGAGCCCGTTCCCGGCAGGATTTGTGCTGGGAGATGACTAAACGTTCCGTCTCCCCGGCCCAGGAAAACATCGAGTTCGACAACGTCATTCGAACTTCCATCCCCACCGTAAACCAAGAAATCAAGTTTTCCATCATTATTGAAGTCCCCTGCCACGAGTTGCGCCGGGCTGGGGAGGGTGGCCAGTGTTACCGGAGCGCCGAATGTGCCATCACCGTTGCCGGGAAACCAAGCAACAATTCCAGGATTGACATACGTGGTCAGATAAATCAGATCGGGCTTAGCGGGATTGCGAAATGCTCCAGTAATGAACACCGGATAAGGCAGCGTGGGGCCCACGGAAATGGGCGAACGAACTGGAGGAAGAAATTTTCCGGTCCCGTCATTCAGCATCACCGTAATCTGACTGGGCACAGAGCTGACGGTTCCAAATTGCGTCAAGACGATGTCTGGTTTGGCGTCGCCGTTCAGGTCAACCGACAGCACTGGAGACCCCGGAATAGGAGAATTCGTCACACCGGTAAGATAGCCGATGGTCTCTCCTTGGGAACCATCATAGTTTCCATTTCCATCATTTAAGAAGTAACTGCCTTGGTTCTCGAAAGAGTCCGCAGTGATGATTTCAGGCATGTGGTCCCCGTTGAAATCGGCCACAACCAACGAATAGGCATCCGCCCCTCCACGGTAGACCTGTGCTGGACTGAAATTGCCGGTTCCATCGCCCTTCAGAACGGACACCAGATAGCCGCCCTCCGCCCCGTATCCAGGACCACCCACGGCGTAGTATGCCGCAGAACTGACCACATCGAGATGACCGTCCCCATTCACGTCAACAATCTTCACGGCCGGATCCAGGTCACCCACTTGTGCAACAAAGTTTCCCTGAACAAAGTTTCCATCGCAGGTTCCCTTCGCCATCGTCAAGTAGCCAAATGTGCCAAGTTCCACCGCGTCAAGACAGCCATCTTCATTCATATCTCCCAATTCAACCACCATCGCACCGTCCTGCGGACCGAAAGGAGCGCCTTTGCTGAATGCTTGCCCACCCTGGTTCATGTAGGTTATCGCCGATCCTCCGGTAACGGTCGTCACCACATCCGGGAAGCCGTCCTTATTTAAGTCTCCACTCGCGACCCACCCCGTGGGGATTGGACCGAATGAAGAACCCTGAATGGGAGGGGGCGTAAGGGTCCCAGAAAAACCACCTTGCCCGTTTCCAAGCAAAACCAGAAACTGCGGCTGAACCGCTCCGGGAGCAACGGTCAAACCGACAACCAGATCCTGGTTTCCATCCTTGTTGAAATCGCCTGCCGCGACAAAGGTAGGAATCTGCTGAAGGGAAACTTGCGTGCCGGGCAAAAATGTTCCATCGCCCTTGCCTAAGAAGATTTCGAGGCTGCTCGAATCACCATCTGTAACCGCGAGGTCAAGGTGTCCGTTATTGCGGAGATTGACAGCGGTTATCCAGGTTGGTGCCAGACCTTGCGTATACAGAATCTCAGGTACCTGGAAAGTGCCATCGCCCCTGCCAAGATAGACATACACTGTGCTGTCGCCCCCATTGCAAACGGCCACATCCATGAAACCATCTCCATTGAAGTCGCCGTTGACGATTCCTGTGGGTATGTAACCCGTGGGAAGGTGCCTACGCGAGCTGAAACCGGGGTTCGCAAACCCGGAGATCGAACTAGATGCAAGAGGGCGCTGCACATTCCCCGAAATGGTCGTTGGCTCACCGGGGAATTGTGACGGCAACGCCTGAGGTCTCTCACCAGGGATTCCTTGGCCAGCGCTGGCAGCGAACTTCCAGCCTAAGAATCTTGACTTCTTCTGAATAGACGCCTGACGATCTGTCACAGACTGCGCGTCAGGCGTAAACGTTGTCAAGTGAGGAGCGGAGGGCGCTTGTCGGCAGAGTCCGGCCGTTGAGCCAATCAAAACAAGTGCAAGCAAACTCAGGAATCGTGATCCAAGAGGGCGAAGGTGGGCAAGAGTTATCATTACCCCTCAGGTCTGCCTTTCAGGGCTGGAAGCAAGCCGAGCGAGCCAGAACCACAAGTGTTTGTGGAATGACCTACGTCACTCAAAGCAAAAGTGCTGGGCTCTATTCGAAATCCTCCCGCCAAGTCTACTCGGTCGGAGGAGCCGACGCCGTCATCTAATCAGCCACCCCGGTCATCAGTCGAGACGTAGCTGCGAACCCTCGTCCTTGTCAACCCGGTGTGATAAGTGGGCGAACAATTCTAGGATAGCCCACGCAACGAGTGCGTAAAAGACCATAGAGCAGACTACCGCTTCCACCATGACTCGCCCCGAGTGTGTGGGAGGGAACAGCCACCCGACAATGATCCCCGGCGGGGTCGTTAGCATATCAGCGACCCGCGACAGCACGGAAACTGGTTTGCGAGGATCGTAGAGAGCAGCAGACAGCAGTAGGCCGAGATTGAGCACCATGGATATCCCAAGTGCGAGAACTAGCCTCGTCGTGCGTGTCATTTCTTTCATAATTCTCGTTTCAGCGGCAACCATGGAGCAGGGAGCTTACTGCCTGCACGCCGCCCGGGCTGGGGAGAGCGCCGGGCGGCGATCTCATTCCTCCCCTTCGGGCTCACACAACTCAATTCCCCGAGGGGGAGACGATGGGAGCAGACTATTTAATGCAAGCCGCGGGGTTGCCTAGTGCGCACTGTCGCGCTGCGTCCGCGGCAGCCTCCCTGCCCGACCAATTTCCTCCGTCCGAAAAATAGAACGACTGAACAAAGTCCTCGATGTTCTTCCTAGCTTCGGATTCAAAATTCGCTTCTGTGAGGCACCTTTTCCCATTCTCGCAGGACGCCCCAGACTGCAGGAACACAGCCATCGTTAGCCGAACAGCAAATCCGAGCGCTGCCCAATCTCGGGTAGGACTATCCTCTCCCATAACATGATTAAGGCCGGGACCCCATTTTGTCGGGGGCCAGTATCCACCGTTCCACGGGAGTGGCATACCTCCTGAGGTATGCATAGGAGACGTGTAGTCTTCGACGGTATGGATCGCGTCGCCGAGCGAATCCAAGGAGAAAGAAGTGAAGTTGCCGTTTGGTGTGAGTGTCGCGTTGGATGCTCCAATGCTTATGGCGATAAACTTCCACATATGCTCTGCCGCCACTTGAGGGGTGTCGTTCGGGTCGTCCCCGTTGCTCATAGCATGCATGTACTGATGCACCGGTGACTGGTCGCTATCCATAACATACTGCCGATGGACGAGCTGCGCTAGCTCGCCCGCAGAAACGTAGGCTTGCAGCGCAAATGTCACCATCTGCGCATGGACGTCAGTTGCCCAATTGCCGCCGACGTCAATCGAGCGCGTGGGACGGTTGCGAACATAGCTATACAGATTCCATGACTGCGGATCAGCCATAGCAATGCCCATTGGCGAGGGGTCCGGGCTCATGAAGCGGCCTATGTTGGACGAGTTGTAGCGTGCGCCGAAGTTGTCGAGGCTGGATTCGGAGTCGCGTTCTTTGCCGGTGAATTTGTGGGTCGTGGTTGTATCGCCAAGGATTTGTTCACCGAAGGGGAGGTAGTCGAGGTTGTCGGAAACGGATTGATTCAGGGCCGTGACCAGGCGAGTGGAGCCGAGGTGGTCCCTATGGATGAACGAGGTTAAGCCATTCTTGTATTGCGCGTGGAGCGCGCCGGCGAAGTAGAGGTAGAACGTTTCCCAAGTCGATCCTTGAGTCTCGAGAAACACGCTTCCTGCCAGATCATACGTGTAACTGGTCGTCGTGCCACCCATTGTCTTCTGAACACGACGCCCACTTGGATCGTAAACATACGTGGCGGTCGCGCCGCCATCGACCTGGATGATCCTGTTCTCGGCATCGTAGGTGTAACTGTGACTCGCGTCGTGGGTCATGTTGCCGGCCGCGTCGTACACATATGGTGAACCGAACAGCTGGTTTTGCGTGTTGACGTTTTGACTGAAGCTGCAGGTCCCGACACTGGGGGTCTGGTTGGTGCGATTGCCCCACGGATCGATGGTCCAAGAGAGTGTGTATGGATTGGTTGGGGATGAGCTGGGCTTGCAGCTTTCTTGACTGCCGCTGGTTTCTTGCATCTGGGAGATGCGGTTAACGGAATCGTAAGCGAAGCTGCGGTTGAATGCCTGCTGGCCGGTTGCGGACCACGAAGCAACGTTGCCGTTGTCAGATGTCCCCCAGTTGAATCCGTAGGTGAAGTCGAGCACATTGCCGCTGGGGAGCGAGTCGTTGCAGTGCGTTAGAACGTAGCTGCTTGTCGAGTTCACGTTCACGCGGCAAGGCTGCAAGCGATTATTGTACCCAGCTGTTTCGAACAGTCCATTGCCGAGGGCGACTTTCCGTAGAGCGCCATTGGGCCAGTAGCCGACGCTGGAATCAGTCGTTGCCAGCGGCGATGGATGCTGGCCATCCACCCAACCACTGGTTAGTTGTGTGACGCGGCCAGCCGAATCAAATGATTGATTGAAAGTAATTGAACTCACTGGAGGATTAGTCCACTGTGCGATTTTGTTCGTGTACGTTGTGAGATCACCTAGCAGGTCGTAGGTGTACGAGAAATCGGAGTTCCAATTACATGAGACGTCAATGCACTGCAACGAATTTGCTACCCGTCCCATCGCGTCGTAGTTGTAGATACTTCCCGTAGAATTCTGCGAAGTGTACCTGAGCCGACCAATGACGTTGGCACCGGAGAGTGGGCCAGAAGAGCTGACGTCGTAAACGTAGTTCGCCTGAGGCGTAGTGCCATCGGAGTAGGTCTTCAGAGTCATTCGGTTCAGGGCATCGTAGCCGGTGCCGTCGCAGCTTGTTCCGTTCCAGTTACCGAAGCAGGTCGTAACAGTGGCGGTGCCGGTTTGATTCGGAGCAGGACTCGTTTTAGTGAGAACGTTGCCGTTCGCGTCGTAAGTGTAGGAAACGGTGCCGGACTCGGGATTGCTGGCGCTGGTAAGGCGAGAGAGAGAATCGTAGGTGAAGGAGCGGGGACGCCACGATGCGGGAGTGGAGGCGCAGTTGGTGAAAGTGCCTGAGTTTGTTCCCTTTTGCGCGACGCACAGCAAATTGTCAAGAGCGTCGTAAGCGTAGTCGGTTTCGTAACTAAGGTGTGGGGATGAGCCGGGATCTTCGAGGACCTGAGCGAGGCGGCCAAGACTGTCGGAACAGGCCTTGCGAGCCTTGCCAGCGGGGTCAGTGGGTGTGGTGCAGTTACCAGAGTACGTGGTGGTGCTAACGGAGCCGTCCTGCGCGGCGACGGAGGCGGTACGACCGAGGGCGTCATATGCGTAAGTGGTCAGACCATACGTGGGATCGCTGGTGGTGCAGTAGGAGTTAGAAACCGTGAGAGTTCGACCAAAGTTATCATAGGTGAAATCGGTTTTGTCTCCGGAAGGACACTCAGGGTCCGAGGTGATCTGGGTCTCGGCGATGCGGCCATAGGAATCGAGGAGAGTCTTTGTGTTTAGGGCTGTGGAGCCCAAGATAAGACGGGAAACGGTCGAGAATGGCGGCAGCGTGCTCGTGTAACAGGGCAAGGTGGAATCGTGGCTGTAGCAAGAGGTGGTTTGGCCACCGTCCGGATAGTTCACGATTACTGGACGTCCAAACTCGCTGTAAGCGTAGGTTGTGCCGTTTCTGCCTGCTTGGATGTCGTTTTCGTCCTTGACGCCCCGTGGAAGGACGGTGCAAGTGAAAAAGGATTTTTCGGTTCTGTGCCCGAGCGCGTCGGTGATGGTAGTTGGGAAGGAGTGGGTGACTGTCCCGGAGGGGATGCAGTAAGTGTCCGCCCAGTTTTCGCTGTAGTCGTAGCTCGTGGGATTGCCGTTGGCGTCTACCATTTGCGTGACATTGCCGAGGGTGTCGTAGCACTTGTGAGTTGTCGAATACGTGGTGCCCGAGATGAGGCGTTGGACGGTGGTGACATTGCCGCGGGCGGTGAAGCTGGCGCCAAAATTGGCGTCGTCGTGGCCATAGGCTCCTGTGAAGCTCGTCAGCATGGAGACCCCGTTCTTGCAGTAATTCGCTGAGTATTCGTCGTAGGTAAAGAGCGTGCTGGCGATGGGTGAACCGCTGCCGGTTCCACTGTAGACATTGACGCTAGACGGCTTGATGAAGTTGGAAGACGTGTAGTTGGTCTTCGTGGTCCTGACGACCGTCCCGGTAAAATCGGTTTCTTGTTTTTGGCTGACGAAATTGCGGAGTCCGTTAAAGTATTGGAATGAGACTTGGGAAGATTGGCCCGTGTCGTTTAGTGTTGTCGTGATGGTTGCCGGACGGAGGCCGCTGTCATACGCGTAGGTAATCGTTTTTAGAAGCGTAGAAGAACCACTGTAATATTGCGCAGTTTGGAGAAGAAGCGAACCGTTGGGGAGGCCGGTAAAAATGGTCTTGTCGTTGACGTTGGTTTGGGTAGCGCTGTCATAGCGCAATGGCCCCAAGACTGTGGTTGTGTTTTGGCTGCCGCTTGAGCCGTAGGTTAGATTCCAGGTTCCTCCGGCGAAGGTGGCACTTGTGGCTTTCGGGGAAATGGCGGACGCGTTGTAAGTGAGAGAGATTGTCCCGCCGGTGGGAAGGCTAACGCCGACCAAAGTTCCATAGTGGTTGCCCGTTGTTCCTGTGTCATAAGAGAAGGAATAGCTGGTACCGTCGGGAAGGGCCAGACTGGTGAGGAGGCTCACCGCGCCGACATAGGTTGTACCATTTATGACGTTCGAAACATTTTGGTTGGTGCACGTGCCGGTGTAGGTGGCGGACGATCCGCTGGAAGTCTTGACAGTGGAAGTCCCGCAAGTAAGGCCAGCCGGGAGTCCGGAGTAAAGATTGGGCTGAGAGCCCTGGGGCGTACCGACGTTGCCGTTCGTGTCCACGGGTAGCCCGTTGCTGGTGCCGCCAAGCACGAGGGTGCCGTCGGCGGCATATACTGACGTTATTTGGTTGTAGTTCGAGATCTGAAAGCTGTATCCGAGATCGTCTTGGTCTGTGAGGGAGGCCGAAGTGATATCCATGCTGTTTCCGAAGGAATGTCCGAAGTTGTCGGAGCAGATGACCTGTCTGGTTTCGTAGGGATAACCATTCGGTGTCGCGTGTAGGGTACCGTGGATGTCCTTAAACCAGAAGCCGGACCAGGTGTTGACCGTACCGTTGGGGTAATTGTTCAAGCCAAAGGAGGTGCAGGTTTGCCCGGAGCCAGGGCTCCCATCGTTAAGAACGGTATGGCTGCTTCCAACAATTGTCTGCCAACCAGGCCCTTGAGGATACCACTGACCGAACAAGTACGGGTAAGTGGTAGTGTCATATACAATTTTCGAGACAATGGGGTCGCCATTGCGTTGAGGCATGGAGCCCAACGGAATCTCAAGGTGGACGTTTCCGGTTGAGGCGTCGACGAATCCATTGGGAACGGGCAGGGGAATGGTGTACCAGGGAATGCCCTGCGTATGACTAGGGATCGGCGCGAGCATCGTAACGAATACGAAGAGGAGAGTTAGGAGTACGCGACGCGAAATGCGCATGCAACCTCCACGGCCCACGGGACCGGTGAGGCATAGCCGGTGGGACGTGGGCGGCGTAAGTTACCGTCTGAGTACGTAACGGTGCTGCGCCTGATATAGTGATTTCATGTAATCCAAACAATCGGGAGAACCCCGGAAAGGCGAGTCAGGCAATCACCTGAGGTGAGTACTAGATTTTGTTTGCAAGAAGAGAATTGTGCTCGTCGCGCTCAGACGCGCTCGCTAGCCTTGGCTCGCGCCCCACGCCAGTACAAGCTCAGTCCCAACGCAATCGCCGCCACGGTTCCTCCGACCAGCCGCAGCTCGAATCCGAGCTTGTCCGAGGAGTCTCCTGGCGGTACCAGCGACACAATAATTCCGATCAATACAATCACAAATCCGAGAATGCTGATGATCCAGACGCCGGCTTTGCCTCCAGGAATCAGCACGGCATTCTTATTCTCCAAGCGGTCGCGCCGCCCGAACAGTTTGATCGCCGCCGCGAACATGTACAAAAACGGAATAAAATACAGAATGATCGCGGCATCAATCAAAATCTGATAAGCCGCTTGAACGGTTGGGCTATTGATCTGGCTCAAGAACAGTATCAGGCCGGAAACAACAGCTTGCACGATAATGGATACGTACGGCGTCTTCCATCGCGGATGAATTTTCCCGAAAGCCTCGGGCAAATATCGGTCAATGCCGACCACAAACGGAACGCGCGCGATTCCTGCTACGGTGCTACCAACTCCGCCGGCATTTCCCACGGTGACCAGCAGTGCCGCGAGCACTCCGAGGAATCCTATCTTCAGCGCGATCGAGCCCACGGTGATGGCATGGAACACACCGCTAGTCGTGGAGACGTCGGCAGGGGGAACCAGAGCCAATACCGCCATGGTTCCGGCGACATACATGGCAGCAATTAACGCTCCCGCGGCAAACACGGCGCGGGGCAGCGTCCGTTGCGGATCACGGACTTCTTGGCTCATGGCAGAGACAAGTTCGAGCCCGGTGAAGGCAAAAGCGATCTGCGACCAAAAATTCACGGTGTCCCAATTCCAAACCGGTAAAACGTTCGCCCAGGTCAGCTGCGTCACCGAACCGTGCCGCAGCCACAAAAATACTCCCAGGGCCACAAGTACTAGCAGCGGCGCGTAGGTTGAGACGCCACCGGCATTTTGCAGCCACTTCCCGATGTTCAGGCCGATGATGTTAAGGACCACAGCGGCGAGCAGGTAACCCAGAGAAACTAGAAGGAGAAACTGACGGTTGTGCTCCAGGGTCGCGCCACCCTCGCCGATGATGTAGGCGCTCATCGCCGCGCTGGCGAGCAGCAGTCCGGGAAAATAGAAGACCGTATAAATCCAATAGGTCCAGCCGGCCACAAAGCCGTGGAAATCGCCAAAGGCTTCCTTGGCCCAGACGTACAAACCCCCTTCATGCGGGAAGCGTGAGGAGAGTTCGTTGATCACCAACGCCGAAGGGATGAAGAAGAACACGGCAGCTACAATCCACAAGCTGATGGAAGAAGGACCGCTGTGCGCGGCCGCGGCAATCCAGCGCGGACCCAGCACCGTCGCGATATTAAATAGCAGCACGTCCCAGAAGCCCATTTCTTTGGGCAACTGTTTGAGGGGATCGGAAGAGCCGTTTGTGACCTGGCTCACAGAGTCACGTCCAGCGCGGGAATTAATTCATCCTGCATGCGGAAATTTTTGAGGAAGGGATCGCTTGAATTTTCAAAATCGGCCCACGGGCCAAACAAAGCTACCCGGCCTTCTTGGAGAAAAACGACCACATCGGCAAGCCGCTTCGCCAAATGGGTGTCGTGAGTCACAACAATCGATGTCTTTTGAAATGCTTTCTTAAGACGCAGGATCAAATCGCCCATGTGCCCGGCCATGATGGGGTCCACCATGGTGGTCGGCTCATCGAAAAGGATGGCCTCGGGATTCTGCGCCAGCGCGCGCCCGATGGCCACGGCGCGCTTCATTCCAGTGGAAAGCTCGCTGGGCAATTTGTCCATGACGTCGTCCACTTCCAGCATTTGCGCGATTTTCGTGACATACTCGTCGACGTCGTCGGCCGTCAGTCCGGGCTGCCCTTCCAGCGGGAAAGCGATGTTCTCGCCGACCGTCAACGAGTCGAAGAGCGCGCCGGACTGAAACACCATGGTCACTTTCCGCCGCACTTCTTCAAAGTCCGATTCCTTAAAATTGGTGACGTCCTCTCCGGCAATGATGATCTGCCCGGAATCCGGCTTCAAGAACCCCAAGATGTGCTTCAGCGACACTGATTTGCCCACGCCGCTGCGCCCCATGATCACGCAAGTCTCTCCGCGCTTCACCGTGAAGCTCACGTGATCGAGCACCACACGTTCGTCGAAGCTCTTGCACACATCCCGGAATTCGAAGTAATTGATGGACTTCTCTTCACTCATGTTCGCTCTTCTTCGAGAATCCGTTGCGCTTCCTGGTAATCCGCCGCCGTATTCATGTTCCAGAACAGTCGCCCTCGGTTATCAAATCGTTTCCAGTCCGCCTCGTCAAGAACTTCCGCACGAAGCAATGCGATTCCTGCGGTCACTTTGCGCACGCCGCGTTCGAACCCCTGGCGCAACTTCGCCGCGGCAGCTGTTTGCCAGCAGGCACAGAGTGGTTCCGGTCCGGACGCCGAGTGTGGAAATACAACTTGTGCTTTGCTTTTCGCCGCGCGCGCTCCAAGAAAAGTCAGCCACTCCGGCGTTAAAAATGGCATGTCGCAGCTCACGATCAAATTCCATTCGGGTCGCCTAACACTCTGAGCTGCATCTTCGAGCGCGGTGATAATTCCGCCTAGGGGGCCCTGGCCAGGCCAGCGGTCCACCAGAAGCTGCATTCCAAATTCCGCATATTTCTCGGGTGCCGCAACTAATTTCAGATCCTTGGTCACGCCGCGCATCAGTTTCATCATTCGTACCAGCATCGGCTGACCATCAAACTCCACTAGCGCCTTGTCCTGCCCAAATCGCGTGCTCCCTCCTCCCGCCAATATGTATCCAGCGACTCCCACCTGATTTTTCCCGGCATTCATTCTCCTGACTCTCTGTTTCATTTCTCTCTGGGCCCTCGCGGTCCTCGGTGTTCTCGGCGTTAAATCTTTAATCCTCTTCCAGTGGCTCGCGTCCCGGCCGCCGGATACCCAGCTCGCGAAGCTTCTCTTGCAGACTCTGCCGGTGCAATCCGATCGTCGCCGCGGTACGCGAGACGTTCCAACGATGTTCCGCCAGTTGCCTAGTCAGATAGGCCACTTCGAATTTCCGTTTGGCATCGCGAAAATCACGCTCGCCGATCCCGTTGTCGTTCTCATCGCCGCGATGTTTCACCGAGATCGCTTCGCCGTGTACTACCTCGCCAGGCAAATCCTCGACCCCGATTTCCTCGCCGCGAAACATCACCACGCTCCTCTCCAGCGCGTTCTTCAACTCCCGCACATTTCCCGGCCAATCGTATTTTTCGATCGCCGCCATCGCCTCGCGCTTGAGCCGCGCCGTCCGTCCCATCCGCGCCGCATGCATTTTCAGAAATGTATCCACCAGCAGCGCTAGGTCTTCCTTATGAGCGCGCAGAGGCGGCAGGTCAATCGTCACCACGCGAAGCCGGTAGAACAAATCTTCCCTAAACTTGGCACTGCGAATCTCGGCCTGCAGGTTGCGGTGCGTCGCGCTGATCACCCGCACGTCCACGGAAATCGACTGCGTCCCGCCAAGTCGTTCGATGGTGCGATTTTCCAGCACGCGCAACACTTTGGCCTGCGTCACCGGATTCATGTCCCCAATTTCGTCCAGGAAAATCGTGCCGCCCGTGGCCAGCTCGAATTTCCCTTTTTTCTGTTGCGCCGCTCCTGTAAATGCGCCGCGCTCGTAACCAAATAGTTCCGATTCGATCAGCGTTTCCGGCAGCGCCGCGCAATTCACAGCGACATAGGCTTTGCCGTTGCGCGGCGAGCGCGCGTGAATCTCCTGCGCCAGCAAATCCTTTCCCGTTCCGCTCTCCCCCAAAATCAGCACCGTGGAATCCGTCGCCGCCACGCGGTCCGCCATGTCGAAAGCGCGCCGCATCTCTGCTGACCGGCCGATCATCTGACCGAATTGCCCTTCAGTCGTCAAACGCCGCCGCAGCGCATCATTTTCCCTTTCGAGGGTGGCCAGCTTGAGCAAATTCCCCACGCGCTGCCGCAATTCTTCCAATTCGAATCCTTTCACCAGATAGTCCGCCGCGCCAAGCTGCAGCGCTTCCACTGCCGTTTTCGCCGTGTCCAGTGCCGAAACCATCAGCACAGGCGCTTCGTTCCCCTGCTCGCGCATCCACTTTAAGAATGACAAACCGTCCTGGCCCGGCAGCACGACGTCCAGGAGCACCAGGTCGGGTTGCTCGCGAGGCAGCGCTTCGCGGGCCGCTGCGGCTGAATCCGCCTCCGCGATGCGATACTTGGCCTCCAGCGCGCGTCGCAGCCCGTACCTCGCCGCGGGTTCGTCGTCGACAATCAAAATGGTCTTCATCGCGTTTCATCTCCAAGTGGAAGCCAAACCAGGAATCGCGTGCCGCGCCCATTTTTCACGGGGCTCTCGAATTCGAGCTTGCCGCCGGCATCCGATACTCGTCGCGCCACAATCGCTAAACCCAGACCGGTCCCCTGCGTTTTTGTGGTGAAAAATGGCTGAAGTATTTTTTCCCTCAGCTCCGCAGCCACTCCCGGTCCGTCATCGTCCACGGCTACCAATCCGTTGCCGTCTTTTCGCAAAACTCCCACATGCACGTGCCCTCCACTGGGCGCCGCGTCCAACGCGTTTACCACCAGATTGGTCAGAATGTCGTGCAACGCCTCGGTGCTGATGGCCACATGGAACGCTACGGTCGAAGGAAGGAGATCCAGCGCCACGCCTCTCCGCTGCGCCTCGGGATGTAGGACACTGACGACTTCTCGCGCTACTTCCGACACCTCGCATTGCGGCGGCCTTCCATCTCCAAGCACAGCTGGCCGGCTGAACTGCAGCAGCTGGTTGAGCTTCGCGGAAAGGCGCCCGATTTCCTCTAAAATCATTTTCGTTTCGGCGCGCATGGACTCCGGCATTTCCGGATTTTCCAGTTGCACCTGCAAGATTGTTTTCATCGAGCCCAGCGGATTCTTCAAGTTGTGCGAAATGCTCGCCGCCATCTGCCCCAGTGCCGCCAATCGTTCGCGCTCCGCCAGTTCCCTCTCGAGCTGCAGCTTCTCCTCGATCAGCCGGCACAAATCCAGCGCCCCTGGGAGTTGCTCGCACAAAAACTCCAGCGCCGCGCGAATTTCTCCGGAGAGCATGGCCCCATGCGGCTCGACGGACAAGACGGCATTCACTCTGCCGGGCTGACAGACGGAGAAACGCTCTTCCCCCTCAAGGCGGCGCTGCCTAGCAAAAGGGGGTCCCAGGTCGGGCTGGAGCACGTCCAGCCAAGCAGCTGCAAACTCGAATTGGTCTTTGACGCGGTGTTCGATGAACCGGACCAACCCTCGTAAATGGCCCTGCCGGGCCTGCTCCTGAATCTCGGCCATCAACCGCTGCACGCGGTCCATTTCTCGGTGAGCGGTCTCCTCTAATCTCCGTCCAAGCACGCGCTGCAGCGGTTCGATAAAGATCACCAGCACGAATAGCAGAATGGAAGCCGAGGCTTCCGGTGGAACAAGCGGCTCCAGCCAGGTGCCGACGCGGCGGACCAGACTCAAGTAAAGCAGCGCCAAAAAAGTCGCGGAAACCGCGTAAAGTAGATTCTTTTGCCTCCCGATCTGCAAAAAGTTGTGCCGCTGTACCAGGTAGATGAGGGCGGTGAAAGGCAGAATGGGCAACAAGCCAAAAGCTGTGCCGAGAGAGTCAGCGATTCGCGTTTCCAGATGAAATGGTCCGAGGTGCAAGCCGGTGACCGCTACAAACGACAGCGTGAAAAACAGCAACAAGGCGGTATGAAAATGGCGTTGCGGCCGGTCCGGGGCGCTCAACCTGAAGCGCCACTGCCAAATGGCGGACCAGGCCAGCGCAACGGCAAGCACGAGGGCGAACCCTTCTCCCAATGAACTTCCCGGTGCCAGAAAATTAAAATGTGGCCCTTCGAGGAGGACCGGAATTCGATGGTAAGCCACATGAAAACACAGCGCATAGAGAAGGAACAATACGGCCCATTTCCACCGCTTCACTGTTAACATCCCCCGCGTTTCGGCATACTCCGTGTGCAGATGCAGGACAAGGGCGGGCAGTACGCACAAGCCAACAGAAATGATGACAATCGCAAACTGATTGAGCCCCACAGGTGGTTCGAGATAATGAATCTGCGAGTTCAGAGCGAGCAGCGATCCGGCGTAGAAAAGGAACAGCGCTAGGCACAGAAAAAACAGCACGCGTTCAAAATTCCTCTGGCGACGGTAGCCGAGAATCACCACCATCCAGAATAGTTCGAGCAGCGTCCCCGCCGTGTAGCCGATGAGCCGAACGTAGACCATGGACCCCATGGAGCTCCAATGTGCCGGATTCTACGCCGGCACCCTCTGCAGTACAATCTCCAAGTGCCATATTTTTCTTGCACCATCTAAGTTATGCCAATTAAATGACTTAGATGAATTTGAAATCCACAGTCGCTTGGCCAATCTGCCAGGTAAACGCTTGACATGACAGGCTTTTCTGATATATTAGCAGTCGGCTGAGAGGAGTGCTAATTTCTCTTGGCCTTGTATCCACACTTTAAACCGCAAGTCTACCTATGGAGGTTGTTCAAGATGGCTGTGAATCTTACCCCGCTCCACGACCGTGTCATCGTGCGGCGCATTGAAGAGAAGGAAAGTGTCAGGGGCGGCATCATCATCCCTGACTCCGCCAAAGAAAAGCCGATGGAAGGCGAAATCATCGCCGTCGGCGCCGGCAAGCGCGAAAAGGGTGAATTGATCCCTCTCGACGTCAAGCCCGGCGACCGCGTTCTATTCGGCAAGTACAGCGGTACAGAAATCAAAATCGAGGACGAGGAACTGCTCATCCTTCGCGAAGAAGAAATTCTGGCGAAGCTGAGCGGCGCAGCGAAAGCGGCCAAAAGGTAATTTGTTTTGATGTTTTGTTTCTAGTTTTGTTTCTAGTTCTGTCTTCTAGTTTCAAATTTCGTATTTCGAGTTTCTACATCAGGAGGAAAGACCAGTATGGCGAAGCAGATTGTAACAGGTGAGAATTCCCGCCAGGCGATTTTGCGCGGCGTGAATGCCCTTGCCGACGCAGTAAAGATCACCCTCGGCCCCAAGGGCCGCAACGCGGTGATCGAAAAGAAGTTCGGCGCGCCCATCATCACCAAGGACGGCGTGACCGTGGCCAAGGAAATCGAACTCCGCGATCCTCTCGAGAACATGGGCGCGCAGATGGTCCGTGAAGTCGCTTCCAAGACTTCCGACGTTGCCGGTGACGGCACGACCACCGCGACGGTGCTCGCGCAGGCCATCTTCCGCGAGGGCGTCAAGACTGTCGCCGCCGGCGCCAGCCCCACCGCTCTCAAGCGCGGCATCGAGAAGGCCGTCGAAGTGGCTGTCGAAGAAATCAAGAAGCTCCACAAGGACGTCAAAGGCGACATGATCGCCCAGGTTGGCACCATTTCCGCCAACAATGACAAGCAAATCGGCGGCATCATCGCCGAAGCCATGAAGAAGGTCGGCAAGGATGGCGTCATTACCGTCGAGGAATCCAAGACCATGGAGACCACCCTCGAAGTAGTCGAAGGCATGCAGTTTGACCGCGGCTACCTCTCCCCCTACTTCATCACCGACCCCGAGCGCATGGAATGCGTCCTCGAGGACGTTCGCATCCTTATCCACGAAAAGAAAATCAGCTCGATGAAGGACCTGCTCCCGTTGCTCGAGCAGACCGCCAAGATGGGCAAGCCCCTCTTGATCGTCGCTGAGGACGTTGAAGGCGAAGCGCTGGCCACCCTGGTGGTGAACAAGCTCCGCGGCACGCTGCAGTGCGCTGCCGTCAAGGCCCCGGGCTTTGGCGACCGTCGCAAGGCCATGCTCGAAGACATCGCCACCCTCACCGGCGGCAAGGCCATCACCGAAGATCTCGGCATCAAGCTCGAGAACGTCAAGCTTGAGGACCTCGGCCGCGCCAAGAAGATCACCATCGACAAGGACAACACCACGATCATCGAAGGCGCCGGCAAGTCCGCGGACATCGAAGGCCGTGTGAAGCAGATCCGCTCCCAGGTCGAGAACACCACCTCCGACTACGACAAGGAAAAGCTCCAGGAGCGTCTTGCCAAGCTGGTGGGCGGCGTCGCCGTCATCAAAGTCGGTGCAGCCACCGAAACCGAACTGAAGGAAAAGAAGGCGCGTGTCGAAGACGCTATGCACGCCACCCGTGCGGCTGTCGAGGAAGGTATCGTCCCCGGCGGCGGCTCGGCGCTGCTCCGCTGCATCGCGGTCGTCGAGAAGCTCAAGCTCCACGATGACGAAGCCGTTGGTGCAGGCATCGTGCGGCGCGCTCTCGAAGAGCCTTCCCGCCAGATCGCCCTCAACGCCGGCCATGAAGGCGCCGTTGTGATCGGCAAGATCCGCGACTCCAAGGAAGAGAACTTCGGCTTCAACGCCGAGACCGGCGAGTACGGCGACATGATCAAGATGGGCATCATCGACCCGGCCAAGGTCACCCGACTCGCGCTGCAGAACGCAGCTTCCATCGCGGGTCTTATGCTCACCACCGAAGCCCTCATCGCCGACATCAAGGAAGACGACAAGAAGGCCGCAGCAGCCGGAGCCCCCGGTGCAGGCGGCATGGGCGGCATGTACTAAGGTTCACCAGCTCGCCTATAACCTCAATCCCGAAAGGGCGCTCGCAACTAGGGCGCCCTTTCTCTTTTCAACTCGGTTACTCCGCCCGATCCGCTTCCGGCTCCCGGTCATTTTCCCAGCTGGCGGACGGTGCCTCGAATCACGAACTCCGTGGGCAGGATACGCTGGCTGAAGGTCATTCGCGGATGATGCAGCCGCTCGAGCAGCATCTTCATGCAGGTTTCGCCGATTTCTTCCTTATGCACGCGCACGGTCGAAAGCGGCGGGTCCATTAGCAGGGCCTCTTCCCGGTCATCGAAACCCACCAGGCTGATATCGTCCGGCACTTTCACGGCATGCCGCCGCAGCGATCGCCAAAGCCCGTAAGCAATTTCGTCGTTGCCGGCCACCACAGCAGTGGGTCGCGGCTGCCGGGCCAGGATCCGTGCGGCGCTCTTTTGACCGAAATCGACGAAACTCTGGGAATTCCGAGCCGTGATTAAGACGGATTTTAGTTTTTTTTCGCGCATTCCTTGCCGATAGCCTTCGAATCGGTGATGAAGCCACGGGTAGGAGATGTCTCCGGCGAAAACAATCTGACGGTGGCCCTTGTCGATCAGGTGGCGCGTGGCATTGAGCGTCCCATTGAAATCATCGAAGCCCACCTGGTCGTATTGCTGGTCTTCGCCCATTCCAACCACATTGTTGCTGAAGGCCACGAAAGGCATATGGATGGATGCGATCCTGCGGAGCAGATTCGGATAAATCGTGCCAGCCAGAATGAGTCCGTCGATCAAGCCATGCTCCTGAAGAACCGGTGGCAGGTCGATCCTATCAGGTGGCGTTCTCGGGGAATAATGCAGGGCAGCAAACAGCACGTGCTGTTTCACGCTGGTGGCATAAGATTCGACGCCTTGCAGGATGCGCGCATGAAAGGGATGGAGAAAGTCGCGGTTGCTCAGCAGAAAGCAGACCATTTCTGTGCGCCGCTTGAGAATCCGTCGAGCCTGCGCGTTGGGACGAAATCCCAGACGCCGGATGGCCTCCAGTACTCGCGCACGCGTTTCTCGACTGACCTGCGAGCTGGAATTTAGCACCCGGGAAATCGTTCCTATGCCGACGGCGGCGGCCCGGGCCACCTCGCGAATCGTTGTTTTTCTTGGAACTGCTTCCATGGCAATGTGGCCCCTAGCCGCTTGGCCTCTCCGGCTCGGTTCGGTGGGAAAACCGCCGCCCCTCTTCCCTGGCAAATTCTAGCACACCAGAACGGCCTTGGTTATTCGCAGCAAGCAAGTTCGGCCCGTCCTCCTCAAGTTGAAAAACGAATCCAAGCCATCGGTGGGAACAGATTCTGACTTGACACCGGGTTTTCGCTCAGTTAGGGTGTGGAACTAGTTCCAAGCCTTTGCTGGCTCTCCTCGTAGCTGGTCAGGGGTATTTCGAATGGTATGGGGTGGGGTGTCATGAAAAATCTATTTGCTTCGTTTTTTCTTTGGATCACTGGCCGGGATGGGTTTTATGCTCCCAGTTCCGGACCGTCGGCATCGCCTGCCACTGTGGGCCTTAGCAAATTGTGGCATTTCACCAGCGCTGTACTGCTCGCGACAATACTCTTGGGGTTCTCTGGGCCCGTCATGGGGCAGGCGGTTAACGCAACTTTGCTCGGAACCGTGACGGACTCGTCCGGGGCAGCTGCCGCCAACGTCAAGGTAACGATCACGGAGACAAACACGGGGATCAGCCATGCCTCGCAGACCAATGACAGCGGCAACTATGTATTCCCGGATCTGCCGCCGGGCACGTATAAGGTCACCGCGGAACAGACGGGATTCAAACGGGCTGCGAGAGCCGGCATCGATTTGATCGTTAACTCAACGGAACGAGTCGACCTGGTCCTTGAGCCTGGAAGCGTTTCTGAGACCATCACCGTAGAAGAAGAAACTCCCATCCTCCAGACCGAGCGGGCGGACACCGGACGCAAACTGGAGGAAGTGCTTACGGAGAATGTGCCTCTCGGCACCAATCGCAATTTCCAAAACCTCCTGAATATCGTGCCCGGCACGACTCGAGCCACTTTCCAGCATTCGCAGTTCTTCAACGCCAGCAGCTCGCTGCAGACGGAAGTCAACGGCCAACTACGCGAGGGCAACAACTACCAGATCGAGGGCATCGACGACAACGAACGCACCGGCCTGTTACAGATCCTGATACCTCCGCTCGAGGCCATTCAGACCGTGGACGTTTCGACGAGTAACTTCGATGCCGAACTGGGCCGTGCGAGCGGGGCGGTTACCAACGTCATCTTGAAGTCGGGCACCAACAATTATCACGGCTCGGCCTACGAATTCCACAGGAATAGTGAACTAAATGCTCGAAACTTTTTCGACAAATCGGTGGGGCATCTCGTCTATAACTACTTTGGCGGCAATATTGGCGGGCCGATCAAGAAAAACAAGCTTTTTTTCTTCGCCGACTATCTGATGGTCAAAGACCACGAGGCCAACGCAAATACAATCAACATACCGAGCGCGGCCTTGCTAGCGGGAAACTTGAACGTTGCGGCTACAGCAACGGGAACGCCGACGACAATCTACAACCCCTATTCTGGCAATGCGAACGGCACGGGTCGCCAGCCGATAGTCGCCTCGTCCTCTCCAGGCGTTGCAACGGTACCGGGCCCTAATGGCACTCCAGTCGACGCGTATAATCCTGTCTGCACCAGCGCCGCTGGTTGCCCGAACGTCATTCCCGTGGCTATGATCAATCCCATCGCCACTAAGCTCCTTGCGTTTCTGCCCAGTCCAACCTCAGCGGGCAATGCGAACAACTACTTTGCTACCCTGCCTTACCACAAAGACACGGATTTCTTTGATGGCAAAGTGGATGCCAATCTCACCGACAAAGATCGCCTCAGCGCTCGTTTCAGCTACCAGCGTCCGGATACTTTCCAAGCCCCTATCTTCGGCATAGCCGGCGGGCCTGCACAAGGCAATTTTGAAGGTACGGGCATTCAAAACACCTACAGCGCTGGCCTTAACTACAATCGTTTTTTCTCGAATACCTTGGTTGCCGAGTTCCGCTTTGGTGCCGGGTGGTACCACAACGAAGCTCACAACACCGATTACGGCACAAATACTTCAACCACTCTCGGCATTCCCGGAATCAACCTCAACCCCATCACCAGCGGTATCGTGGGCATTACGATTAACGGCGGGTTTTCCAATCCCTTGATTGGCTACTCGGCGAGCCTACCCTGGATCCGGTCGGAAACAAATATTGACTTCGCCAATACCTGGACCAAGGTTCTCGGCAATCATACCGTTAAGTTTGGCGCCGACCTGCGCCGGGTTCGTGATGCTTTGCTCCAGGAGCAGACGTTTAGCCCACGCGGCGTCTATACTTTCAGTGATGGCCAGACGGCGCTCAATACCGGTACCGGCGAGTCCAACACCAGTTTCACTAACGACTTCGCCAGCTTTCTTCTCGACGTCCCCAGCCAAGCGGGACGCGATCTAGCCACTTTCTTCCCCAACTACCGAGCATGGCAATTCTTCACCTTCGCGCAAGACAAATGGGTGGTCACCCCCAAATTCTCAGCCGATCTTGGAATCCGTTGGGAGTTTTATCCGCCGGCCACGCCCGTTCAGAATGGCGGCTTTTCCAATTACGATCCCGCTAACAACACCCTGGTCTTAAGCGGCTACGGCAATCCGGACAACCTGGGCATCACCACGCATTACAAATACTTTGCCCCTCGCCTCGGACTGGCCTATCGCTTGAAGGAATCGACCGTCATTCGCGCCGGCTTCGGGATCAGCTATACGCCCTTTCCCGACAATAGCTATGCCTATAATTTCCCCGTGCGCGCCAATAACTCCTTCAATCCGGCCGTGGCAACTTATGGTCCGGCCGTGCTACCCAGCGGGCAAACTGCGACTTTTGCGACGGGTTTCCCTGCCCTCATTCAACCTGTCATTCCATCGAACGGCATCATCACCAACCCCACAGTGGGCTCGCAATACTTCGTCGTGAACCAGAACTTCAAGAATCCCTATGTGGAATCGTGGAACCTGGCGATCCAACATTCGCTGCCTGGTCGCTTCGTTCTCGATTTAGCTTACGTTGGCAATCACAGCGTGGACACCGTGGTCAACTATAACCTCAACGCCGCTACCGTCGTTGGCCTGGGCAATGCCGGACAGCCAGAATTCCCTGCCTTCGGGCGAACCGCCGGTACCCAACTTCTCTTTGCGGGATTCTCCTCCAGCTACAACGCTTTGCAGGTGAAACTGGACCGGCGCTTCTTGAACGGTTTTACGACCACCACGTCTTACACCTTTGGCAAGGGGATGGGCTTCCAAACCGACGACGATGGCGGCCTGAACTTCTATATCAATCAACGCCGCAATTATGCCCGCAACGACTTCGATCGCACCCATACTTTTGTGCAAAGCATTGTCTACGAACTACCGTTTGGAAAGGGCAAGCGCTTCGTTTCTTCTGGCCCTGGCGCCGCGATTCTCGGTGGCTGGCGCGTCTCCAGCTTCCTCACCTGGATGTCTGGTCTTCCCCTTTTCTTTAGCGCCCCAAACGGCAACCTTCTTGCCCCGGGCAACAACCAAACACCGCAATTGATTGCTCCTGTCCAGATCCTTCACGGGATTGGCGTCGGCAATCCATGGTTCTCGACCTCGAGCTTCACTTCCGCAACGGGAACTAACTTTGGCAATGTGGGCCGCAACTATCTCAGCGGCCCCAACTTCTTCAACCTGGATGCTGCGCTCTCCAAGTCGATTCGATTTACGGAGCGCTTCAATCTGGATTTGCGCCTGGAGGCTTTTGGCGCGACCAATACGCCGCAGTTCTTCTTCACAACTGGCAACGGCACAGCGGCGGGTCTGACGTTGAAGAGCAGCAGCTTCGGCGATATCACCAGCGCCACCGGCGGCCGCCAGCTCCAACTCGGCGCAAAGTTCAACTTCTGATCCGGCCGACGCCGGCCATGCGCAACGGGCTATGGGCGACCTAAAGTACAGCTGCGCTCGCCGCTTGCCTGCACGACCAGGAGTGCAAGGTTGCTGAACGCCGCTCTAAACGGCTGCCAAGAAACAGGTGATTCTGATTTTCGAAAACCAGCTCGTTTGCCATACCGCGACCGCGGCGAAAGCAACCAAAGGAGAAGACCATGCCCGTGACGCGACGTGAATTGTGCTCGATGCTTCCGGCGGTGCTGATTCCCACAATCCTTCCTTCCGAGGCATCCGCCGAGCAAGACGTGCCAATGCCTTCGGCGATGTATCCTTTCGAAAAGCTGCCAGTTCGCACGCCGAACAACGCGCAGATTCGCGACGTATTGAAGGGCAAGCTCGCGACCGGCGAATCGCTGGAAGTGCATGAAACGACGCTGCCTCCCGGCGGAGCGCCCCATGCTCCGCACCATCACCTGCACTCGGAAATGTGGCTGATTAGGGAAGGAACCGTGGAACTGACGGTGAACGGCGCAACTTACCGTCTCGGACCTGGCGCGGTGGGATTCGTACATTCGAACGACGAACACGGAATCAAGAACACCGGCACAATGCCAGCCACCTACTTTGTCGTGGCCATCGGGCCAGGCGCCTCTGCCTGATTTCTAAATTCCCGCCGGCAAACGATGGCTCATTCGATGACGGAGCTGTTCGACGACCACGGCTGTAGAAGCAGTGAAGAGCCAAGCGGTGCTGCTCTAAACTACCGCCTTCCCAACGCGTAACCTGCAATCATTCCAACGGCTTACAGCTCCATTCGAACCTCTCGGGGTAACTGTCATTCCAGCCATCGCCAGTGTTATCATTCGGAAAGAGAAACTAAGAAACTTATGGCTGAAAACTATTCCCATTTCGCCACCGTCGAAGAAGCCGTCGAAGAAACTCGCCAGGGCCGCATGGTCGTCCTCGTCGACGACGAAGACCGCGAAAACGAAGGGGACCTGGCTATGGCCGCCGAAAAGATCACCCCCGACGCCATCAACTTCATGGCCAAGTACGGCCGCGGTCTGATATGCATGCCCTTGACGGAAGATCGCTGCGACGAACTGCACCTCCCGCTCATGTCCCCCATCAATACTTCCGTTCACGGCACGGCTTTCACGGAAGCAGTCGACGCGCGCGTCGGCGTCAGCACAGGAATCAGCGCCGCCGATCGCGCCATCACGATTCTGACAGCGATCGATCCGAAGACGAAGCCACAGGACCTCGCTCGTCCCGGCCACATTTTTCCGTTGCGCGCGCGCAACGGTGGCGTTCTCGTCCGCGCTGGCCAGACCGAGGCTTCTGTCGACCTCGCGCGCATCGCTGGACTCACTCCCGCGGGCGTCATCTGCGAAATCATGGGTGACGACGGCACCATGTCCCGCGTGCCGCAACTCGTCGAATTTTGTAAAGAACACAACTTAAAGATGCTTACGGTGGCGGACCTCATCCGCTACCGCATGCAGCACGAGCGCTACGTCCGCCGCGTGGCGGAAGCGGTCCTGCCCACCCGCTTCGGCGATTTCCGCATGATCGCCTACGCCAGCGATGTGGACCACGACCAGCACATTGCTCTGGTACGCGGTGATCTCGAAGGCGCGGACCCCGCGTTGGTGCGCGTTCATTCGCACTGCCTCACCGGAGATGTTTTTGGATCCACCGCGTGCGATTGCAGCGAACTCGTCTCGCGCTCGCTGGCCGCCATCGCCAAGGAAGGCCGCGGGGTACTCCTCTATCTCCATCACACCGGCCGCGGGTTCAGCGTCGATGCGCCCGAGGAACCTGGCGTCCTGCCACAAATTCATTTCCACAAGCGCGGCCAGCTCGATCGCGAACCCGCCCGCCAGCGCATGGTCCAGCACGAAAGCGGCATCGGCGCGCAAATCCTGATCGACCTCGGCCTCAAGGACATCCGCGTCTTGACCAACCACCCGAAAAAAGTCGTCGCCCTCGAAGGTTACGGCATCCGCATCGCCGACCAGGTCCCTCTCCGCCTCGACCAACCCAAGCCCACCCACCAAACCCTATGAGGCCCGCGCACTGCGCCAAAAATGTGCGGGAAACACCAGACAACACCAAGAAAAGCGGCGGCCAGGGCCGCAAATAGGCGAAATTGCTCGCCGTTGATGAACGCTGGTCGTCCGATTCCTTCACCGGACTACTCCAGCCGTTTCTCCAGCGCGTCGTAAATTTCGAGATCGCCGAAGAGGGCCGCTTGCTCTTCAATTTGCCCGCGGTCGCCTACCACTACGATTTGCATGTTCGCGGAGTCCAGATATTTGCGCGCCGTGGCTAGCAAATCTTGCGGCGTGAGGGCGCGGACTTTCTGGCGATAGGTTTCCAGGTAGTCGTCCGGCAATTCGTTGAGTGCCACGGTCGAGAGTTGCGCCAGCAATCCTTCCTGAGTCGCGAGCCCCATGGAAAAGACGCCGCTTAGATAATTTTGCGCGTCGGCCAATTCCGGCTCCGGCACCGGCAAGGAACGCAGTTTGTCCATTTCGTAAAAAATCTCCGCGAGCGACGCCGCCACAACATCGTTTCGAACGGCAGCGGAAACGGAAAAATAGCCATGCTGGCGCAAAGCATTTACTCCACTGCGCGGGCTGTACGTATACCCCTTATCTTCGCGAATATTCATTACCAACCGGGAATTAAATGCTCCGCCATACAAACTATTCGTGAGACCGATCTTCACCCAGTCCGGATGCCTCCGCGTGATCGCGTGGCATCCCGCCAGAATTTGCGTCTGCACGGCTCCCGGTACGTGCACCAGATACACGCGACGGCCGCGCGGATTCGCGGGCGCGGGAGCGGGTTTCGAGTCCGGTTTCTTTCCTGCCCATGCGCCGAACACTTTTTCGGCGGATCTCAGCATTTCATTCGAATCGAAATCGCCGACGAGCAGCAAGAGCCCATTCCCGGGGGTGTAAAATTGGCGGTACAGGGTCTGCAAATCTTCGCGCTGGTACGCGGCGACTTGCTCCTCGCTTGGCGAAACTTGCCCGTAGGGGTGCTCGCCGAACAAAACTTTGCGCAATCGTTCGCTTGCCAAAAACCCTGGATCGGTACGCTCCAACTTTACCTCTTCCAGCTTCTGGCGCCGTTCACGTTCGAATTCGCCTTCGGGAAATGCCGCTTCGCGCGCTAACTCACTCACCAAACCAAGTAGCGGTTCCGCGAATTCCGAGAGTCCAGCGAACGAAATCGCGCTGATGTCCGCGCCCGCACCGGAAGAGAGGTCCGCGCCGATGCGCCTCAAATCTTCTTCGATCTGGCGGCTGGCGCGCTTCGTGGTTCCCGTGCGAACGACGGTTGCGGTCATTTCCGCGAGCCCGGGTGCGCGCTCAGCGGCTGCGGCGTTGCCGGAGCGGAAAAAGAGTTCGCCATGGAACTTCGGAATCGAATGCGCCTCGGCGAGAATGACTTCGAGACCGTTCGAAAGGCGCGCCTTGGTGCGCTTCGGCCAGGTCACTGCGCGTTCGGAGGCAAGCGCGGGAACGCCAACTGCTACTTCGACGGCGCGGGTCGCCATTATGCGGCCTCCTTAGCGCTCGCCTTCACCGGCGTGCGAAAGACGATGGCGCGTTTTTCGTTGCGCAGATATTTCTTGGCTGCGGCCTGAACCTGTGCGCAGGTGACCATTAGAAACCCGTCGAGGATGGTGTTCACCAGTTGGGGCTCGTTGTCAAAGAGCGTGAAGCAGGCCAGGAGATGCATCAATCCATACTTTGGCATGTGGCCGCCACGGCCGCCTTCGAGCGTGGCGTAATAATCGGAGCGCCACTTCACTTTCAATTGTTCCAATTCGTCGGCGCTGATGCCATTTTCCCGTATGTCGCGAATCACAGCGTCGAACGCTTCGAGGGTAGCCTGGCTGGAATACTCCGGTTTGTGCAGGATGCGCGTGGTCATTTGCGTGGGCCCGTTGTACCCGAACAGATCGTCGATTCCGCCGCCGGCTTCAACGGCAATCTGCTTCTCGAGCACCAAGTCGCGATGCATTCTTCCCGCGCGCCCGCCGTGCAGCGCCTGATCCAGCAGCGCCATGGCGCACCAATCGGCAGTACGTCTTTCTGGCATGACATAGCCAATAGCCATGGCCGGCAGAGTTCCGAATTTTTCTTCCACGTTACCGCGCCGCTCCCCGGCTTGTTCGGGCTCGCTGGGATCAGCAAAAGGCGGCGGGGCTCCGGCGGGAATATCGGCAAAATATTTCTTCGCCAGAGCGATACCTTCCTCGGCCTGCACGTCGCCGAGCATCAGCAACACGGCATTGTTCGGCACGTAGTACGTTTTGAAAAACGCCTGAACGTCGGCCAAGTCCGCGGCATCGAGATCGGCAAAATCGCCGTAAAAATTGTGGGCGTTGGCCCAGTTGCGAAACGCCACCGGCGGCATGTCCAGCCACGGGAAACCGCCGTAGGGCTGGTTCATGACGTTGACGCGCACCTCTTCTTTCACGACGTCGCGCTGATTTTTGAGGTTTTCATCATCCACTTTCAGCGCGCGCATGCGGTCCGCCTCAAGCCAGAGCACGCGCTCGAGGGCGTTGGAAGGGACCGCCTCGTAATAGTTCGTCACATCGTAGCTCGTGGAGCCGTTCAGCACGCCGCCGCTGGAATTGACCAGCTTGATGTGTTGCATCTTCGGAGCATTCGCGGAACCCTGAAACATCATGTGTTCGAAAAGGTGCGCAAATCCGCTGCGTCCCTGCGGCTCGAGGCGAAATCCGATTTTGTAGTAGATACCTACAGTAACCACTGGCGCCGCAGAATCCGGCGCGACTACAACGTGCAGTCCATTCGCCAGTTTGGTGCTTTCGATTCCAATCTGGAGTCGTTTCACGCGTTGCCCCCTATGGCTTTTGCCCTTGGTTTCTGTTCCACTGAAATCGTTTCCAATTCGGCCAACATCCGGGCTGCATCAGGTGCCAGCACGCGGGCTGCAAGACGGTTCAGCGCTTGATATGCTGCCGCAAATTCGCTTGGCGACTCTCGGAGTGCAACCGAGTGGGCACCAACTATCTGGTAATCTCCGCGAGAGAGCGGGCCCGTCCATGCCGCGCGTGGCCCCAGCCTTTCGAAATTCTCCAGCACCTGCCGCGTCAGTGGCAACAACGCGCGCACCGACTCGCTGCGCTTCATTCCCATCCTGACGAGTAATTGGGTGGCGGCTTCCTCGACCGCGAGCACATGGCCGGCAGCCATCGCCGCGGCCGCGTGATACAAGAGTTTCTTGCTTCCCGCGATGAGCACGGGCGAGCCGCCAAGCGCTCTTACGATCCGCCTGGCGGTTCGCACCGCCTGGGTTTCCCCCTCCATAGTGAAGATCCGGCCTTCCAGCGTTGGCACGGCGACGCCGCTGAAAGACTGCAAAGGATGGAGCGATCCGACCTTTGCGCCTCGCTTGCGCACGGCTTCGAGGACAGAAGAGTCCATCGCGCCGCTGGTGTGCAGGACCACGGTCCCACGCAACTCCTCTTCGCCGATACGCGCTAATTCTTCGGCAACCTTCATGATTTGACCGTCGGCGGTGGCGATCAGAATTACTCGCGAGGCGAGGATCTGCCGTGTTAATCCCGCCGAAGCCTGCCCAGCTCCAATAAATCGAACGGCCCGCCGTGCGCTTGCTTGACTGCGTGTAACAACCGCGCCAATCTTCCAGCCCAGTTCAGACAAGCGGCGTCCCAGCGCGCCTCCCACGCGTCCAGCCCCGATGATAGCCAGGCTATTTTGCATCACGTGTTAGGATAACCTGAGGGCAACGCTGACACCAATTTCCATGCACCTCGTCGGACTGGTATTTTTTGGTTTCATTGCCATCTTCTGGCTGACCCACGGATTGCGCGTTGCCTACGGCGCTACGCGATTACCCTGGGTGAAAGACTATGCGCCCGCAGCGGACGCCGATTGCCCGCGCATCTCGATTCTCTTCGCAGCACGTGAGGAGGAAGAGAAACTGCCCGCCGCTATCGCCACGCTGATGGAAATCGATTATCCGAATCTGGAAGTCGTTGCTGTAGACGACCGTTCGGGGGATGCTACCGGTCACATCCTCGATGAGTTTGCCGTGGCGCATCCCCGGCTTAGAGTTGTGCACATCGCGGAACTGCCGGCAGGCTGGCTCGGGAAACCACATGCACTCCAGAAGGCTTACGAAATGTCGACGGGCGAGTGGCTCCTGTTCACCGATGCAGATGTACGCTTTAAGCCGGACCTAATGCGACGGGCGGTGGCACTGGCCAAGTCGCGCAACCTCAATCACTTAACTCTGTTCTGCGACGTGGAAATGGTAGGTTTCTGGGAAAAGGTGCTGATCACTTTTTTCGGACTTGGATTTCATCTGGCGACCGAGCCGGCCCGCGTCAGCGATCCGCGATCGTCGCGGTATGTCGGCGTGGGAGCCTTCCAGCTTGTGCAGCGGTCCGCTTATGAAGCTAGCGGAACCCACCGGCGATTAGCGATGGAAGTTGTGGACGACATGAAACTGGGAAAGATTGTGAAGCAGGCAGGGTTTCGCTCGGATTGCGGTGTGGCGGAGAATTTTGTGGTGGTTCGTTGGCACGCGGGACTGGGGAATCTGGTGCGCGGAGTGACCAAGAACTTTTTTGCGGGGGCAGGCTATAGCCTAAGGCTGGTGGCCGCGCAGCTTGCGGCCCTGCTGATGATGAACGTGGCGCCCTTTGCGGGTGTCGCTTTGGCACACGGCTGGATGCGAATATTTTGCGTGATTGCCGTGGTGGTTGCAGTTTGCTTTCATGCGGGCGTGGCCATGGTGATGCGCGTGTCGCCGTTCTATGGGCTGACGCATCCTTTGGGCGGGCTGCTGTTTTGTTACATGCTGCTGCGCTCGACGGTGGTGACGCTACGGCAGGGCGGCATCGTCTGGCGAGATACGTTTTATCCGCTGGATGAGTTGAGGCGCGGAGTGGTCTAGTTTCCTGGCTCCGCAGGCGCGGAAGCCGTCGCGGCTGAAAACATTCCCGCCACATCTCTTTGTTTTAGAGAGCGGATGCGGTCACGGAGCTGGGCGGCTTTTTCGAATTCAAACTTCTTGGCAGCTTCGCGCATTTGTGTCTCCAGTTGCTGCAACATTTCCGCGAGCTGCTTTTCGTTTTTGATATTTGCCGCAGCGGCGTCGAGGCTAGCGTCGTCCACCGGGACGGTCACGTAGTCGGCTTCGACGATTCTTGCCAGCTCCATGTCCACGGACTTGATGATGGACATCGGGGTGATGTTGTTTTCCTTGTTGTAGGTGACTTGCTTGGCGCGGCGGCGGTTGGTTTCATCGATGGCTTGGTTCATCGAGTCGGTGCGGCGATCGGCGTATAGGATCGCGCGGCCCTCGATGTGCCGGGCGCAGCGTCCGATGGTCTGGATCAGCGAGGTCGTGCTGCGCAGGAATCCTTCTTTGTCGGCATCCAGAATGGCGACCAGCGAGACTTCCGGCAAATCCAAACCTTCACGCAGCAAATTGATGCCGATGAGCACGTCAAATTCGCCGCGGCGCAAATCGCGCAAGATTTTGATGCGATCGAGCGTTTCGACTTCTGAATGCAAGTACCGGCAGCGGACGCCAATCTCCGTGAAATACTCGGACAAATCCTCGGCCATGCGCTTGGTCAGCGTGGTCACCAGGACGCGCTCGTTTTTCTCCGCGCGCACCCGAATTTCTTCCAGCAGGTCATCCACCTGGCCCTTTACGGGGCGAATTTCCACCTGCGGGTCTACCAGGCCGGTGGGACGAATCACTTGTTCGACGACCACGCCGCCGGCTTTGGTGAGTTCATAGGGCCCGGGCGTTGCCGAGACATACACCACCTGGTTAACGCGGTGTTCGAATTCCTCGAACGTCAGCGGGCGATTGTCCAGGGCGGAGGGCATGCGAAAGCCGTAGTCCACAAGAGTTTGCTTGCGCGCGCGGTCACCGTTGAACATTCCGCGCACTTGGCCGACGGTCTGGTGGGATTCGTCGATGAACAGCAAGAAGTCCTGCGGCACATAATCGAGAAGCGTTGGCGGCGCTTCACCGGGCAGACGACCGCTTAAATGCCGCGAATAGTTTTCGACACCATGGCAGTAACCGATGGTGCGCATCATCTCGATGTCGAACATAGTGCGCTGCACCACGCGCTGAGCTTCGACAAATTTGCCCTGCTTTTCGAGTTCTTTCTTCCACCACCACAGCTCTTCCTGAATTGTGACGATCGCGCGGTCCCGTTGCTCTTGGGGCATCACGTAGTGAGTCTTGGGAAAAATCGTTACTCGCGGCAGATCTTCCTGGCCGGAGTTCACTTCGCCCGTAAGCGGATCGATCTGGCGGATAGTGTCGATCTGCTCGCCCCACATCTCGAGGCGGAAGCCCTCGTCCTGATACGGAGGATAAATTTCAATCATGTCGCCGCGCACGCGAAATGTGCCACGGCGCAGATCCTCGGAGCGCTCGTATTGAACGTCCACGAGCCGCCGGAGGAGCGCCTCTCGCGAAGTCTGCTGGCCCTTTTCGAGGGTGATTAGCATTCCGTAATAGGCTTCAGGCGAGCCGATGCCGTAGATGCAGGAGACCGAGGCCACGATGACAACGTCGCGGCGTTCAAACAGGGAGCGCGTGGCGCTCATGCGCAGCTTGTCCAGTTCGTCGTTGATGGTGGCCTCTTTGTCGATGTAAATGTCCGCGGAAGGAACATAGGCTTCCGGCTGGTAAAAATCATAGTAACTGACGAAATATTCGACGGCGTTCTCTGGGAAGAAGCCTTTGAATTCGTGATAGAGCTGCGCTGCCAGAGTTTTGTTGTGCGCCAGCACCAGTGCCGGACGATTGGCTTGCTCAATCAGCTTGGCCATGGTGAAGGTCTTGCCAGAGCCGGTCACACCGAGTAGCACCTGGTGCTTCTCGCCAGAGTCCAAGGCGCGATAGAGCTGGTCAATCGCGGCGGGTTGGTCGCCGCGGGGCTGATAGTTGCTGTGCAGCTTGAATTTCATCCGGAAGGATCTCCTGCGGCTCTGCCAGCCGCTGTCGAATCCTTCATTATACTCCGGGACGCAAATCGTGGCTTTTGCGGGAAAAGAAAAGGCAGTTCCGAATCAGGGCTGATAGAGCGGAGTCTCGGTGACCAAGAGGACTTCGGCGTGGCTCTTGGCGTCAACGTTGTAGTGCACGCGGTTCGAGCCGTCAGCTTTGGCGACTACCACATCCATGAATTGGGTGGTCTCTTCCGTTGCGCGCACGACGAGGCCACTCTTTAAGGAAATATAGGTGATGATCTCGCCCGAGCCATTGGCGGTACCCATGGTCCGCAGTTCGTGAACTTTGAAATCTTCTGGAGTCGCGTCTTTGGAAGACGACTTCTGTTTCAGCGTCGCGGTTGTAAGCAGGACGGCGCAAGTATCGGGGGGGCCAGGGGAGGCGGAGACATCTCCCATGAGCGAAAGCTGACTCGCCTGGCATGACTCATCTCGCACGTAGAGCGACTCGCGCGCCCAATGCAATCCGGCTAGGGGCGCTCCGGCTTGTGCCGCTTGTTCGGACTTCGATTTCTCGCCGGCCTTCAGACCGCCGGCGGGGAGCGTCCAGGCCAGCGCAAAACGAGCGACCCATTGTTGCCAGGCTTGCTGCTGCTCGGGAAAAAGAGAATCCAAACCCTTTACGGTGTTCACCGAGCCGTCGGAAGAAATTGTAAACTCGATGCTTTGGCCTTGGGGATCGCCAGGCGGAATATTCCCATCGAGAGTTTTTCGATTCGGACCCTTCACCGGCGCTCCGGAGTCCGGAGTCAAAAACTGGCCTCGTGCGTGGATAGTGGCATTGCCGCTCGTCTCCTGCACCTCCAGGATCTCGACGCGCAACAAGCCGTGAGCATCGAGCTGTGCCGCGTCCGGCGCCATGGGAGCGACAACCTTGCTTTCCGTCTTGATGGTCTTGTCGCTCTGGAAGCGGATGAGGTAGGTGATGGTTTGGCCCGGCTGCAAGTTGGGCAGGAGATGAACGCGGCGGCCGCCTGGGCCAAGAGTGGCAGCCGCGAGAAAAAACACGCCGAGAATCCATTGCAATTTGTGGGTCATCGGATGCGTTAGTGTTTCGCGAGTCCTCAGAGTTATCTGCATACACGCTTTAAAAGAGCCGATTGAGGCTTTATTTCCCGAGAGCCTTGAAGTGGCGATCGAAGAAATTACTCGTGGCGTGATACGCCGCGAGCCAATTCCGGTGCAGCAAAAAATCATGCACGTCATCGGGGAAGATTAGTTGTTCGATCTCGACGCCTTTTTCGCGGAGCCGCGCGACGAGATCCACAGTTTGCGTGAAGTACACGTTGCGGTCGTCGTCGCCGTGGATGAAAAGTACAGATGACTTCCAGGTATTCACCGCACTTACGGGCGAGGAGTCGTGCGCGAGCTTGTTAAGCTCGGCGGGAATATTTTTTCCGTCCCAGTTATCGGTGGGCCAGTCGTGCACGCCATGGAAGTCCACACCGGCTGCAAAAATGTCGGAATTGCGGCCCAAGCCAAGCGCGGTTAGATAGCCGCCGTAACTTCCGCCCCACAAGCCGACGCGCTTCGGATCCACGTTGCTTAGGCTCTGTAAGTATTTGCCCGCCGCCACGACGTCCTGATATTCAGTGACGCCGCGTCCGGCTCGGCCTGGGGCTTCGCGAAACGCGCGGCCGTAGCCGATGCCACTGCGATAATTCAGAGCCAAAACGATGTAGCCGCGGCTGGCGAGGTACTGATTCATCGAATAGGAATTCGAGTAGTAGTACATGTAATGCCAGCCTAGCAGCATCTGGCGCATGGACCCGCCATGCAGAAAGACCAGTGCGGGGCGTTTTTCTCCCGCTTTCATTCCAGCTGGAACGAAAAGCTGGCCGTGAATCTCCAGACCGTCTCCCGATTTGAAGATGGCTTGTTGCGGCGTGACCAGGCGATCCGACGGAAAATCCTTCGGCCAGGTGTCACCAGCAAGCAGCACCGTCAACGAGTCTCCCGCGAAGTCACTCAGAAAAGTTCGGGCCGGATGCTTCGCGTCGGAGCCAAAATAAACAAATCTTTGACCGTCACTGAGCGTCACAGGGTTCCATTCAACCCCTTCGCCACTGGTCAGCTGCCCCACTTCTCCGCCAGACGCATTTACTCTCCACAAATGCCGTCGGTCGACGTCGTGACAATTCGAGTTGAAAAGAATGGTCTTGTGGTCGGGAGTGAAAGACCATTGTTCCACTTCGCAGTTTCCGGGCGTGAGCAGCTTCGGAGTCCCTCCATCAGCTGAGAGCGCATACAAGTGCTGCCAGCCGTCTTCTTCGGAAGCGATTACCAGCCTATTTTCCGCAGCCCAGTTGATGACACCCCCGCCGGTATCGTCTGCCAGGTAGGGAAACGATCCCTGTGGCGCCACGCTGCTGTGCCAGATTTCTTTGGCGGTTCCCGTGGAGGCGTCTGCCACCCAGATGGCCCACGGATGCGGCTTATCAGGAGCAATGAAGAAACCCTGGGGAGCGTCTCGCGCTTCCGCCGGACGCCGCACAAAGGCGATGCGCTTTCCGTCCAACGACCAGACCGGGTCGCCGTCAGAATCCACCGAAGGCCCCATGAATCGCACCGTCTTCGCTGCCACATCATAAACTCCGATGAATGCGTGATCGCCGCGTGCCGAAACAAACGACAGCCACCTTCCATCCGTGGACCAGCGGGGGTCGCCGTTATGCCCGCGGGCCACAAGTTGCTGTGGCTTCTCGGCGCCCAGCAGCGGCGCGAGCCAGATTTGGCCATCCTTGGCATAAGCAATCGTTCCGGTAGAAGAAATCTCCGGTGAATGGCCGGCGTCTACGCGCTTCGGCTCACCTCCGTTCCACGCCACGGTCCAGACAGCCTGCTCTGTTCCCGCCGGATCGCTCGTCGGGTTTGGCACTTGACCGGCTGCGTTTTTCCCTTCACCGCGCACGTAGACGATGGTGTTGGAGTCGGCGGAAAAACTCACATCCGATAACTCCTGGCCGTCGTCATCGTTGTATTTTGTAAGCTGCTTCGCCGCGAAGGCCGGCCCTTCCGCCACCCAGATATTGCGCCGGCCTTCTTGATTGAGCGTCCAGGCAATGCGATTGCTTTTCTTTGCGGCCGTCAGATTGGAGGGGAACGGCGCGCTCATCACCTGTTCCAAAGTGAACGGTTTCTGCGCGTTCGCCCCTGGCGCCAAAATCAACAGTCCTATTGCGCAAAACAACGCGTGACGCTTCATCGATTGTTTCCTTCCCAATCTAAAGAATCGCGTTTCATTCCCATGCCAGAAGGTCAATCCGCAGGCTGCCGGACACCGGACTTTTCTACTGAAACCTTTGGCCCATCGAGGGGGCCTGAAATCTTGAACACATGTCCAACCCCATGGCCACTGGCCTTAGAGTCTTTGCTTTTTCGCGCACTGGTGGTTTCGATCGCCAATTCAGCATTTCTGCCGAAGCTGAGTGTTCCATTCACCACCGTCAGCTGGTTACCCCCGTCAAGCTGAAAGTCCTCGAGAAAGATGCTGCTGTCTTCTAAACGCAGCGAGCATTCGCCAGTGGCCCAACGCGAGACTCCGGCGTGTGCCGCTCCATCCGCCACGCTCGCGTTCACATCCCAACCGCGAAACTCCACCTTGTTCAAATGAAACTCGCCGCGGCCGGTCAGCTTTCCCAAAAGTTCATCGCGGCCGACGCCTTCGGTCTTCAGTTCGAGAGTTCCCGACGCCACGCCGCCCAATCGCTCCGCGTTGCGGCCGGCACCCGGAAGTTGTCCCAGATTCACGCGCTCCAATCGAGCGGCAATCTCGTAGACCGGTCGCGGCAAGAACTTAGCATTTATTTTTGCCTGCACTTTGCCGCCCGCCCATTCGGCCTTGGCCTCGCGCACATCAAGTTGGAGATCATGGAGGGATCCCGTGGCTATAACTTGCTCCAACTTCAACTTCTCGATCGTCAATTGGGCAATGTCCAGCTCGCCGGCGGCGTTCACGCGGCGGACCAGTTCACTCGCGGTGGTGCTCGGGGCCGAGCCTCCAAGCAGTGGGGGCAAAAGCCGCTGCAACCAACTCGGCCGCGCCCTCGGCCCGACCCAGCGATCCAGGTCAGCCGCGTTCAACTGGTCCACGCTCAAATGAAAATTCCATTGCGGCCGATCCCCGACGCCAGTCGCAGATGCTTCCTCGATGTTTCCCGTCCACGTGCCGCCAAACCCTTCCACTCTTACGACGCGCGCGGCGCGCCGACCATCCACCCAATCCAATTCACTTTCAGCTATCTTAAGAGGCTGGTTTAATCCTGCAACCGTCAAATTTGCCTTGTTGAATCCGATCCTGCCATTCCACCGGCCGGAGAACGGCGGCTGCCATTCCCATTTTGTTACCGCGGTCGCCTGTCCGCTCAATTCCCATCCGTGATTCAGCTGGCGCCCAAACGATGCCGATAATTTTAGAAAATCTTCCAACTTAAGGATATTTCCCTCGATGCTGATGCTTCCCGCCTGGGTGTTCAGATCGTGCGCAAAGGTCAGGTCCGCGGCGTTCTCCATAGCTAGCGCCACGCGGCGCCGCTTGGGCGCCGTTACGTCGCGGAGTTCGCCGCCGAGAGCAACGCGGACCGGCCCCATCGTCAGTACGCCCCGCTCGAGCCCTCCGCTGAAAGGACCGATTCGCACTGGCTGGGCGAAGCCCGGCACTTTGAGCGTTCCTCCACGGCTCGAGACCGCCGCGGATTCCAGGGCCAGCGGCCATCCACGAAAAATCATCCCACCTGTAAAATACTGTTCGGCCGTCACACCCTCGTCAATACCAGGATGAAACGCGCGATACCAGGCCAACAAGTCCGAGGCTTGTATCCCCAGTGAATCCAAGCGTAATTCCATCGATGGAGCCTTACCACCCTCAAGTAGAAACATCCCGCGGAGATTCGATCTCGGC
>Ga0210399_10000124_pt1 | contig 58824 bp, 42 predicted proteins | sample IncBWC14MmetaG_FD_150865 | JGI IMG/M metagenome (GOLD analysis project Ga0210399, IMG submission 150865) | Forest soil microbial communities from Barre Woods Harvard Forest LTER site, Petersham, Massachusetts, United States - Inc-BW-C-14-M | ecosystem: Environmental > Terrestrial > Soil >...
TGGGAATCCTGGACAAAGCGACCTTAACGTTAGGGGACAACCGGAGAGTCGATCTGTCGCAGACGGTGATCTTCCTGACTTCGAACCTGGGAGGGGGAGAAATCACGGAATTGGTGCAAGGCGGGATGGGTTTCATCCGGCCGAAGGACATGCCAGCCAAGGGATTAAATGAGAAGGTGGAGAGGACGGCAGTAGAAGCGGCACGGCGAAAGTTTTCGCCCGAGTTTATGAACCGCTTGGACAAAGTGGTGGTGTTCCACCCGTTGAAGCGCGAAGAACTTGATGAAGTGCTGGAGATTGAAATGGGGCAAATGCAGAAGCGCTTACTGAATTGTGCGACAACTCCCTTCGAGTTTCGGGTAACGAACGAAGGAAGGCAGTTTCTGCTGCAACAGGGCACCGACCAGAGATATGGAGCACGCCACCTGAAGCGCGCCATCGAGCGCTATGTAGTCTGCCCGATTGCGAGGCTGCTCGCCACCGCACAAGTTCGCTCGGGTGATGTCCTTCTGATCGATCGGCATCCAGGCGAAGAAGAGTTGGCCTTCATAAGGGACCCGGAACAGTGCTCTTCCTGTGCACAGATACCTCCAGCGGAGGCATATTTGATGCGCCCCGCGACTGCAGAACTTCCGTGTTAAGCGAACGTCGAGCAGCATGCGTGCAACCAATTGTCAGCTGTTCTCAGGAAAACGCTCCCAGGAAATCGTTGACAATCAACTCCGCGTAGTAATTTGCCAACGAGGCGCTTCTCCGCTTGGGACAATACGAGCGTGCTGAGACACAGCGCCACACGCCCGACGCCATCTTCCCTGCCAAAGATGTCCCGTACATTGTGCAGCAGCACGAATCGGGCCACCGCTACAGACACAATCGTAACGAGTTCTACTTGCCGCGAAAGGACGGAGCGAAGATCCCCTCGATCTTCAGCGGACGAGTGATTCAGGGGCCCGACGGACGCGAGTACGTAATACTTATCCTGACTGACATTAGTGCCCAGAAACGGGTTCCCTGGACCGTTGTAATGAGCACTCCTTTTCGGCTTTCAACCGAAGGGTTCACCTCTTACGGTGAATGCCACCGCATCGCCAAAGCCGCCCGCAGCAATTTCTACTACGCATTCTTCCTGCTCCCAAGCGTGATGTTGCCGACCCGCACGCTAATCATGACAACGATTTCCAAGGAAGTACCGCGGCCGCCAGCTCAGATTTGCTTCCGAGTGCGCGAAAGCGGTGACATGCCCGCATGCGGTCAGCATCCACCCAAGTCGTCGAGATGATCGTCGCCGTTTTCTCAATGCTACCAATGACTTGCGTCGACTCGAAATTGGCAACCGCCTTGCGATTAGACATGGCGATTCATAACTCTAAACCGGTTTCGTGGCCTGAACGGCTTAATTTTCCGGTTCTGCGGGATGGACTATGTCAGGAATGTTCGTTCTCCTTCAAAAGTGGAATGCATGCTATCGCGTCTTGCGGCGCCGCAACTCTTTCAGCTTTGCGGCCTCAATTCGGGTTGGTCTGTGGTTGGCACAAGGCTGAGAGTGCAGGATGAACCTCACGGCTAAGAGGAGCCCTTTTTTCTTCGATCCAACAGATGATCACGCCACTGTGCTCGCCGCGCGAAGTGGAGACCAGGAAGCGTTTGCAATCTTAGTAAAGCGCCATACGCCGAAGGTATTCGCGGTTGCTCTGAGCTATGCGCGTGTGCGGGAAGATGCGGAGGATATTGTTCAGGAGACTTTCCAAAACGCTTTCCTCCACCTAGACAAGTTTGAGGGCAAATCAGCGTTTCTTACCTGGTTGACGCGGATCGCCATCAATCAGGCTCTTATGTTGCTGCGAAGCCGCCGCACGCGCCGTGAGAGCTCGATGGACACGTCGAACTCCGAGGAGATAGCGGCGAGCCTGCTGGACATGCCGGATCCACGTCCAGACCCGGAAGCAAACTGCGTCGTTCGAGAAAGAGTCGATGTGTTGTCAGCTGCTATTGGGAAGCTGAGGCCGACGGTACGCACCGCAATCGAACTGCGCGAGCTAGCCGACTTGTCGACTCGGGAAACCGCTCGGCGTATGGGTATTTCGGTCGCTGCTGTAAAAGCACGGGTGTTCCACGGCCGAAAGCGCTTGCGAAAGACATTGAGGCCCTTTCAAAACGCTCTCAAAGGAGAGACGCCGACTTTCGGTAACCTCGAGGCAGCTTAATTAGAAAAGGAGAAAGTATGCGGGGAGAATCTCGGAATCGGGTGGCAAAATTGGTGATAGCCTGTTTCGTCGTACTCATAGCGTGCTGCGTTACGTACGGACAGGACGTCACTAGCAACTACCTGCCGGGAACTGATTTTTCTAAATATCATACATACAAGTGGGTGACGGTCGGGCCGAACGGCGTTGGAGAATTGTCCCGCCGCTGCTCAGTATTGGCAGCATCCCTCTAGCCAATTCTCTCCGTGCCAGGTTGTTGAAACGGACCGATTTCTAGAGCGAAATAGTTCCTTGCCTCAGTCAGAACTCGTGGGGATGGTAGACGAGTAGCCGTGGGATCCCAGTGTCAAAGCGCTCACAGCGTTCCCCTCCGTGCATTCAAATCTCGACCAAGACCTGGATTGGACAACTGAGCTCGGGAATGTCTATTACAACCAGCCGCGGGATGTGACGAGCGCAATCCAAACCATGCGGGATCGAGCTTATGCAGCCGGCACTTTGAGAACAACGCCTCAGCAAACTGCTCTCTACCAGTTGTCAAGCATCGTCATACAACGGATGAATCTGGCGGTCGTCTATGTGCCCTGCACAAACCCCGGATCGTGTCTGGCGCGCCGGTGCCCGTTACCCAGCCTACTATGTTGCTCCGGCGAATGAGATGTGCAGCAGCGAGCATTCTCGTTTTCACCGCCATACACGTTGTTCAGGTTTCCGAGGGAAATGCGCGAACAGCGGAAAGCCAGCCGTCCGTTGCGGTCGGCTATATGTTAGTGCGCAGGCTCAAGCGTTCCCTTGCCTCTTTGCTGTAAACCGTAACTGGCATAGGATAAGGACCCGCATGGCAAAACAGCGGCGTGGTACGCATCTCATCGCGGACATTGCGAAGGTGTCCAGAGGTACAGTTGACCGGGCTTTGCACGGACGCGGCGGCGTTAACGAGGCAACGCGCGAACGCATTTTGCAGATAGCCCGGGAGATTGGGTATAGACCGAATCTGGCGGCCCGGGCGCTCTCGGCCAACCGGGCGACGGCCAAGATCGGTGTATGCATACCTCGCGAAATTCACTTCTTCTATGACCAACTGTGGAGCGGAGTGTTGGAGGAAGCAGAGCGTGTTTCGCAGTTTGGTGTTGAATTCCTAAATCGCCCTGTGCAGAACCTTGGCGAGGGAGATGCCAAAGCTTTCAAGGAACTCATGGCCAGCGGTGTTGACGGAATTATTCTTACTGCTGGCAATCCCAAGAACCTCATACCATTGATCGATAAGGCCGAGACCAAGGGTGTACGCGTCGTTTGCGTGGACACGGACGCTTCAGAAAGTCACCGTTCCAGTGTTGTATACGTAGAACCTTATCTGAGCGGGTGCGTGGCGGGCGAGTTGCTGGGGAAGCTTGTTCCGCCAGGTTCGAAAGTGGCTGTTGTGGCGGGAATGCTAATGGCGGAAGACCACCGCAGGAAGGCCGAGGGGTTTTCGGAAACGTTCCGGAGACACTGCCTGGGGGGCAAGATTGCAGCCGTTATCGAAGGTCATGAGGACGAAAACGAGAGCTTCCAAAAAACCCTCGATCTATTGCGGCGCGTTCCTGAGCTTGCGGGAATCTATGTCAACACAGTTAATTGCCTGCCTATCTGCCGCGCGCTCGGAGCAAGGAATCTCGAGGGGAAAGTAAAGCTGATTACGAGCGACCTTTTCGTGGAAATGGCTCCCTACTTCAAAATGGGCACAATCGCTGCCTCCATTTACCACCAACCGCACCGGCAAGGACAGATCGCCGTCCGTCTCATGGCGGATAATCTAATCTCAAAGGTCAATTTTCCACCTACAGTTCGTCTTAGTCCGACCGTGGTGATTTCATCTAATCTGCACCTCTTCAGAGAGATGCGCCCTAATGGGCCCAAGCCCACCGAAGTGCCGACGGCGGGTTTGGCCCATCCAAGCGATACGTAAACGCGACATTAAACCGCGCTCGACGGACAAATGGGTTCTCCAAGCTCTAAGTCTCGCCGAAAAAACTAAAACTGCTTGACAACCGGCAATGTAGGGAGCATCGTGCACGTGCACGGTCCTAACGTTCACGTGCACTGTCATACCAAATAAGTTTGTGAGTTGCTTGGGTGCGGCGCTCATTCAAAACGGACAAGTAAACCCCTACCTACCGAGGGAATCGCGCAGTTCGGGGTCCCGAATGTACGAGTCGAGGAGGAGCGAAGTTATGATGATTCTGAACTTTGGATGCTGCAGGTTGACAGTGGTTGTGACGCTGGTGTTGCTGGGGTTGATGCTGCCCTGTCAGATATTCGGTCAGGTGGATACCGGCGCTATTTCCGGTACGATCAAAGACACGAGTGGAGGCAGTGTGGCGGGCGCACAGGTGACGCTCACCAATGAGGGAACTGGAGTATCGATCACGACTCTCAGCGGGTCCACAGGAGAATATTCCTTCTCGGCGGTGAAGATCGGTCACTACTCGTTATCGGCGGAATTTCGCGGATTTCAGAAAGTGCAGCAGAATAACGTCACCGTGGACGTCCAGCAGAAGGTGTTGGTGGACATCGCCCTGCCGCCTGGTCAAGCCACGGAAGTAGTGGTCGTCAACGCCGCGCCACCCACTCTGCAGACGCAGGATGCTTCCGTCGGACAGGTGATTGAGGAGCGCACCGTCAATGCGCTGCCATTGAATGGGCGAAACTTTACGTTTCTTGCGCAACTCTCGGCGGGAGTGACGCAAGACCAAGCGGATACCCGCGGCCTGGGCGCTAGCGGGAGTTTTGCTGCCAACGGTTTGCGGCCGGCGCAGAATAACTATCTGCTAGACGGGCTCGACAACAATGCCAATCTCGTGGATTTCTTGAACGGAACTGCGTACGCGGTCCGTCCGCCGGTGGATGCGATCCAAGAGTTTAAAGTCGAAACCAACAACTATAGCGCGGAGTCTGGGCGTTCGGCGGGCGCCGTCCTGAATGCCACCATCAAATCAGGGAGTAACCAATTCCACGGAAATGTGTGGGAATTTTTCCGCAACGACAAGCTGGATGCCGCCAACTTCTTTGAGAATTCAGGAGGCATTCCGAAGGGAGAATACCGCCAGAATCAATTTGGATTTACCTTCGGAGGCCCGATTCGCAGGGACAAAACCTTCTTCTTCATGGACTACGAAGGCACGCGCATCCGTCAGGCGGTTCCGTCGACAAACACCGTACCAACAGCGCTCGAGCGAAGTAGTGGATTCACAGACCTCTCGGAGCTACTTACGCAGGGTGGCACGCGAAGCGATGTTTTAGGGCGCACCTTCGCGCTGGGTCAAGTCTTCGATCCCTCCACTACAAGAGCGGTGACTTGCGGAGTTGCTGATCCGGTTTCTGGCATCACTGCTCCCTGTTCGGGTGTGCCCGCCGGAACTCAGCTCGGGTTTGTTCGCGAGCCATTTCCCGGTAACATCATTCCGGCAGGGCGGCTTGACGCTAACGCGATTAAGCTTCTGAACCTCTATCCGGCCCCCAACCTTCCAGGCCTCTTCAACAACTACGCCGCAAACCCAAAATTGAGCAACAACGCCGACCAATTTGATGTTCGCGTGGACCACAACTTCAGTCAGAAGGACAGCATCTTCGGGCGTGTGAGTTACGTAGATAACCCAACATTTATCCCGGGCCCATTCGGCGGGATTGCGGATGGGGGATCTTTCTCGTCTGGGGATCAAGACGCGAAGTCGTTCAATGCCGTGGTGAGCGAAACGCATTTGTTCTCGGGCACGCTCGTTAATGAAGTGCGGGCGGGCTACAATCGCATTTCTTCCTCTCGTCTTCAACCCAACGCCAACACTGACGGAATCCCCGCACAGTTTGGAATTCCCGGAGTACCGCAAGGTAATTCGAATGGCGGATTGGGCTCGCTGTTCATTACGGGGCTGAATACCCTTGGAAGCAATCAGTTTCTTCCCTCGATCGAGTTGAGCACCACGACGCAGGTTACGGACAATCTCACCAAAGCGGCAGGCCGGCATACCTTTAAGGTTGGCTTTCAATACCAAAGGCTGGGATTCAATATCCTGCAGCCTTTTACGGGCCGCGGAGCGTGGAACTTTAGCGGTGTCTACACCGAAGTGCCTTCCACGACGGGCGGCAATACCGGACTCGCGCAAATGTTGTTGACACCGATTCCGGGTACGGTTGCGGGCGCGTCTGATTTCGTGGGCGGCGCGGACGAGGTACAAGCATCCAATATCGCCACCACCTCGATGAAGCGCAATTATTACGCGGGCTATTTTCAGGACGATATCAAGGTAAAGCCCAGGCTAACCGTGAACCTTGGACTTCGGTACGAGTACTTTGGACAATTGACCGAAAATTACGGTGCACAGTCCAATTTTCTACCTGCTGCCACAGTGGGTGGTGTTTCCACCTTCTTGTTGACCAATAAGCGGTGCAATACTCCATTTTCACCAGACTTCTTAGCGGCCGCCGCGGCTGACAATATCGACATAACCTGCTCGGGGCAGCCCGGCTTGGGAGTATCGCAAAAAGCCAATTTCTCTCCGCGGGTCGGATTCGCCTATCAAATTACGCCAAGGCTTGTCGTTCGGGGAGGTTACGGGATCTTCTACGGAGGTTTTGAAAACTCCGCACTGTTGACCTATAACGATTTCCCATTCCAATTCAATCTGCTCTATCCAAATCAGACGCCCAACGCGCCGATCACGTTTTCCAACGGAACGATTGGCACGCTTTCCAACGGGCTAACTGCTATTCCGCTTACCTCCGGGGCGGCTGAGCCCGGGGGTGTCGGGCTGATCGGCGAGGACTACCACAACAAAACTCCGTATACGCAGGGCTATAATCTGACCGCGCAGTATCAGCTCGCCAAAAACGATACCGTGCAGGTGGGTTACGTCGGCAATACTGTTCGCCACCTTGCGGTGTACGTCAATCCGAATACGCCGCGGCAGATACTGCCGCTGGGGTTGGATGCACTCTCCTTCTCTCCCTATCCCGATTTTTCCAACTCTACCTACACTAGCTTTGCCGGCAACAGCCACTACAACGGACTGCAGACGAACTATGAACACAGGTTCAACGCAGGCCTCAGCGTTTTGGCAAACTTCACCTGGTCGAGTTGTCTGACCGATGCGGTCGACGTTCTGAATAATACTTCACTTACCGGGTATCGAGCACCGTTCCTGCCGGGCTTCGGTATCCACCCAGACTACGGCCGGTGCGACTTCGACATTAATAAAGTATTTCACCTGAGCGGAAGCTACGACCTGCCGGTTGGTAAAGGAAGAAAGTATCTGCATGACAGCGGGCGCATTGTGGATGCTGTGCTCGGGGGATGGGCAACGAACTGGATTCTCACGCTGCAGGACGGGCAACCAGGAACCGTTCCGTGCGCAACGTCCACTACTTCCGGATTCGGCTGCTACGCGATCAGAGTACCAGGCCAGAATCCCGACGCCGGTCCTCACGACGTAAACCAGTGGCTGAATCCAGCGGCGTACGCCACTCCACCCGTGGCGACCACGATCGGCCAAACCGACTACAGTCCCCTTGGCGGAGGGCCGAGTAATTTCCGTGGCCCGGGGTTCCACCGTCTCGATTTTTCGCTTTTCAAACAGTTTGCCATTACGGAGAGGTTCCGTCTGGAATTCCGCTCCGAATTCTTTAACCTGACCAACCATCCCAACTTCTCCAATCCGGGTTTCGGGGGAAATGGTGTAGTGGCGGCCCCCGGCTCTCTCGACTACACGAGCGGCAGCTTCGGAACAATCACCTCAACGCGCGACGGTCAAAATGATCAACGCGAAATACAATTTGCGCTCAAATTGTATTTTTAGAGAAATTTTGGCCGTTTGAGCGAAGCCCAAATGTCCCTGGAACTCGCCTCGGCGGCGGGCAAAAACAGTTGCGCGGTAGAACCGTGAGCGTCCGTGGCGGATCTTGTCGAGGATCGCACGTTTGTCGAAGCAGGCGTCGCGGTTTTTGAGTGAACTCAATCGCAGAAAGGCATGACCGTACATGACGGCAAGGCCGGACTCGGGTTCCGACAGCCACGACCAACGTGGAGCGATTACGCTCAAAGAGATTCGCCAGCAGCCGGAACTCTGGCCAACGACACTCGAACGCGTTGCCTCTTCGGACGCTCATTCCCTTGTGCAGGGTCGCGCCTCGGTAATCTGCGGAGCTGGGACTTCAGCGTACGCGGCCTCAGCCGTTGCCGCCACGTGGATGAATTCCGTAGCCATCCCGACTACCGATCTTCTTACTTTCTCTAGCGGGGAACTGGCTCATCTGGCTCCAGGCTTTGCTTCGAACGGCGTACTCGTGTCGCTGGGTCGCTCCGGAGAAAGCCCGGAGAGCGTCGGCGTCATTGCCCGTATGAAGCAAATGTGCCCGAATGTGGTCCATCTCGCGATCACTTGCAATGAGCAAGGCCAACTTGCGCGGTTCTCGGGAGTTCGCGCCCTCATTCTCGACCCGCGAACGAATGACCGCAGTCTGGTGATGACCGGTTCCTTTTCTAACTTGCTTTTGGCGGGCATGGCGATCGCATGCGGCGCGTTCTTGACCAAGCACCTTCCGGGCATCGTCGCCACTGTGAATAACAGCTTTGCTGGCCTTGAAAGAGTAGCGCAGCGTTTGGCGTCTCAATCATCTTCCCGCCTGATGGTGCTGACTTCGGCTGGGTTGGTTCCCCTTGCAAAGGAGGCGAGCCTCAAGGTTCTGGAAATGACGGCTGGGCGCACGGTGTCGATGAACGAGACATTCCTGGGTGTTCGCCACGGCCCGATGAGCTTCCTCCGGCCCGATTCCCTGGTGCTGTGCGTGCTTTCTTCGGATGCGGAGAGGCGCCGATTTGAAGAAGATGTGCTTCGGGAACTAAGGCAAAAGAAGCTGGGTCACGTGATCGTGATCGGATCCAAGGATTCCGATAGTGAACTTGGCCACGACTTCATCCCTGCCATGGCGCCGGACTTGCCGGACGATTTGCGCGCGCCGTTCGAAATTGTCTTTCCTCAGTTGCTCGCTTATCACCTGAGTTTAGCTTCGCACCTGGACCCTGATAACCCAAGTCCGGACGGTGTGATTACCAGAGTGGTGCAACGATTTCAGTTGCACTAGAGGAAAGATGATCCTTGAGTGTGGGCGCATAACTTTCGGGATTCGAAAGCATGATGGAAATACGTGGGCAACCGCAACCCTTCAGGTCAAGGGAACCTCTCGAAGTTCAAATCGTGGAGTCCTATTCGGCGGCGGATCGAAACGACTTGGCTGGAGGGGAAAAGGATCCCAGCCAAACCAGCGTGTTCCAGTTGCAGTGGAGACCGACGGAAAAGCACGTTCTTGTCGTCGAGGGAGGAAAGACGGTTTGTCATGTGGGGCTCGTGGGGCAGACGGTTGAAGTTCAGGGAAAGCCTGTTTCCGTGGCGGGGATTGGCGGAGTATTGGTACGGCGCGAGTGCAGAGGGCAGGGATATTGCCGCATCGCGATGGAAGCGGCAGAAGCCTTTGTGTTGAACCGGATGAGCGTGAATTTCCTCCTGCTGTTCTGTAGGCCGGCACTACAGAGTTTTTACGAACATTTGTGTTGGGCAATGGTTTCAAGCTCGGTGTGGGTGGAGCAGTCCCAGGGAAATCTCTTGCTCCCGCTTGTTTCGATGGTGAAGTGCTTGGGCGCGGAGCAATGGCCGACGGGCGAGGTTCGTTTAGGGTCCCGCCCCTGGTAGCTCTGCTCGTTTTTTGGTCTAGCGTCGGAGGTCAACGTGCGATCTGGTGAAATCGGGTGTCGTGGGTCGATGCGCAAAGTCAATTCGGTAAGCAGGGGCCGCACGCGATTCTTGAGACTATCCGTTTCACTCATCTTGTCAATCGCCGCGGGCCACGTCTCGCGTGCCGCCTCAGAGTCTCCTAGAACCATAGAGTTGGCTGAAAATTGGAAGCTGATTTCCGCAAATAAGCTGCAACTGAGCGGAGCGGGCGTCTCGCTACCCGACTTCAAGGACGCGGACTGGTACACGGTCCGTCGAATGCCGGCCACCGTTCTCGAGATCCTCGAAGAGGATGGCGTCTACCCCAATCTCTACGTTGGGAAGAACATGGCGGAGAATGTTCCCCAAGACCTGTACAAACAGGATTGGTGGTATCGAACTACATTTGAAGCGCCATCTGAACATGCGGTCTATTTGCTCGAATTCCCAGGCATCAATTACCGTGCTGAAATCTGGCTGAATGGCCGGCTGATCGCGGACAGTAAGCACGTGGTCGGCATGTACGCCGCGCACGAACTCAACGCGACGCAATGGATCAAACCCGGGCAGCGCAATACGCTTGCAGTCAAAGTCACGCCGGAGACGGCGATACAGGATGTCAACGGCATTGAGCTGGCCGACAGTTGGTTTGACTGGCTGAACTGGAAATATCTGGGCTATCAAGGGCCGCGAAAGGAAAAAAGTCACGGAATCTCCTTTGTTCCCGACCGCAATGCGGGCATCTGGAAGCCGGTCTACCTGAAGGTTTCGGGCGAGGTCACGGTCAGTCATCCTCTGGTCAACACCGACCTCTCTTTAGATCAAACCTCCTCGGCCAAATTAACGGTCTACGCTGCCCTCCGAAATCTCTCCAATCGCAAGGTACATGGAACCCTTCGAGGGACAATCTCGCGGCTTGGCAAACCTGGCATTCAAATCGAACAGACCATTGATCTTGCTCCTGGTGAGGAACGTCAGGCGAGCTTCGTTCCCCCGCAATATCCCCAGCTGGTAGTCACCAATCCCGATCTATGGTGGCCTTACACCATGGGAAACCCGAATCTCTACGACCTTCGTTTCGAATTTCTCGAGAACAACGAGGCGTCCGATGTTGCGCACATCCGATTCGGCATTCGTTCGATTACGCAGTATCGCGACAACGATGAACAATTTTCAAATGTTGGCAAGGGCGGGAACTTTTATCTCAAAATCAATGGCAAGGACTTCCTCGTACGCGGCGGCGTCTACACGCCCGATCTTCTGTATCGATATGACCCAGATCGCGAAGCCGCCGTCCTGCGCTACGTAAAAGATCTAGGTTTAAATATGCTCCGCTGGGAGTCAAAAATTTCCAGCGAACGCATCATCGAACTTGCTGACGAGCAGGGAATCCCACTGATGTTCGGGTGGATGTGTTGCAACCAGTGGGAAATGTGGGATCAATGGGACGAAGAGGACCATCGGGTTGCGGAAGCCAGTCTACAATCACAAATTCTGATGCTTCGTCACCACCCCTCCGTAACGATTTGGGCCAACGGAAGCGACGGCTTGCCTCCCGACCCCGTCCTGAACACGTATCACAAAATTCTTACCAACCTACACTGGCAAAACGCTACGGTCGACACCGTCTCTTCTTTCGCCAAAGACGCACAAGGCGAACGCAAGTGGAACGGCATCCACATGGAAGGGCCGTACAGTTGGCGGCCTCCGACTTACTGGTTCAGCGGACGGTACGCTGCATCACGCGGATCCTGCGCGGAGCAGGGCGACAACGAACACATACCTACCTACGAAAGCCTCAAGAAGTTCATTCCGGCCGATAAGCTTTGGCCCATTAACGACACCTGGTATTTCCATTCGGGCGCCAATTTGGGGAACGATACGCTCATCAATATCCGGCACGCTGTCGATCAACGTTACGGAAGCTCAAGCGGCGCTGCGGAATTTTCGCGCAAGGCTCAGCTCGCCCACTACGAAAACACGCGTGCCCAATTCGAAGCTTTTGCTGCCGACGGATGGGCGAATCACAAAATGACCATCTATTGGATGCTCAATAGTCACTGGCCTTCTTTTTTTGGAAATATCTTCGACTACTACTTGAATCCTGGCGGAGCATATTACGGGGCAAAGGCCGGCCTACGTCCACTGTCTGTCGTCTTCGACTCCTATGCAACAGGCGATCACACCCAGGCGAAGATTACCGTTGTCAATCAGACTCCCATGCACCAGGAACATTTGCGTGTGCGCGTGCGGGTGTACGACTTGCAGGGCAAGGTGCGCGATGACCGCCACACAGAGGATCTTCAGGTCGATTCCGGTGGCGCTGTCCAAGCGATGACCTTGCCGCGATTTCCGGATACTACCGACGTTTTCTTCGTGCGCTGCCAATTGCTGGATGCAAAGGGAAAGACACTCACCGAGAATGTCTATTGGCAGTCACAGAAAGATGATGATGTTGGCGACGCGAAAAACGACAGTGCCTTCGGATTGAAGCCCGTAAGTTGGGCGGACATGACCCCGTTGAATACCATGCCCCAGGCACCGCTGGAGCTTACCGCCAAGCATTCGTCTTCATCAGGCGAAAATCGCGTGATTATTCGCCTGCACAACCCGTCCGAACACATCGGATTCTTCGAGCGCGCCGTGATTACCGACGCCAAAGATGGCGACGAGCTGCTTCCGATCGAATACGACAACAATTACGTCACCGTTTTCCCCGGAGAGACCGTTGAGATTCACGGCCGACTTCCACAATCTGCAAAAGCCGCGTGGGTAAAGCTCGATGGATACGACACTCCTCAAACTGCCATAGCTATAAAGTAGAGCGGACATGTCCACCTTCGCTACCTCAAACCCCAAATGTGTTGCTCTTTTCCGCCAGAATGAGAGGAGATGCACAACCGTGTCAAAGCGAACTTATAAATTGTGTTGCGGCGTCGCAATCGCCATCGTCTTCGAGACCCTGATCCTCATCACGCGTTGTGCGGCCCAGGAATTTGCGAACGACAGGGTCTCCCTGAGTGTTAACGCCAAAGATGGGACGTATCAGCTGGCGTTACGCGGCGGCCAACCCATCTTTACTAGTCGTGTTGCAGCAGAAATTAATCACGAGTGGCTGCGTTCGAACGACTATCCACGTCACGTGGTGTCCGAATCCAGATTCACAGATGATCTCGGCGCGGGCCGAACCATCGCGGTCACGAACTCCGGACTTCAGGACAAACCGGATCTCATTTTTGTGATTCAGCTCTATGACCAAGCTCCTTATGCCACTGTCCAGGTCGCGGTTCAGAACACGACGAAAGAGCCACTGACCCTGCAGGCCTTCCGCGACCTCGAACTAGTCGGGGATTCTCCATTGAACCTCGGTGGTCACGCCTCTGCCGATCGGGTTCTCTCCGACAGCTTTAGCGAGGATCGGCCTGATTTGCAGCTCTACGACTTGGGGAAGGCGCCCGGTGGGATGCATCGGGGCGTGGGGAGTCAACTCATTTACAACCGGGAGAGCAAGCAAAGTCTCTTCATCGGTGCACTCACTGCCAACCGTCTTCTGACGTACCTGCATTTGCAAGCGGCAGGCGGAGGCTCCGAAGCGAAGATCGCGTCTTATAGCGTTGACCTCGCGGGAACCACGGAGATCCAAAAGGAATTCGATTTGAAGAATGATCCGATGGAAAATCAGCTGGAACTAAATCTCCCGATCGAACCCGAAGGGAAGCTCGACTCCGAGCGTCTCATGTTCGAAGCTGGGCCCGACTATCACCACCAGCTGTTGGTCTACGGTGACGCAATTCGAAAGTTGCACCATGCTCGCGTCTCCGGACAGACCCCTATCGGTTGGTGGAGCTGGACGGCCTACTACGCCGCGATCAACGAAGGCGAGACTCTCGCGAACGCCGATTGGCAAGCCGCACATCTAAAAGCGCTTGGCTACAAATTCTTCCAAGTAGATGAAGGGTACCAGTATGCCCGCGGAGAATACGTAACAGCGAATGCCACGCAATTTCCGAACGGTATGCGCGCCGTCGGATACCACGTCACTGCCGACGGCCTGACCTTTGGCGTCTGGACTGCCCCGTTCCAGGTGACCTCTCGTGCCTGGGTGTACGAGCAACACAAGGATTGGCTCGTCCACAACGCCAAGGGCGAACCCATCTACACGCAGCAACTCTGGCATCAGAAATCCGACTCAATCTACGTGCTCGATACCACCAATCCCGGCGCACAGGAATACTTACGCCAGACGTACCGAACGTTGGTTCGTGAATGGGGCGTCCGCTTCATCAAACTCGACTTCATGGATAGCAGCGCCATCGAAGGTTTCATGTATCGCCCGAACACCACGGCGCTGGAAGCGCTGCGGATCGGCTTGCAAATCATTCGCGATGCCGTGGGTGACGACGTGATCCTCGACAAGGACGGCAGCCCCATGCTCACGCCAGTCGGGTTGGTTGATACGGGACGCACCTCCGCGGACACCGCGCATTCATTCGAAGGGACGCGGCTCGCCGCGGCAGGAATTGCCGCTCGCTTCTACATGCATCGCAACTTCTTCCTGGATGATCCGGACGCCTTCAACACCACGGAGGAATTTTTCAGCGAGCATACCCGGGCGTCTGCCTCGTACCCTCTGTCCGCGGCGCAAGCATCGATCGCTCTTTCCGCGGTCTCCGGAGGCATGTACGAAATTGGCGACGACATGCTGCTTATGGGCTCGCAGAAGGATCGATTAGCGCTCATCGAAAATCAGGACCTACTGAACATGCCCAAACTTGGACGCGCGTCGACACCTATTGACCTAATGACGTATGAACCTGGAGATGAGCAGCCCAGCATCTTCTTTCTGCGCGAAAGTCCACACCAGGCCATCCTGACGGTCTTCAATTGGACAAAGTCGCCGCGGTCGCACACGTTGAAACTCGCGGATTTTGGGCTGCCTTCGGACCATTCCTTTGTGGCTTCGGATGTTCTAAACCAGAACGCACCGGTCCCCCTCGCGGGTGGCGCTGCGCAGATTGATAATCAGCCGGAGTCCGTCAGAGTCATCAAGATCGTCGACAATAACGTTGCCCCGGCCGCCCCGATAGTGACTGCAAATGTGCCGTCAGTCGTCAGTGCCGGAGAGACTTTTCCGTTGTCGGCACAAGCAGAGTCCAACGGAGTGCCTGCAGTCAACTATGTTTGGGATTTCGGCGATGGGACCACGGCGGAAGGGCCCAAGTTGTCTCACGCCTACACGAGAGCGGCGAATTTCACCGTCCATCTTACCGTCCAGGGCATAGACGGGCTGTCGGCCGAACAAAACTTCTCCGTCAAGGTCACCGGCAACTTACACGCGTATCCAAATCTTCTCGATAATCGGCGCTTCCAGGATCCTGCCGATCACTGAAGTGGTTACTGAGCGAGGAACGAGTCCCGGTGCTGGGCTTCTCGAAATGCTTCGGTGCCGCCGCCTCGCGTCGTGGAGAGTGCGCCCGTTAGATTCCCATATTTCAAGCACGCTTCGATTTTCGCGCCTCGAATGAATTGATGAAGGAAGCCCGCATCGAAACTATCGCCTGCGCCGATAGTGTCCACAGCCGCCACTCTTGGCGGCAAAGCCTGAAAACTTTCGGATCCCCGTCGAGCGATCGCTCCTTTTCCGCCTTGTTTCATCACAACCAGGGGAACTCTAGCCGCTAGAAAGTCTAATGCCAGCATGGGGTCATCAAGTCGCGCCAAACGGCAGGCCTCGTCCTCATTCGGTAAAAGCACATCGACCCACGGAAACACCTCCAGAACGTCTTGTTCCCAGCGATCATCGGGATCATCGTTGGTGTCCATGGAAGTCGAAAGCCCCGCTTCCTTCGCCAGCCTAAAAAGGTCCGGCACGCGCGGGCGAAGAGCCTTTTGAAGAAAATACGACGAAAGATGCAGGTGGCGTGCCTCGAATACTCTCGCAAGATCGAGGTCCTCAAAACGCATCTCCGCCATCACGCCCGGATAGGTGAGAATAAATCGCTTTTCGGGCTGCGGAAGAATAACCGTGAGGCCCGTCTGCTTGGCGGGAAATTTTCGAACCGCCGAGACGTCTACGCCACTTTCCAGCAATCGTTCAAGGCACAACTCGCCGAGAGGATCTCCGCCAATAGCGGAATGGAAGCGAACGCCGTTCCCGAGGCGCGCAAAGTTGTGCGCAAAAATTGCTGAAGAGCTACCGAGCGTGATGCTTAACCCAGAGGCGAGATGCTCGCGATCCAGTTCAAAATGGCCTGGAAGCCCGTAGAGGACGAGGTCCATATTGAGCTCGCCCACTACGCTGATCTCGAATTGGCTTTCACTGGTCATCTCATTGCCTCAAGGCGCTGACGCCAGCGTTCGCACCGAGATCTGTTGCTGAAGCTGTCGAATATTCTCAATCTTCGCGGCGCCGGGAGAATCCGCCGAGCAGTTTGCCCCGCCGCAGGCCGCCGCAAGCCGTAGCGTATCTTGCGGCGAATATCCAGATGCAATGCCGAACGCAAATCCAGCCAACGCCGAGTCTCCGCATCCCACCGTCGAACGCGGTTGCACCGAAACTGCTGGAGCATAAATGAAAGGCGCATCCGCACTGGGACAAAAGAGAAGTCCCTCCGAACCAAGACTCAACGCCGCGCTTTGCGCGCCAAGTCTCAGCAAGCTACGAAGGCCGCTGGCCGCATCCGATAAGGAATGAATCGGCGTTCCCAGAAGCTGCTCGGCTTCTTGCCGATTCGGCTTCACAAAATCCGGATTTTCGCTGAGCGCCATGCGAAGCGGCTCGCCGCTGGTGTCCAGGAATGTCTTGCAGCCAAATTTCCGCGCCCTCGCTATGAGACCTGCGAACAATTTTGGTTCGGCATTCGCAGGCAGGCTCCCCGAGAAAATAACCGAAGCATTTTCGCCGCCCTCGGCGAACAGCTTCCCGCACGCATCCTCAAATTCCTCCCACTCGGCTGGACTAGGGACCGATCCCGGCTCAAGAATCTCTGTAACCGTGCCGTCGTCTTCCACGATTTCGAGATTTGTGCGTGTTGGCTGACGCGTAGCCCCTGCGGTGGTCCGAATTCCCATCGCAGATAGCCCGGCAAGCAGTTCCTGGCCGGTCGCGCCGCCGCATGGCCCGATCCAGCGAGGCTTTCCTCCGAGCGCATGCAGCACCATTGCGACGTGCACGGATTTTCCGCCAGGAAAGCTTTGCACCGTCCGCGCGCGATTCACTTGGCCACGCAAAAGCGGTCCCATCACAAGCCGCTTGTCAATCGCCGGATTCAAGCTGACGCAGAGAAACATGGTTCGATTCCGGCCTTAGCCCTTCGCGCTTGGAGCCGCGCCGATCCTTTCAAACCATGGTCGCGCAGCGGCCAGGTGAGCATTCACGTTCTGAATGTTCTTGGCGCCGTGTTCCTGCAGCCACTCATCCAGTGCCCCAGCACCTTGCTGCACGAACACCGGCACTCCGTCTTGCCAAATCGCTCGGCCACAGAGCACGCCGGAAAAATCGGAGCCCGCCTCGGCCGCCAGCGTCAATGCTTCCGCGAACGTCTGGTTGGCGACGCCTTCCGACAAATAGATGAATGGAAGCGAAGCCGCCTGGGAAGCGCGCTTAAAGTGAGACTTCGCTTCCTCGCGTGAGTAGACCGCCCGCGAACGCGGTAAATTGGTTGACTCGACAAAATTCATGTTTACCGGCACGCCCACCTTCAACACATCCACCGCGTATCCTGCTTTGCAGAACTCTTCAATCGAACGAGTAACCACGTCGGGTTTGATGCGCGCGAACTCACTGCCCTTTTCATCCATCTGATCGTGATAGCTCACAATTTCCAGGAAAAATGGCAGATCGTTCTCGCGGCATTCCTCTCCGACGCGCGTAACCCAAGCCTTTTTTTGCGCATTGACCGCAGCTTCGCTGAACGGCGAATAATACAGCAGCACCTTAATTGCATCAGCCCCAGATTTCTTTAGACGCTCCACGGTGAAGTCAGCCAGTAGTCGAGGCAGTCGCCCTGGAACCGACTTGTCGTACCCACTCTGCTCGTACGCCAATAGAAGCCCCGCATCCTTGGAGCGCCGGCGCGCCGCGGGCAGACCATATTCCGGATCCAGTAGAATCGCGCTGGCGTAGGGTGTCAGTAACTGGCTGACCTTCTCCTTGTATTCCACCAGCCATTCGGCGGGAACCTCGTTCGGGTCGCGACCACTGGCCTTTGCGAACAGCTTGCGCAAAGCGCTGCGCTGGTCAATCGCCAGCGCCGCGATGACGCCACGCTCATCGGCCAGGGCTCGTAGTCCGTTCTGTTTTCCGGGTGAAAGTGACAAACCAAGCTCCGTAGAGACGCTGCGATCGAGCGAGTTTCTTGAAGACAACCAGTTTCAATGCGATGAATCGGCGCCTCGTAGGAATAGGGAACTGCGCCAATAAGCATAGTTACGTTTGATTTCGCTTTACATCTTTTACTTACTATCGCTCGGTAAGTCAAGTAGGGAAACGCGGCGGCCGGCCACGCTGCGGTACGCCATCTTCTTATACCAGGGTGACTTCGACTTCCTCCTCGCGCAGCCTCTTGAGGTCCTGCTTGGGTATTCCCCGGTCGGTGATCGTTTCATGCACCGCGGAAACGTCCATGATCAGCGACAAACTCCTCTTCCCGAATTTCGATGAGTCGCACACTACAATCGTTCTCCGCGCCGATTCCGACATCGCCTTGTTCACCCGCGCCTCCTGTTGGTTCGGTGTGGAAAGGCCGTATCCTACGTCGAACCCGTCCACCGCCAGAAATAACATGTCCGCGCTGAGTTTACGCAGCGACTCTTCTGCCAGCGGTCCCACCAGCGAAAACGAACTCTTCCGCAGCAACCCCCCTGTAAGAATCACCTCGACGTTGCTATCCGCCAGTTCCGCCGCGATATTTGTGGCGTTCGTAATGACCGTAAGACTTCGCACATGGCGGCACCCCCGCGCAATCGCCGTGGTTGTGGTACCCGAATCAAGAATGATCACTTGTCCGGGACGAATCATGCGCAACGCCGCGGCCGCGATACGCATCTTCTCTTGCCGGTGCAGGCGCTCCTTTTCACGCAGCGTCTGATCCTGAAGCGCCCCCGTGCGAAGAGGCAACGCCCCACCATGCGTGCGCTCGAGCATTCCCTGGTGATGAAGATACTCGAGGTCTTTGCGAATGGTAATCAGTGATATCCGAAAACGCTTGGCCAGATCGCGGACGAGAACTCGGCCGTCGTTGCGCAATAATTCCAGAATTTCGCGGCGGCGTTCCTCGTTGAGCATCGAGATATCTCCAATTGGCAAGATGTCGTTTTGTTTCCTTTTGACTTTCTCAAGCTTTTCGCCGGAAGTCCACAAGGGTCCCCAGTCGGTTGGGGAGCCGTCACCTGACCGATTTGGTGAGCAGCTTCATGACCCTGCGGGTGGTTCTCGGGCAAAACTTGATTGGCAACTCTCAATAAGTCTTGCTGGGAAATTAAGAAGCTCAACGTGATCTGGAAACGCGGCAGAGAGATTTTCAAGGACACTTCTCATTCATCACAGATTATTGAACCTCAATTACCAGGTACTTGAGCCGGGCTGTCGGACAACCTTGGCCTACGGAATAAGATCATGCTTCCACATATCCCAGCGGCCAGCGAGGCAGCCATGGTTCCGATTTTTGACAGGTCCAGCAAAGTTCCTTCGCCGAACGCGAGAGTGGCGATGAACAACGACATCGTGAAACCAATCCCACCCAGGCAGGCCGCTCCAAAGATACTTCCCCACGACAGTTCTGCAGGCGGTGTTGCCAATCCGGTTTTTGCGGATGTCCAAGCGAAGAGCCATATTCCGATGGGTTTCCCCAGGAACAGTCCCAGGACGACGCCCAGGCTGACTGCATGCGTTGCGGCCGCCGAGCCATTGCCCAGGATTCGCACGCCGGCATTGGCAAACGCGAACAGCGGCATCACCAGAAAGCTGATCCAGGGGTGAAGGAAATGCTCAATACGTTGCGAGGGTGATTCCACCAACGCAAATTGGGTCTCCATCGAATGAATCGCCGCGTGCGCCGCAGAGGAATTTGGAGCCGCAGCTTCAAATCGATCGAGCAGCCAACGGGTGCTCTTGATGAACAGGTCGCGATCGATATACGTCCGCGTGGGAATCGTGAAAGCCAGCAGGACTCCCGCCACGGTTGCATGCACTCCCGACTTAAGCACGGCGCACCAGACGCAAATCCCGATGAAAGCGTAGACTACCGGCCGGCGTACACCCATTAGGTTTGCTACGAAAGCCAGAGCCACTCCGGCAAGTCCTATCGCGAGACTGAGAAAGTGAATTCGGTCGGTATAGAAGAGGGCGATCACCAGCACCGCGATAATATCGTCCACGATGGCCAGGGCGGTGACAAAAATCTTCAGCGAAATGGGCACGCGATTCCCAAGCACGGCGAGCACACCCAGCGCGAACGCGATGTCTGTGGCCATCGGAATACCCCAACCTTTTTGTCCTTCGCCGCCATAGTTGACCGACATATAAAACAGTGCGGGGACGATCGTGCCGCCCAGGGCCGCCATGAAGGGAAATGCCGCCTTTCGCAGGGAAGACAGCTCTCCGATCAGCACCTCCCTCTTGATCTCAAGCCCCACCAGGAAAAAAAACACCGCCATGAGCCCATCGTTGATCCATTCGTGACGCGTTTCCGACAAGAAGAACTGACCAAGGCCGATGGAGACTGGGGTAGTCCAAATCGCGTGATAGCTCTGCTCCCAGGGTGAATTGGCCCAGACGAGGGCGGCCATCGTGCCGGCCAGAAGCAGCAGGCCGCTGGACGCCTCCATTTTCGCAAAACGCACAAATGGAATGGTGAGCACCTCGATAGGCAGGTTTGGAGTTCGTGAAGGTTGGACGTCGTTGGACATCGTGATTTCTTAAGCCTTGGAAGATTCCAAAGCGCCTGTCATATATGACAGTCTGAGGCCGCTGGGTAACGCTCGGTAACGCTCGGAGGCTATCATCGACCCACACAGGAGACGCGGGCTGGGTGGCGCCAGGGGAGAGGGGTGTACAATTCCAGTCGTTTCGAGACCACTACGGAAATGCCTCAAACGACGGCAACTGCGGCGCAACAGACGCGAGGGTTGGTACGGAGCTTCTTTCCGGAGGAGCGACGGTCGGACCACAGCGTCGAATCCCTGGCTTGCAGCCTCGCGGATTTCCTAGGGGCCGTGAACTTGACCACCCGTCTGGATGCGTTTGTAGAGCTGACGCGGTGGACCACAAGCCGCTCTCCTTCACCTGCAGGCAGGGGCAAGACGCGGCTGGAAACCGTTATGGCCCTTATGGAATCCCAGAGCGAAATCCTCAAGGGGTTCCAGCGGGCACTGCGGGAGATCCTGACCGAGGTTCGTTCCGTTGAATTGTTTGCGGAGGCGGGACTCCATCCGCGTGAGGGTTTATGGTCCGAGGCATTGCGACGGTTGATCGAGGAAGTTCTCCCTTCCGCGCGGGCAGACACCGACCTTTCGAAATTGGTGTTCCGGATCTATCCCACCTGCGAGGCCATCGAGCGGCTAATAGCACTACCTGACTTGACCTTTGAACGCATGGCACGGCTGCTTTCGCCTGTGATCGATGCCAGTGCGTGGGCCAATCAACTGGAAGACCTTACGCAAGCTTTCCTCTTGCTAGGCGTGCACGTGGCGGGAATCGGCCTCTCGCCGGGGCTGCGGGCCCGTAGCCACCCAGGGGGCATCGAAGAGTCTCCTTTCTATCAGATTCAGCAGACCGCTGGAGAACTCGTCCAGCACAAGGGCGCTGCCCCAGCCCTCGAAAGCTGGCGTGAGAAGGTCCAGCGCTGCCGCGGCGAGATGGAGTACGTGCACCAGCGCATGGAGGACACCGGGGTAAGCACTTCCCTTGTGTTCGACATGGGAACGATTGAACGCGCCATGGCTCGCATGGAAAGGATCGCCGAGGTTCTGTTCGTTGCCGAGCAACCCCATGTGATCGCTGCCGTCAAGAACCTGCTTGACGACGTGATGAACGCGCGGCGCGAGGACATGAGCTTGCGCGCGCTCTTTCGCGAAAATTCCGCGTTGATCGCGCGGAAGGTAGTGGAGAGGACCGGTAAGGCGGGAGAAAATTACATCGCCAACTCGCGGAGCGAATACCGAGGAATCTGGAAGGCATCGTTGGGCGGCGGATTGCTCACGGTGCTAACGGCCGCGGTAAAGATGCGCATTACCGAAGCGCACTTTCCTCCTTTCGTTGAAGGAATGGCGGCGGGGACGAACTATGCGGCCAGTTTCTTAGTGTTGCAGAGCTTTCACCTGGCGCTGGCCACCAAGCAGCCGTCCGTAACCGCGGCAACTTTTGCGGGGATTGTGCGCACCACTCGCGGACAGGCACGGCTGCAAAAGGTTGCGGAGTTCATAAGCCGGATCACCCGCACCCAACTGGCGTCCGCCGCCGGCAACCTGCTGGCCGTGTGCATTGGGTGCGTTGTGTTTGCTCACCTGTGGGCCCTGGTTTTCTCGCGGCCATACTTGGAAGTTGCAAGCGCCGAGCATGTTTACGAAACCCTGGATCCTCTGGCTTCCGGGACCGTGATTTATGCTGCGCTGACCGGCGTAATCCTTTGGATTTCAGCATTGGCCGGCGGTTGGTCCGAGAACTTCGCCACGTTCAACCACCTGCCCGCCGCAATCGCCCAGCATCCCTTAAGCGGGAAGTTGGGGCGCGAACGGATGAAGAGGCTGGCGGATATCGTGGAATCCAATCTCTCTGGCTGGACCACCAGTATCGTGCTCGGGTATTTGCTCGGATTCGTCCCAGTGATGGGACGCTTTCTTGGTATACCGCTCGATGTTCGCCACGTGACGCTGTCCACAGGAACCTTGGCGCTGGCGGCAGCGAGTTTCGGAAGAAATTGGTTGTATAGAGGCTGGTTCGCCTACACGGTTTTGGGCATCGCGGTGATCTTTGTGCTAAATCTGGGCGTGAGTTTTTCCATCGCCGCCGCGGTCGCTTTAAAGGCCTATGGGGTGCCGAGGCGTGATCAGTTGCGGTTGATTCGGTTTACCGCCGCGAGCTTCCTTCGGTCCCCCCGCCGCTTTCTGATCCCTCCGTCATCGACGGAGGAGCAGGAACGACTCCAAGATTGCACAAATCCCGAAAACAACCAGCAAATCTCGCCGCTATGATCCGCGCTGCCATGGAAGTAATCGCGCAAATCTGCCCAGAGCGCTGAGCCAAGATCTCGGGAAGGGAAGTGCCGCCGGCTAGCGACGCCCGCCATTCGAAATGTCGCGTCGGCTACGTTGCCAGTCGGGTCGCCAGTTTGCGCGCTGCCACCCCTAGCATGAGTCGCGAGATCCCTGTCATCAGCAGGTTCACGCCCACCAGCGTTCCGATGGCCCAAACCGAACTCGACGGCCAGTGCAGCCAGATCAAGCCGCCCACGAACAACGTGATCAAGCCATTGACCAGCATCCATCCCGAGCCGCCTTCGTTCCGTGTCCGGAAATAGGCTATGAATTCCAGGACCGCCTCCATCAGGATGATCACTGCCAGCAGAAGCGTCAGGGTGCCCAGCCCCAGCAGTGGATGTGTCAGAAAGTAGATTCCACCCACGATATAGATAATCCCCAGAATCACCTGCCAGATCACGCGCCCTGCTCCGCCACCGGCGAACGCCGCGACCAAGTGCGCCACACCTCCAAAAATCAGCAGCCATCCAACCAGAATCGCAACCGCCAAGCCCGCAACCGCGGGCTCCGCAATGGCCATGATCCCAAGGATGATGAACACCACCGCTATCGCGATAAACCATCCACTCGCTTTTTTGATGATCCCCGGTCCATGCAATCCCATCGTCGGGTTCGCTATCGCCATCACACACCTCCATATGGGCTTGATTCGTGAGATCTGTCCGTTCCACTCAGTGCTCGAAGCGGGCAGCTCGGTAGTAAACAAGCCAGATAATTCGGGCCGCCGACGGCATTCTACACCGCGGTTGCAACGAGCACGATGGCGCGTGTCAATTGGCGAAGATCAGACTCTAGTTACTTGAGAGTCTTTACGAAATCAGCAATCGCCTTCGCTTGCTCATCACTCACACCGGAAATGCCCTTAGTGTGAGGTGCTTTCGAAGTGGTTTCGCCCTTCGTTATGTGTACGGCGATTTCGTCGGCCGTATGCGTCGTGCCTTTCAGCGCCGGCGCTTTCATCGCCGGCTTTCCTTCACCGCCTGCTCCATGGCAGGCAGCACATTTCGTTTTGTAGAGTGCGGCTCCGTCGTCGGCGCCCCATGAAAGCGTTGGCAAAATCATCAGCGAGGCGACAACGAACGTGGTTCCGATCAATAGTTTGAACTTCATGGTTGCTCTCCTTCGAACAGGTTTACGTGAAAAGTGCAGCGCCAACGGTTACTGCGGCTGAATTGCTGACATCCCAACGACAAGGAATTCATACTTCTTGCCATTCAATTTAAATTTCATTTTGTGTTTGTCAATAGTGAATTGGATCGGCGTACTAAGAGGTAGGAGAGCCTGCTCGGAGGGTTTTGGCTGACGAATCTGGTATTCGGTGGTCGACGTACGCACCGCATATTGTTGGCAAAGCAGAGACGTAGACGATTTCTTTCCTTCCTTTTTGGTTCCGCACTCCACGGATTGCATGGCAGTGATGGTGCCCGCCGTGGGAGCGTCAGCAGCTGAGCACAGGGACGCGCAAAGGACCACGCCCGCGAGCGCTACCAGTCTCGACTTCATGTTTCTCTCCATTCTCACAAACCGGTGAGTTCTCCTGACCCAGTAGGTCGGCGTCGCTTCGCCAAATCTGCATGCCAATTTGGGGCATATTTCACGAGGGGACTACTGTATGAATTGACAGTGCCGGCGGGCAGGCTGCAGCGCGTATTTTCGCGGGCTGACAGGCGACTTTTCCGGGATGGGCTGATACGCAAGGGTCTGAACATTTGGGGGAAGAGCGTGCCTGCTCCTCATGCTCCGGGATCCGGCGGTGTCCGCCTCCAGATGAGTATGCGATAAACGCATCGGACGGACATACGCGCTCTTCGGCGGCTCCGCGAGGCGGACTATTTCTGTGAGTCCACTTTAGACTGCGAGACCTTTTCGGAGACTTGGGTGGGAGTTGGAAGTTGCGAGCGGTCCCAACCGCCGCCAAGTGCTTCGATTAACTGTACAGAGGCAGTCATCGCCTGGGTGCGCAGAGAAGCCAGTTGTTGCTGCTCCTGGAGCAATGTGGTTTGCGCCACTAAGACGTTGAGATATTGATCGACGCCGGTATAGTACCGGGCTGTGGCTAACTCCAGATAACGTTCCGCAGACTGTTCGGCTTCCAGCTGTTGCCTGATTTGTGCGGACAGGATGCGCACTGCAGCGAGGGAATCTTCCACTTGTTGAAACGCGGTCAGAACCGTCTGGCGATACCCTGCGACGTCCGCGTTGTAAAGTGCAGTGAACTGCTGCACCGTGGCGCGGCGGAGTCCGGCGTCAAAAACCGTCTCGGAGATCGATGGGCCGACGGACCAAAAACGGCTCGGCCACAAAAATAGCTTGTTAAGGGCCGAACTTTCAAAACCTCCCTGGGCGCCCAGAGTCAAGGTCGGATAATAGGCTGCCACGGCGATTCCAATCTGGGCGTTGGCGGCGGCCATGCTGCGCTCGGAAGCCGCGATATCCGGGCGGCGCTCGAGAAGCTGCGAAGGCACACCCACTGGAACAGGAGGCGGGATCGCGTCGAGGGGCTTGATGGGAATCGAGAAGCTGGACGCCGTGGTGCCGATCAGGACCGCGATGGCGTGTTCGAATTGTGCGCGCGCGATGCCCAGATTGGTGCCGGCCGCTTGCGCGCTCTGCAGCGCGTTTTGCGCTTGAACGAGCGAAATCTGATCGTCCACGCCGGTTTCGTAGCGAGCGCGGGTCAGGTCCACGGACTTCTGGTCTGCGGCGATGGTTTCGTCGAAAACTTTCTGCAAGGCATCCTGACCGCGAAGTTCGAAGAGGAAGATCGCGAGGCTGGCCTGCTCGGTGAGGCGCTCGTTTTCGAGGTCGGCGGCACTCAGCTGCGCGTTGTATTGCGCTTGATGGATGGTGTTCCGGACTTTGCCCCAAAGATCCGGCTCCCAGGAGACCGCTGCGGGAAGAACGAAAAGCTGGGTCTGCTGACCGCCTGATGTGGAACCCGTGGCGCCCGTTGAACCTGTGAGATTCGCCGAGCTACGAGACCGTTGGTAGGAAGGGGTTGTTCCGATGGTGGGATAGAGTTGCGAACGAGCCTGTGCAACGATGGTTCGCGCTTCCATGAGATTTTCAAAAGATTGTTTAATGTTCTGGTTGTTGATGTTCAGTTGGTCTTCCAGCGCGTTCAGCTCCGGATCGTTGTAAATCTCCCACCACTTGCCATGTAGCATGGCATCCTGGGGGTCCGCGACCTTCCATTCACCGGAATTGGGGAACTGCGTCGGCGACTCTTTGTAGACGGGCGGAGGCGGCTGAACTGTGGCTGCTGGCTGACGATACTTTGGCCCGACCGTGCACCCAGCAACTGCAAGAGCGGTGATTGTCGTGGCGAGTACGATTTTGAGTCGAAAGATGCCCATCCTTGTTTTTCCCCTCCTAACTACCCTTCGGCAGTCGCTGGAGTATTCGCTGGGTTAAATGTGTCGCGTTCTTTTCCCAAAACGCGGAGGCGAAGACGATCGAGCGTGAGATAGACGACCGGAGTTGTGTAGAGCGTCAGGAGCTGGCTCATGATGAGTCCACCCACGATGGTGATGCCCAACGGCCGTCGTAACTCTGAACCTGTACCTGTTCCAAACGCCAGTGGCAGAGCGCCGAACAGCGCGGCCATCGTAGTCATCAGAATGGGACGGAAGCGCAGCATGCAGGCCTCAAAGATGGAGTCTTCCGTACTCTTGCCGCCTTCCCGTTCTGCCTGCAAGGCGAAATCAATCATCATGATGGCATTTTTCTTTACGATGCCGATCAGCAACACGATTCCGATAATGGAAATGACGTTGAGATCCTGCTTGAAAAGCATCAGGGCAAGCATGGCCCCGACGCTGGCGGAGGGCAGGGTGGAGATTATCGTAAGCGGGTGCACGAGACTTTCGTATAGGACGCCCAGAACAATGTAGACCGCAAGGACCGCGATGATGACCAGGGCTTTTTCACTGTCGATCGATTGCTGGTAAGCCTGGAGAGTACCCGCAAAAAAACCACGGACCGAAGAGGGTACGCCAAGACGCTGCTTCATCTGATCGATACGCAAGGTGGCGTCGCTCAGGGAAACGTCGGGCGCGAGGTTAAAGGAGACGGTGACCGAGGGATACAAGCCGGTGTGATTGATCGCGAGCGGTATCGTATTGGTCTGCGTCGAGGACATGCTGAACAGAGGTGTGTTGCCCGTGGCAGTAACGCTGCTGCTTCCGGCGGAGTGGAAATAGATGTTCTGCAGCCCCTCGGGGGTTTGTGAATACTGCGGGGCAACTTCCAAAACAACGTAGTACTGATTCAATTGGGTATAGATGATGGAGACTTCGGATTGGCCGAAGGCGCTGTAGATGCCGCCGTCCAGGGACTGCGCCGTCTGCCCAAGTTTCGCCGCGGTGACACGGTCGTAATTCAAGAGCACGTCGAGTCCGCCATTTTGCTGGTCGGAATTGACATCTTGCAAGCCGGGAACCTTTTTCATCTCCGCGAAGACCCGGGGTCCCCAAGTTGCGAGATCGGGAATATTGTCGGTCTGAATGGTGTACTGATAGAGAGCGGCGCTGGAGCGTCCGCCGATGCGAATGTCCTGCGCGGCCTGAAGGAAAGCGGAGGCCACCGGCAAACGGTTCATCTGCGGGCGGAGGCGGTTGATGATTTCGGGGGCCGTGGTCTTTCGCTGAGCTAAAGGCTTGAGAGCAATAAAGATGTTTCCTGTATTGGTGGCGCCCTGACCTCCGGTGAACGCAATCACGTTGTCAACCGCGGGATCCTTGTCGACTACGGCTTCCAGCCTCTGGATGGAATCGTTGATAACCGCGAAGGAGGCGTCCTGAGGGCCTTGTACGGCGCCAGCGATCGCGCCGGTATCTTGTTGAGGGAAAAAGCCCTTGGGAATCTTGATGACCAAAGCGACGTTGAGGGCGATGGTTAAAGTAAGAACGGTCAGGGTGAGTCCGGGATTTTGCAAAACCCAGTGAAGGCTGTGCCGGTACCAGGACAGGATGCGTTCAAAAAATCTCTCCGATGCCATATAAAGGCGGCCGTGTTTCACCGAGCGTTCGTTGCGCAACAGGTAGGCGCACATCATCGGCGTGGTGCTGAGCGAAATGACCATGGAGACGAGAATGGCGGTGGACAGCGTGACGGCGAACTCGCGGAAGAGGCGGCCTACGATTCCACCCATCAGCAGCAGCGGAATGAAGACAGCGATCAGCGAAATACTGATGGACAGAACGGTAAAACCAATCTCTTTTGCGCCTTTGAGGGTGGCGGCAAAAGGGTCCATGCCCGCTTCCAAATGACGCGTGATGTTCTCCATGACCACGATGGCGTCATCGACGACGAAACCTGTCGAAATGGTGAGGGCCATTAGCGAAAGATTGTCCAGGCTGTAGCCGCAGAGATACATCACCGCAAAGGTGCCGATGAGCGACACGGGAACGGCCACAGCGGGAATAAGCGTGGCACGCCCGTTCCGCAAAAAGATGAAGACCACGACGATTACGAGAGCGATGGAAACAACCAAGGTGCGCTCAACATCATTTACCGATGCGCGGATTGTGGTAGTGCGATCGAGAACGATCGTGGTGTCAATCCCTTGGGGGATCGACGCTTTGACGGCAGGCAACTCCGAGCGAATGCGATCGACAGTGTCAATGATGTTGGCGCCCGGCTGCCGGAACACGATAAGCACGACGGCGCGTTTGCCATTCAGGTAACCAGCCGTTCGAACATTTTGTACGGAGTCGATTACATCGGCGACGTCCTCAAGGTGGATGGCTGCGCCATTTTTGTAGCCGACGATGATCGGTTTGTAATCTACGGCGTGGGAAATCTGGTCGTTCGCGAGAATGTCGGCGCTCGTGATGCCGTCGGTGATTTGCCCTTTGGCGAGATCGGAGTTCTGCAAGCGCAGCACGGACTGGATGTCGATCATGGCCAGGCCGTAGCTGGCGAGTTTTGTGGGATTGACCTCCACGCGCACGGAGGGCAAAGCGCCGCCTCCGGCGCTCACTTGGCCTACGCCTTGAATTTGCGACAATTTTTGCTGAACGACGGTGGAGGCTTCGTCGTAGAGCTTGTCGGGACCGTATTTGTCGGAGGTCAAGCCAATGATCATGATGGGCGAGTCGGCGGGATTGACTTTGCGATAGGTGGGATTCGAGGGAAGGTTGGAGGGGAGATAGGTGCGCGCTGCGTTGATGGCGGCCTCGACGTCCCGGGCGGCTCCATCGATATTGCGGCTTAGGTCGAATTGGATCGTCACTCCGGATGTGCCCAAACTGCTGGTGGAAGTCATCTCGGTCACGCCGGCAATGTGGCCGAACTGGCGTTCCAGGGGAGTGGCAACCGAAGAGGCCATGATCTCGGCACTGGCACCCGGCAAGCTGGCCGCGACGGCAATCGTCGGAAAGTCCACCTGGGGCAGGGGAGAAACCGGCAGAACCTCGAAGGCAATGGCGCCCGCGATGGCGATCGCGATCGTCAGTAGCGTGGTTGCGACCGGGCGGTGTATGAACGGTTCGGAAACGTTCATGCGATCCCCTCCGGTTGGGGCTGGGCGCCGGTATTGAGCACCTTTGAATTTCGTGAGAAGCGGTGCGCGAGATTGTCAAAGAAAATATAGATGACCGGCGTGGTGTAGAGCGTGAGGACCTGGCTCACCAAGAGACCGCCCACCATGGCGATGCCCAATGGCCGGCGCAGTTCGGATCCAAAACCCGTGCCGAACGCGAGCGGCAACCCGCCCAGCAGCGCGGCCATCGTGGTCATCATAATCGGGCGGAACCTCAGCAGGCAGGCCTCGTAGATGGCATCGGTGGAATTCTTTCCGCGATTGCGCTCGGCATCCAGCGCAAAGTCCACCATCATGATGCCGTTCTTTTTGACAATCCCGATGAGAAGAACGAGGCCGATGATGGCGACGACGCTCAGATCTTGGCCAAAAAGGATGAGTGCGAGAAAAGCCCCGACGCCGGCGGAAGGCAGCGTGGAAAGGATCGTGATCGGATGGATGAAGCTCTCATACAGGACGCCGAGGACGATGTAGACCGTGACGAGCGCGGCAAGAATGAGCAAAGGCATGTTGGAGAGCGAGTTTCGGAAGGATGCCGCCGTGCCCTGGAAATCGGCCTGCACGCTGGCGGGCATGTTCAGGTCTTTCTGCACTTTGGAGATGGAGGAGATCGCGCCGCCGAGGGCCGCGTTGGGAGCGAGGTTGAAAGAGACCGTGATGGCTGGGAATTGCCCCTGATGATTGATGGAAAGCTGCTCCGTTTTCATTTCGAAATGCGAGAACGCGCCGAGCGGCACGGCGTTGCTTTTAGCAGAACTCGTGGTGCCCGCGGAGTTGGCGCCTTTGCTGGAAGTTGCGTTCGACGTGCTCGACGTGAGCGCGTTGACGGGCGGATTCAGAGCGTTCGCGGACGGTGTGTAGAGGGGCGAAGTCGTTAGCGCATTGGAACCGGCCGACGTGGAACCATTGCCGGTGGAGGACGCTGCCGCACCGGTCGTGCCTGCCGCCGAGTTCGCTTGAATATACAGCTTATTGAGTTTCTCCGGATCGAGTTGAAACTGAGGCTCGGCTTCCAAGATGACGTGATATTGATTTAACTGCGTGTACATGGTGTTGATCTGGCGTTGTCCGAAGGCATCGTAGAGAGTGTTGTCTATGGTGGTGGGCGCGATTCCCAGGCGCGATGCCGTCGGGCGATCGAAGAGCAGTGAAACGGCCAATCCGCCCGGTTGTTCGTCGGTGGCAACATCTTCGAGTTCCGGCAACTGTTTCAGACGCGTTACAAAGCGATTCGTCCAGTCGCTCAGTTCATTCGGATCGGGGTCCTCCAACGTGAACTGGTATTGCGTGCGGCTGACACGATCATCGACGGTGATATTTTGGACTGGCTGCATGAACAGCTGAATGCCTTGCACGTTTTGCAGCTTTGTCTGGAGACGGCGGATGACGTCGGCGGCGTTTATCTTGCGAGCCTCGAGTGGCTTCAGATTGATCGACATTCGGCCGCTGTTGGTGGTGATGTTTGTGCCATCAGCGCCAATAAAGGACGAGAGGCTCTCGACGGCTGGGTCGTCGAGAATCACGTTGGCAAGCTCTTGCTGCTTCTCGGCCATCGCTTTCGGCCCGATGGTCGGCGAGGCCTGCGAGATGCCTTGAATAATCCCGGTGTCCTGAACGGGGAAGAAGCCTTTTGGAATAATGATATAGAGGAAAATCGTGAGAATCAGCGTGCCGAGAGCGACGAGAAGCGTGATGGTCTGAAAGCGAAGAACCACCTTCAGTGTGCGGCCATAGAACGCGATCATGCTGTCAAAAGCGCGCTCGGAAGCTTCGAAGAGCCGTCCTTGTTTTTGGTTTGTATGCTGTTTCAGGATGCGCGACGCCATCATGGGAGTCAGCGTCAGGGAGACAACCGCGGACACGACAATGGTGACGGCCAGGGTTACCGCGAACTCCCGGAACAAGCGGCCCACCACGTCACCCATAAACAACAGTGGAATGAGCACGGCGATCAGTGAAACTGTCAACGACAGGATCGTGAATCCAATCTGCTCGGCGCCTTTCAATGCCGCTTGCATTGGCGGTTCGCCTTCTTCGATATACCGCGAAATGTTTTCGACCATGACGATGGCGTCGTCCACTACGAAGCCCGTCGAGATGGTCAACGCCATGAGCGAGAGGTTATCCAGGCTGTAGCCTAGCGCGTACATGGCGGCAAACGTGCCCACCAGCGACAGCGGCACGGCTACGCTCGGAATGATCGTTGCGTAGAAACTGCGCAGGAACAGGAACATGACCATGACGACGAGCGCGATGGTCAGCATCAATTCGAATTCGACGTCGTCTACCGAGGCTTGGATTGGTGTCGTTAGGTCGGTTAGCGTGGCAACGTCGATCCCCTTGGGAAGGTTGGCTTCCAGCTGCGGTAGCAGCGCTTTGATGCGCTTCACCACACTGATCGTGTTTCCGCCTGGCTGGCGCTGGACGTTCAGAATCACTGCGGGGGCCTTGTTCATCCAGGCGGCCTGATTATTGTTCTCCACGCCATCCACGATTCTTGCTACGTCGGTTAGCATGACCGGCGCGCCGTTACGGTACGCGACTACGACGTTCCTGTAGTCCTTGCTGGTGACCAGCTGATCGTTGGCGTCGATCTGGTAATCCTGACGCGCACCGTCAAAGTTGCCTTTGGCTGCGTTGACGCTGGCTTGCGTGACCGCGGTCCGAAGATCTTCGAGATTGATGCCGTAGGAAGAGAGCGCCGCCGGATTAGCCTGAATGCGAACCGCGGGCTTTTGACCGCCGCTAATGGTGACCAGGCCGACGCCTGCCAATTGCGAAATCTTTGGAGCCAGCCGGGTGTCCACCAGGTCCTCGACCTGTGCGAGCGGGATGGAACTCGAGGTAATCGCCAATGTCAGCACCGGAGCATCGGCTGGATTTGTCTTGCTATAGATCGGCGGCGCGGGCAGGTTTGCAGGCAGAAAGCTTTGCGAAGCGTTGATGGCCGACTGCACCTCTTCTTCGGCGATATCAATATTCAGAGTCAAATTGAACTGCAGCACGATGACCGAACACCCGCCAGAACTGCTCGACGTCATCTGGCTCAAACCTTGCAGCTGGCCGAACTGCCGCTCCAGTGGCGCGGTCACCGTCGTTGCCACCACAAACGGGCTTGCTCCCGGATAAAAAGTCAGCACTTGAATCGTGGGATAGTCCACCTGCGGCAGCGCGGAAACCGGCAATTGGGTATAGCAGACAATCCCCACCAGAAGGATCGCTGCCATCAACAGCGCCGTTGCCACTGGCCTCAAAATAAAAGGACGTGATGGACTCAAGGAGCAGGACTCCCAGGGGTGTTTCCAGGTGGGGGGGGGCCCGGTGCCGGCTTTCCGGCGACGACAACTTTTCCATTGTCCTGCAGCTTATCGAAGCTGCTGTTCGCCAGCACATCCCCTGGATTGATGCCCGTCACCTGCGTGAGTCCCGCATCCGTCACACCAGTTTTAATCGTGCGCATATGCGCAGTGTTGTCCTGCAGAACGTAAACGAATGCGGTTTGACCGTTATGTTGAATGGCGGATGCTGGAATCAGAGTGGCGCCGTGGAGCGTATCCACAAGCAACCGGACATTCACAAATTCATTTGGGAAAAGCGTTAAGTCTTTATTGTCGAACGAGCCGCGGGCCTTCACGGTGCCTGTCGTGGTGTCAATCTGGTTGTCCAGCGTCAGCAATGTTCCGGTGGCTACTTTCTTTTGGGCTGCCCGGTCAAAAGCATCAACAGCAAGTTTTGCACCCTTGTGAAGACGTTGTTGCACGGGGCCAAGATTGTCTTCAGAAATCGTAAAAATTACTGTGATCGGCTGGAGTTGGGTGATCACGGCAAGAGTGAGGGTTCCCGACGATTGCACAACGTTGCCGGGATCGACCAAACGCAAGCCGACTCTGCCGGTGATAGGAGCCACGATGTGGCAATATTCAACCTGGATTTGGTCAAACTGCACCGTGCCCTGATCGATTTTTACGGTACCCTGATTTTGGAGCACGATCTTTTCCTGATCATCAAGAGTTTGTTTTGGGATGGCGTTGCGATCCCAGGCATTGCGGTAACGTTCGAGGTCCATCCTCGCTTGCCCCAGGATATTTTCGTCGCGTTCGAGTGTGCCCTGGGCCTGCAGCAGCGTGGCCTGGTAGGGCCTGGCGTCAATATCAATGAGTGGATCGCCCTTGCGGACAATTTGTCCTTCGGTGTAGTGAACGGCCGTGACGATTCCATTCACCTGGCTCGTAATCGAAGCGGTGTACACCGGTGTGACTGTCCCGATCGAGTCCAGGTACACGCCGATATCACCCTTCTGCGCTGTCGTCGTCGTGACCGTGGCCGCCCCGCCGCCCCCCTTGGGAGATTTCGCGGCCTTCGTCGTGTCATCGTGAAGCCGTAAGACTAGAAAGAATCCAACCGCGAAGATCGAAAGCAGCACAATCCACACGATAGCCCTTACTCCTCTGTGCTGATGAGGCGGGGAATCTGGCAGTTGATGTTCGGGCCCAATGACCTGGTGCTCATTCTGATCTGTCGGCAAGTCGAACCCCTCGTCAAAGTTCTAAGTTCGGACGGTGGCGCAAGTGTCCGTGGCATGCGTACTATATTGACGGATTAGAGCCCAATTTTGGATACGGCCTAAGTTGCTTAGATTGTTCTAGACACGCTTTCGGTCGCAAGGAGAACTGGCTGCCCCCTGCAACTATAGGGGCCAATATAATATATCGTCCCCGGCAGCAGAATAAGGCCACCAGGTCCGTGAAACCGTTTCGCCCTGGCTCACACGCTGGAGATCTCGGGAACGGCGGGTAGGAAACTCTCGATGACCGCGAGCAGTTCCTTAATTTGAATGGGTTTGGAGATATAAGCATCCATGCCGGCAGCGAGGCAGCGTTCCTTATCACCCCTCATGGCGTTCGCAGTCATTGCAATGATCGGAATGTGTTTCCCCGTCGTCTTTTCCTGCTCGCGAATCGCTTCTGTAGCCTCAATGCCCTCCATTTCCGGCATCTGCACATCCATCATGATCAGGTCGAACGATTCAGTTTCCAGAGCCTCTAAGGCGGCTCTACCGGTTCCTGCTATGAAGACGGTGTGTCCTCTTTTCTCCAACAGGCGGACTGCCAGTTTTTGCCCTTCTTCCACACTTTGTGGATGACGCCTTCCACTTCAACGCCCTGGCTGTCTACTTCGGTAGTTGCCATGCGTTCATATGAGACCGGCTTCGCGGGCGGGAGAGGAACGTAGCTCACAACTTTGAATCGAGGCGTACCGACCTGCGGAGCGAGGTCGGGGGCTTCAGTGACACCCTCAATTTCGACCAAGTCTCCGGTCGCGAGGGCAACATTGGGCTTGACGATTTCGAGGTTCACCCAGATACCTGACGTGGAGTCCTGAACAATAGGTCGGGCTCCTGAGCATCGTAGTAGGTAATTACTGCCCTTAACCCCACCGGGTGGCCCAGCTTGGCGTCCTCGATCGTCATCCTCCGGATCTGAATAGCACTGGTGATTGCAGACAAATGGACATCGGGGGGTCGTCCCGCGGCATTGAGGGAGGCCGATGCAAAACGGATCACGGCGAACAGGAACAAGACATCGGCCCTAAACCCGGAATCTCGCTGTGGGTTGGGGACGAGAATTGCGACCTCTGACCGGACGGCTAGCGGGTCGACTCGTACCCCACCGCCGTTTGTCGGAGTGCCTTGCTTGCCGGCGATGCATGCACGCCTTCAAGGCTTTGCCGCTCCGCTCGTCGTCGTGAATCAATCACAAAATGGCCTGCAATTCCGGCTGCGTCACCCAACCTCCGCGCAAACCTCTGCGATCCGACGCGGTGAGCGCCTGGTAGGGAATCTCCCCATGACGGAATGGAGCACGCGCTCATCCATCAATACTCGCGAGGCCTAATAGGAGTCAGCAAACGCCGGCAAATCAGGACGTTGCAAGATTTCTGAAACGCGGCTGGCTGAATCCCCGACGAGCGGAAGGGGCTGAATGGAACAATGGGACCATACTGAAACGCCGGCACGAGCACTGCACAAAGGATCTTCTTGGGCTGCCTCGTCGGACACATGATTCTGCAAATTGCGGTTGGAAGATGCAACGTCCCAAGGGAACGGACGGCGAAAGGAATCCGCAGGTCTTAATGAGGACTTTGCTGGGCTTGCAGTGTGGTTTCGCTCACCCTTGCAGCTGCAAATGACGTGTCGTATGCCGCCGATGCAATTTCGCCCAGGGCTTCCCCGGCGATCTTCTGCGTCGCTTCCGGATCATCCAGTGGCACGGCCACCATGTTGGCATAGAGCGCGAAGACAAGGTGCTCGCCGCTCGCAGTATCCATATAGCCGGCTAGGCCCTTTCCGGTCACCATCAAATTCTTGTTCAGCGCGTCGTAGACGCCGTATGTCCCGGTTTTCGCGTGCACGTGCCCCGCAGCCGGTGAGTTCACCTGAATCTTAAATAGCGTTCCGTCTTTCCCCAGAATCGGCAAACCTCGATAAAAATCGCCGAAGCCCTTCTGCTTAGACATATACAAAAGATAATAGACCATGAAATCCGGTGAATAATAAGCGTTGCCGCCAGCCCCGTCGCTTTGTGCTGCGCCGCGGAGATCGAGCGCTCCTCTTCTAAGAAACTCGTTCTCCAAGTCGAAGCCCGCTTGGTCGATCTGTGTCTCTCTGTGGGCGATCAACGCGCCCAGAACAAACGGCGTCATGCTGGCATGCAGATTTTGGCTCACCTTCAAAGTGATTTTGACCTCTTCCCTAAGTGGTGGTGAAACATGTTCCGCGACCACATTCTCCGGCTTATAGTTTGCCGAAAGCATTTTGAAGTCGTTTTTGTCGCCCGGAGCCGCAATCGCACACCTCACGCCTTTTTCTTTTAGCGCCTCCATCAAAACCGTTGCAGCATACCTGCTTGGTTCCGGCACCGGGTAGGCAACCATAGTTGACCGCGCTCCGAGCGCAAGACTCCCTGCGAGAGTAGCGTTGCGCGATCCATCCGGATTGAGTTTCTCCTCTGTATATTCCAGGCTCGTTTTCGATCCGGCCGGGCCCGTCGTCGCCTGATTGACGATCGTCACGTAAGTCGTTTGCGGCGAGATCTTCAGTGACACAGGCACGCCAACCGTCGCTCCCGGGGTAGCGATCACGTCGATCAGGTTGTCATTTACGATGATGGGCGAAATGACCACGCCCGTACCAAGCTCGCGGTCGCCTTCAGGAAACAGCGTTGCATCTACCAACAGCTTTCCCTTAACGCGCTTAATTCCTTTGTCGGCAATCTGCTTGGCGAATTCGCGCACGACCAATAGTGTGTCGCCCGCTAAGCCCTTGCTGTCTGGACCACCATACGAGTGGTCCATGTCTTCAAACGAAAGCGTGCCGTCAGGCTGAACACGGTTCGAAAGATTGTAATCGCCGCTCGCCACCAGAATCAGATCGCCATCCAGCGTCCCGTCCTTCTTGACCGGCCCGGTGCGATAAATCTTGGTGTGGAAGCGATAGTCCCCACCCAGGAGTTCAAGCGCCGTACCCTCGGTGAGCAGTTTTGTGGTCGATCCCGGAACGAAAAGCTGCTGCGCGTTCAACTCGTAGACGACCTTGCCGCTATCCATCGAACGAAACTCGATCCCGAATCGCGAGTGTGCAAATTCGGGCCGCTCCATAATTTTCTTAATCCGCTGCTCCAGCGTCCCCTCCGACTGCGCGAACAGTCCGCCGTTCACCAATCCACTCAGCAAGAATGCCGCGACGAGCACGAAAACCCTTACAGCCCGAGTCTTTTTCATTGAGCGTAGAACCTCGAATCCGCAGTTTAGTTTCGATTCAAATTGCCCAGGGTGCCGCCCTTCGTTTTTAAGGGCGCGGGTTTTGACGCTTCGTTCCTCGACCCACAAACAGGAGATCCTCATCCTCCGCCAAGCAGTAACCAAATAAAATGGCGCAGCTATTCCTTGTCGGGGCCAAACGGTTTACCGTAGCTGGCGAAATCATCAAGCAAAAACAGAGCCCGCGGTTCCAGCAGCTGCTTTTCCGCAACACGCACGATATCAGTTTCAGGAGAAATCTTGGCCGGTCAACCCAACACCCTGGTCCGCACCATTGGCCGCTGGAGCCTAACCGCCCTCGTCATCAATTCAATCATCGGCAGTGGTGTCTTCGGTCTGCCCTCGGTAGTTTCAAGCCATCTCGGCCCCATGGCGCCCGTCGCGTACTTCATTGCCGGTGCAGGCATGGCGGTCATCGCCGGCTGTCTCAGCGAAGTCGCATCGCAATTTCGAGAAACCGGTGGCCCTTATTTGTACGCCCGCGAAACCCTCGGCCGCTTCTGGGGAATTCAAATCGCCTGGATGACTTGGCTATCCAGAATTGCGGCCGCTTCCGGAACCGCGAATCTGTTCACCACCTATCTGGGCCAAATTTTACCCCGCGCCACGCAGCCGCTCAATCGCCTTGCGATTTTGACTCTTCTGGTCGGCATCCTCGCCGTTGCAAACTACGTCGGCGTGAAATCCGGGGCGCGTGTCAGCGACTTCTTTACCGCCACAAAACTCCTGTTGCTCGCCATCTTCATCGGAGCAGGCCTGTGGTGGATGCGCATACACGGTGCCGTGTCACCGGCCCCACTGCCGCACCCAGTCGAAGCCAAAGACTGGCTCGAGGCCACTCTAGTTCTCGTTTACGCCTACGGCGGCTTCGAGGCCGTCCTGCTCGCCACCGGCGAAATGCGCGACCCCCGCCGTGACGCCCCAATAGCCCTCCTGACCGGCATCGCCTGCGTCGCTTTAATCTACACGCTAGTCCAAATCGTAGTCAGCGGCACACTCGTCGACCCCGCATCGACTCAACGCCCCATCGCGGATTCGGCAGCGCACATCCTTGGTCCAACTGCTGGCGCAGCCATCTCGGTCGGCGTGCTCCTGTCAATCTACGGTTATCTCAGCGCCAACATGCTGCACACGCCTCGCCTCACATTCGCGCTAGCCGAACGCGGAGACTTCCCCAAAGTCTTCGCCCGCATCCACAAACGATTTCACACCCCGTATGTTTCGATCGGGTTATACACCGCCCTATTGCTGGCATTCACGCTGGTAGGCAATTTCCGCTGGAACATCACCCTCTCCGCGATGGTCCGCCTCTTCACCTACAGCTCCGTAGCCATAGCACTCCTGGTCCTTCGCAAGCGCTCACCCAACGCCAACGCCTTCCGTCTGCCCGCCGGCAAGTTCCTTGCCATCGTCGCCATCCTGTTCTGCGTAGTGCTGCTGGTCCGCACCCCGCTCAGCAATTCCACAGCAGTCCTCATCACCGCGGCCCTGGCAGCCGCAAACTGGGCTGCAGTCCGCCACACTGCACCCCCAAGCCAGACCGACTTGGAGGTCGTTCTTCACCAAACAAATCGACCCGCCGACAACGATGTGTAGAAGAATGTGGGGGATAGTCAGGGGTAGAGTTTCGACTCTGGTTCAAACGTCACGCCGCGGCTTTAGCCTTGTCTTACGCGCTCGTATCCTGGTCTCACGGTTTGCGGATAAAAGTCTTTCTTTAGGAATCCAGGGCGTCGCCCCAAACTCCTAACCCCAAGCACATGCCGTCACAACCAGCAAAGTTTCCCTCAACGAGGTGCAACCGATGACCATGAAACGCTCCGGCTCTGCATGGATGCCCGCGGACACCTATGGCCGATCCCTGCCGAAATTCTCGGTAAATCTCCTGGTCCGCGACATCCAGGCATCCATCCCCTTCTACCGCGACGTCCTGAGCGCAACGATCCGTTACGCCGACGCAGACTTCGCCGCCATAAACCTGGCCGGTGCCGAATTCATGCTTCACGCCGACCACGCATACGACCACCATCCTTTACATGCACGCATACAAGCTCAAGCCGGAGCCTTCCGAGGCACCGGAGCAGAACTTCGTGTAATGGGCATCGACCCCGACGCAGTCCAAGCCCGAGCCCAATCCGCCGGTGCCACCATCATCCAACCCGCCGCTGATTACCCCCACGGCTGGCGCGACGTGATCGTAGCGGACCCAGACGGCTACACCTGGGCCGTAGGCCTATCCAAGTAAGCTCGGATCTCGCCCCAGCCGTTCGTCTTCACGCGGCGCCATCACAAATCAACGCTTTACCAATACCGTTTGTCCCGAACCGCACCGCACATACTCAACATTACGCACGTCCCCTAGCGTTTAGTTTTCTATCTAACAAATCCTTTCGCTAAATCTAAAACCAAACAGGCCGCAGCCATCGGGTCAGTCGCATATGTCGTACCTCAATCTCGCCCTTTTTGATGGCCGCGTTTGAATGATCGGCGTATAGTGCCGTCGTCCGAGGAGTTCGATTGAACGTAGTCTTATATGGAGGACCGTGACCATGAATAACGTGACGATTAAGCTGACCAATGAACAGCAGAAGCAGATCAAAGACGCAACAGGTAAGAACCTCACGGAGCTGAACATTAACCTCCCTGCCGCGGACAGTCTCACCGAGAAGGAACTTGGGCAGGTGTTCGGCGGCGCCGGCGGCGCTAGCTTTGATGTGTTGAAATTGAAACCGTGGTAACGGTGGACGACGTTCTGCCGTGTTCCGGCTAGATACCGGAATTCACTTTTTACCGATGAGCAGTTCAATGAACATCTTACATGCCCAAGCCGAAACGTTAGCAGCCTGGGTGTAGACCGAGCACTTTAACGGTCTCGAACGCCAAGCCGTCTCAAGTCAGCTTTGTCCGGGCCGTCGCCGGTGGCTCCACCGCCAGCCACTTTTTTTCAACCTTTATTCCGTCCATTGGATTGCTGCTCGCATCTATTCCATGGGTGTTCGCACTCACCAAATCGGCGAGGGTTCGGCGAAGTTCCATCGCCCCTCGCTCGGACGAAAAGTCACGAGGGAATCCATGTCTATGCCACTGCGCATCAGCATTTTTCTTCTCCTGCCGCTGCTGTCCGCCTCCGCGCTCTCCGCGCAACCCCAAAGTTCGCAATCTCAAGCGCCCGCCGATAAAATCTATCTCGACGTCGTTGCCGCTCGGAAGTCCGGACCGCCAATTTCCGGTCTTCAACAGCAAGACTTCACCCTCCTCGACAACAAAGTCTCCCAGACCATCTCGTCGTTCAAGGCCCTCGCCGCCACCCAGGCTCCCATAGAGATCCTCATAGTTGTCGACGCGGTGAACATCGATTTCGAGAAAGTCGCGTACGTTCGTGAGGAGCTCGACAAATTCCTCCGTGGCAACGGAGCTCACCTCGCCCTGCCTACCGCGCTTGCCTTTTTCACAGACCAGGGCACTCAAATTCAGGAAGGCCTCACCACCGACGGCAATGTACTCAGCGATGTATTGGACAAGCAAACCGTTAGTCTCCGGAGCATCCGGCGATCTTCGGAGTATCAGGCCTCCGACCGCTTCAATCTCTCCATCCAGGCCCTCCACGAACTTGTGGCGCGCGAGTCGTCGCGCCCTGGACGCAAGATGATCCTTTGGATATCTCCCGGTTGGCCTTTGCTCTCCGGCCCGGCGACCGCGTCCTTCATCGACTCCAAGCAAGAGCAGCAACTCTTCGCGAATGTTGTGGATCTCTCCACCCAGCTCCTGAAGGCTCGCATTACTCTCTACAGCATCGATCCTCTCGGGGCCACCGAGAGCGAGTTGCGCGCTACTTATTATGAAACCTTCCTCAAAGGGGTTAAGGAACCCAGCCAGGTGTTGCCTGCGAATTTGGCGCTGCAGGTACTCGCCATACAGAGCGGCGGCCTTGCGCTCGACTTCAACAATGACGTGGCGGGTCTCTTGCGACAATGTCTCGCCGATACCCAAGCCTACTATCAAATCTCCTTCGATCCGCCCCCCGCTAATAAGCCCAACGAATTCCACCAACTGGAAATCAAGGTATCAAAACCGGGTCTGACCGCGCGCACCCGTCAAGGCTACTATGCGCAGCCTTCTCCCCATTAACGCGACTCCACGACTTTCCCACGATCGGCGCAACGAAAGCGGCAGGGTAGGTCTTATGAACGCTCTTCGAGGTCGGAGCTTCAGCTCCGACATTCGGACGACAGCCCCAGTGGCACAGCCATTCCTGGCTGTGCTCCTGAGCCATTCCCGTGGATTCTCGTCTGGTGCCAACCCGGCCATGAACCGGACCGTCCCCGTCCTTAATCCTCGGCGTTCCGCGAGAGCGACATCGCATTTCTCCGCCGCTTGGAATCGGCGCGGAATCGTGACATATTCACCCGCTGGCAGGCTCACCACAAGCGCGCCTGCCACCACGAGAGGACGACCAAACAATGAATTGGATCGGTTTGCGAAACGGCCTGGCAGCGGCGGTACTCCTGCTGTGCTCGTCAGGCAGCGCACTCGCGCAACAGGCAGCGAAACACCCCATCACGTTCGACGACATGATCCGGATGCATCGCGTCAGCGAGCCGCAGGCTTCGCCCGACGGAAAATCGGTCGCCTACACCGTGGCCACGCCCGACATGGACGCCAACCGCAACGCCAGCAACATCTGGCTGGTCTCCACCGAAAGCGGCGCGCCGATCCAACTGACCCAAAGCGGCCACGACTCGTCGCCCGTATGGTCCCCGGACGGAAAAGCGATCGCCTTCCTTTCCTCGCGCGCAGGCGATTCACAAGTCTACATTCTCTCGATGGACGGCGGAGAAGCGCACTCATGGACGCATCTATCCACCGGCGCCGACATGGTCAAATGGTCGCCCGACGGCAAGACCATTGCCTTCACCTCCTCGGTGTACCCGGATTGCAAGGACGATGCCTGCAATAAATTGCGCGACGAGGAAAAAGAGAAGAACAAAGTAAAGGCCCACGTCGCCGACCAGCTTTTGTATCGGCACTGGACGCACTGGTCGGAAGGGAAGCGCAGCCACCTGTTCGTGGTGCCGGCGCCGGACGGGCCAGGCCAAACCGAAGCCAGTGCCACTCCGCGCGATCTGACCGAAGCCGCGAATTACGACATCCCTCCCGACGAGCGGAGCGGCCCCGAAGATATCGTTTTTTCACCGGACGGAAAAGAAATTTGCTTCACGGCGGTCACCGACAAGATCGAAGCGATCAGCACCAACGGGGACCTTTTTTTGGTTCCGGTAGCCAACGGTGCCGAACCCAAGAAAATCACCACCAATCCGGGCTTTGACGGGAATCCGGTCTATTCTCCCGACGGCAAATACATTGCCTATCACGCCCAACTCACGCCCGAGTATGAATCCGACCGCTGGCGCGTGATGCTCTACGACCGCCAGAGCGGGAAAAACACAAATCTCTCGGAAGCGTTTGACCGCAGCGCCGACCAACTCGCGTGGTCGTCGGACAGCAAAAGGATTTTCTTCGTGGCCGAAAGCGAAACTCTCCAGCCAGTCTATGCGATGGACGCGCGAGCAGGGGCGCAGCCACAGAAGGTTATCGCAGAGGGATTCAACACCGGCCTGTCAATCAGTACGGATGGCAAGACGCTCGCTTTCGAGCGCACCAGTCTGACCATGCCCGCGGAATTGTTCGCAGCGAAAAGCGACGGCTCCGGCGCGCGCCAGCTTACTCATCACAACGATTCCATCCTTGCGAACCTGGAAATGAACGCGCCGGAAACGTTCTGGTTCGTCAGCGCCGACGGTACCCGTGTACAAGCGATGGTCGTGCGCCCGCCAAATTTCGACGCTGACAAGAAATACCCGCTGTTGGTTCTACTTCACGGCGGTCCACAGACCATGTTCTCCAATGCCTGGGGCTACCGCTGGAACCCACAGGTTTTTTCCACTCCAGGTTATGTCAGTCTGATGATCAACCGCCGCGGCTCGACGGGTTACGGCCAGAAATTCACCGACGAAATCACTAACGATTGGGGAGGCAAAGCCTACGCCGACGTTATGAAAGGCATTGACGCGACGGTGGCGAAATACAAGTTCGTCGACGGAACGCGGATGGCCGCCGCAGGGGGCTCGTACGGCGGGTACATGGCCGACTGGCTCGCTACGCACACGGGCCGCTTCAAGGCCATCATCAGTCACGCAGGCGTATACGACAAAGCCGCGATGTACGCCACCGAAGAACTCTGGTTTGAAGAGCACGACATGCAGGGCACTCCGTGGGGCAATCCCGAAAGCTACAAGAAGTGGTCGCCCTCTACCTACGCGGCCGACTTGAGCAAATACAAAACGCCGACGCTGATCATTTGCGGCGAACGCGACTACCGAGTGCCCTACACGCAATCACTGGAATTTTTCAGCGCATTGCAGCGCCAGGGCGTTCCCTCCAAGTTGGTGGTGTTCCCCGACGAGGGACACTGGATTCTAAAGCCGCAGAACGCGCAATTTTGGTACAAGACATTTCTCGATTGGCTGGCGGAGTATTTGAAATGAGCAGAAGCTCTTGGCGCGGCACCCTGTAGCCGCGGTCTCCGAGGACCGCGAGGTTTAGAGCACAAGCCAGCCCAAATCTAGGCTGCCAGCAACCGCTGCAAAGCGCGGCGGAGAAAACGGAAAAGGTGAAAGAGGACAAAGGCGGCAAGGGCGATGAGCAGCACAACGACGACAATCGTCGCGCGCGGATGAACGGTGGCCATCCACGTCAACCAAACGGCAAGAACGTCTTCGCCCAAACTTAGAGTCCAATTGCTGAACGGCTCGGGGCTGGCATTCGCTGCGGCCCTCGCGCTGGCTTTGGTCCCATGCGAAGTAAGCGCCACTCCTCCGGCAAGCAGTGCAGCTCCCCAGCGCCATTCCGGAGGAACTCCGCCGGCCGCCCCATACGCGAGCAGCGCAGCCGCCGGCGGACGGATCAAGGTATGAATCGCGTCCCAAACACTATCGACATAAGGAATTTTGTCGGCCAGAAATTCGATCACATACAAGCCAATCGCAATGCCCAGCACCCAAGGGTGCGAGAGCACCTGCAGCGGCGCCGGCAGGTGAATCACGCTGAAGCGTTGGAGCAAACCAAGAGTAGCAATGGTAGCGTAAAGATTCAGCCCCGAGGAGAATCCCGCGCCAAGCGCCAGGCCAAGAGTTTCGACCGGATTCATACGAGTATCTTACGCGAGAGCACCCGCGGAGAGGAGTTGTTCTTTCATACCGGCCCAGCTTTGGCGTGACGACTCTTCGGGGGTGCCAGCGCCGCGCCAATGGGTTTCGAGGCTGACGGCGTAATGGTAGCCGTCGCGCTTGAGCGCGGCAAATTGCCCGGTCCAATCGATGCTGCCGTGGCCCACCGCGGCCCAGTCGTAGCCATTGCCGTCGGACTTTTTCACGGTGTCTTTGCAGTGGCAGTGGCCGATGCGCTCTTTTGGCAGCAACTGGTAGCCGTCGGGATACGGCTTTTCGCCCGCAGCCGCGGCGTTGCCGGGATCCCAATTGAGCATGAAGTTTTCGGCTTTGACCTGAGCTAGAACTCTCGCGGATTCGGCGGCTGTGCCGGTGTTGCAAGCCATTTCGTTCTCGAGGAGCAGAATAATTTTTGCTTTCGCGGCGTTGCTGGCGGCTTCGCGGAGCTTGTTGTCGATGGCTGCCCGATAGGGAGCCTGATCGTCGAGGCGCCAGAAATCAAACAGGCGCACGCGGTCGGTCTGAAACGCCTTAGCCAGTTCAATGCTGCGTTCGAGGACTTCAGGTTGCTGGTCGAAGGTGAAGTCAGCATTGAATTGATCGCGCTTAGGGCTGAATTTGGATTGCGGCGCCCCGGGCCAGTCGACCTTAAAGAGCGGACTGGCGATATCGGTGACGCGAAGCTTGTATTTTTCGAGGATGCGGCGCGCTTCGGCGACTTCGTTGGCGTCGAGCTTAAGTAGATTCTTGTTCCACATCCCACGCAACTCGATCCAGTCCATGCCAAATTCGCGCGAGGCGACTTCGCACGCATGGCCAAAATCCTGGGAGATTTCGTCGTTGATGACGGCAATGCGGAAGGGCGATTTCATATCGTCATTCCCAGTCTTTCTTCGAGGTATTTTTTGCTGATCGCGGCGCATTCTTTCGCGGTTCGCGTCTTATCGGGAACATCATCCAGTTCCACGATTGCCCAGCCGCGGAAGTTGACTTTGTGCAACGCCCCAAATATGGCCGGTAGATCGACCTGACCGCGTCCGAGTTCCACAAAGCGATAGGATTTTCGCGGGTCGCTGCTGCCCGCCAACTTCTCGACATCCTTAATGTGGAGAAACAGCAAGCGGTTGGAATATTTTTCGATGCATTTCACTGGGTCGCCACCGCCCTGGAAATAGTGCGCGACATCGAGTTCCAGCTTGGCATAGCGCGGATCGGTGGCCTCAAGGATTTGGTCCACTTCCTCGGGGCGTTCACCGAGTGAGCCCATGTGGTTGTGATAGCCGACAGGGACCCCGAGATCGGCGGTGCGTTTGCCAAGTTCGGTGAGCAGCTGGCCCAGGCGTTTGTAGTCGTCGGATGTGATCGCGCGATTTTTGGGGCGCTCATCGGTGACTTGAAGATATTTTCCTCCGGCATCGCGAAGAAAAGTAGCGTGCGCCACGTGTTTCGTGATTTCTCCGGCCTCTGGAGCGTCGATATTGATGCCGCCGCTGGAAAGAGCGACGAAGTCGAGATGGTGTTTCGCTAGGAGTTCCCGAAGCGGCGGCGGGCTGCCAAATTCTTCAATGCAATTAGAGCGGATCTGGATGCCGCGAAATCCGAGCGCGGAGACATCGTCAATCGCCTGGCGATCGTTGCCGCCCCAAGTGATGGCCGCATATCCGAAATGAATTTCGCTGGGACCCGGGGGGATCGGCGTGTCGAAGTACGACAAATCGACCGGAGGATACACAAGCTTGCGGGCACCGAGCACGTTTACGGGAAGGCACGACACCACGGCCATTGCCGCCGTACCACCGATGAATTCGCGACGCGGTACTCGAGATGTCATGATGCGCTCCTCTTGGGCTTTACTTTCGACCGCGCGTCTTCTTTTTCGCGTTCGTTACCTTTTTCGATGCTGTTTTGCTCGTCGATTTAGATGCAGGACGCGCCGAAGCCGCCGCACCGTAGCCGTCAGGGTGGGTGCGAGACCAATCCCAGGCGCTGCGTACGATATCTTCCAGGCTGGCGTACTGTGGCTTCCAGTGGAGCTCGCGTTTGATTTTCTCGGAACTGGCTACCAGGATGCCGGGGTCGCCGGAGCGGCGTTCGACTTCGCGAACGGGAATGGCATGGCCGGTAACGCGGCGTGCGGTTTCGATGACTTCGCGAACGCTGAATCCGCGACCGTTGCCCAGGTTATAAATTAGTTTGTCTTTGTGTTTCAACGCATCGAGAACGAGCAGATGGGCGCTGGCAAGATCGCTGACATGAATGTAGTCGCGCACGCAAGTGCCGTCCGGCGTGGGATAGTCGGTGCCGAAAATGGAGATAGAGTCGCGTTTCCCGAGCGCGACCTGCAGTATCAGCGGAATCAGATGTGACTCCGGATGATGATCTTCGCCCTGCTCTGGTGTTGCGCCGGCGGCGTTGAAATAGCGGAGGCAGGCGTAACGCAGGCCGTGAATGCGGTGAAACCAGTCGAGCATGTGCTCGACCAGAAGCTTGGATTCGCCGTAAGTATTCGTGGGATGGAGCGGGTCGTTCTCCTCGATGGGAGTACGGTCCGGCGTGCCGAAGAGCGCCGCAGTGGAGGAGAAAACGAAGCGCGGAACCTTGTGCGCAAGAACCGCTTCCAGCAACGTCAGCGAGTTTGCGGTGTTGTTGCGAAAATATTGCTCGGGGAATTTCATGGATTCGCCGGCTTCGATGGAAGCGGCGAGGTGCACTACTCCGTCGATTCGATCCTTGGTGAAAATGCGATCGAGAGCGGCGCGGTCGGACGTGTCTCCGACAACCAGCTTTGCTGCAGACGGAACGCTTTTCTTGTGGCCGTTGCCCAGATTGTCGAAGACGATGACCTCGAAGCCTTTTTTCAAGAGCTGGGAGGTGATTACGCTTCCAATGTATCCAGCTCCTCCGGTGACCAGGATGCGATCGGGCATGTGTTGTGGGTTCCTCAGTCGGAGTCAACGTAGAGAGCTCATAGCTCCCGTGTCGAGGAGTCTGAGCGTATGCGATTACATCAAGAATTTGGCGTTCGCGCCAGTGACGTTGCAATAAAAGTGAAGTCGCGGGTCGAGTTTGTATGATGCAATCACATGGTGCCCAGGGTTTGCGCCGACACAGACCCTTCGCTCTTCGGGGCAAGCAGGAGTGTCTGTGTTGCCCCGGCGCTGTTACAATCCTTTGGACTCATGGAAAATTCGTCAGCGCTTTTCCCTCGCAACTTTCGCAAGGTATTTCCCATTGCTGTTCGCGGCGAAGGCTGCTGGATTGAGACTGCCGATGGCCGTCGGTTGCTTGATGCGTCGGGGCAAGCCGCGGTTGTGAGTATAGGACACGGAGTTACTGAAATTGGGCGAGCAATGGCAGAGCAGGCTTCGCAGATCGCTTTCGCGCACACCTCGCAATTCCACTCGGCCTCCGCCGAACGGCTGGCAGGGCGGTTGCTCAAGCTGGCTCCCGCTAATTTCCACGATGGAGGGCGAGTCTATTTCACTTCCGGGGGATCGGAAGCCACCGAAACAGCGATCAAGCTGGCCCGTCAATATTTTTTGGAGCGCGGGGAAACGAAGCGTTTCCGCGTGATTTCTCGCCGGCAGAGTTATCACGGCAGCACGCTGGGAGCGATGTCGGTCAGCGGAAACGTGGCTCGACGCGCGCCTTACCAGCCGCTGCTCGCGGAGTGGGGACACATCGCGCCGTGCTTTTGCTACCGCTGCCCCTTCGAGATGACGTTTCCGGAATGCGGATTGGCATGTGCGGAGGATCTAGGTCTCTTTCTCGAACAGAATGATGGCGACAGCGTTGCAGCATTCATTTTTGAACCGGTGGTTGGCGCCACGCTCGGGGCTGCCGCACCGCCGCCAGGCTACGTGGCGCACATCGCTGAAATTTGCCGAGATCGCGGCATTCTGCTGATCGCCGACGAAATCATGAGCGGCATGGGACGGACCGGAAAGCCCTTCGCGGTGCAGCACTGGAACGTGCAACCCGACATTATTTTGGTGGGGAAGGGAATTGCCAGTGGGTATGCCCCATTGGGCGCGGTGCTCATGGCGCGTCGCGTCGTTGAGTCATTTCAGCAGGGCACGGGTGCCTTTCAGCACGGGTTCACGTATCAAGCTCACCCGGTAGCAACGGCGGCGGGCAATGCGGTTCTCGATCATATTGAATCGCACGCACTCTTCGATCGTGCAGCGCCAGCTGCGGAAATCCTTCGAGCGGAGCTCGCACCGCTGGAATCTGATGCTCACGTGGGAGAGATACGAGGCCGCGGCCTACTGGTGGGTATTGAGTTCGTGAAGGACAAGACCACGCGGGAGCCGTTTCCGAAAGCAGAAAACATAGCGGAGCGAATCCGGCAGGCTGCTCTTCAGGAAAATGTACTGACCTATCCGACGCAGGGATGCGTGGACGGACTGCTTGGCGATCACGTACTGCTGGCGCCACCTTTCATTGTGACTAACGAAGAATCTGCGATAATCGCACGTTCACTTACAACCGCGCTCACTCGTGTATTCGCGAGGTGAATCGCAGTGAAGTCGCGATATCTTGACGGACCGGCCTTCGTGTGCCGGGGTTTCTATCTTGGGGGCGAAAACGAATGCGTCTTCTTCCGCGGCTCTTCTTCTTGATTTGTGCTTTTGTTTTCACGACGGCACAACTCCAGGCGCAGGATAACGGCAAAGCGAAACCACGGGCGCGTGACCTTGGGATTCCCTTCGACGGGACACCGGGGGCGCTCAACGCCATCACTGACGTTGCCGGGGTAACCGTCGGGCATACCACGCTCATTTCTGGAGAAGGCAAGCTGGTGGTCGGTCAAGGGCCGGTGCGAACGGGGGTTACCGCAGTTCTGCCGCGCGGCAAAGACTCTATCAATGATCCTGTTTTTGCCGGTTGGTGGTCTCTGAACGGGAATGGCGAAATGACCGGTACGACGTGGATGGAGGAGTCTGGATTTCTTACCGGCCCGGTGATGATTACGAACACCCACAGCGTGGGGGTCGTGCGGGATGCCGCGATTCAGTGGCGTGTATCGCACGGGAAGATGGGTCCCGACGACGATTGGTGGTCGCTTCCGGTTGTGGCGGAAACCTGGGATGGATGGCTGAACGATATCAACGGTTTTCACGTGAAGCCGGAACATGCGCTTCACGCTATCGAATCTGCCACCTCGGGCGCAGTCCAGGAAGGCGCTGTCGGTGGCGGCACTGGAATGGTGTGCAACGAATTCAAGGGTGGGATCGGAACATCGTCGAGAACGCTAACTGCGAAACAGGGCGGCTACACGGTGGGTGTACTAGTGCAGTGTAATTTTGGACGACGCCCAAACCTGCGAATCGCAGGGGTACCGGTCGGTCGGGAGATTCCGGGGGATACGGTGTATAGCGCCGAATCATTTAGCGATCGCGAATACGGCTCGATCATCGTGGTGGTAGCCACGGACGCACCGCTGGTGGCGCATCAACTGAAGCGGGTGGCGCGAAGAGTTTCGCTGGCGTTGGGGCGGCTCGGGAGCATCTCCGGCAACGGTTCCGGCGACATATTCATCGCGTTCTCTACGGCAAATTCTGGAGCGGCCTCGCCGGATCACGTCGTCGATCTGAAAATGCTGCCTAACGACCGGATCGAGCCGATTTTCGCCGCGACCGTTCAAGCCACTGAGGAAGCCGTCGTCAACGCCATGATTGCCGCCGACACCATGACCGGCATCGACAATCATCGCGCCATTGCGCTTCCGCATGACGAACTCCGCGCCGTGCTGAAAAAATACAATCGTCTCCAGTAACAGCTATTCTTGCCTGTGTTCGGGTCTCCGCTAAGGAAGTGGTAAAGGGACAGGTGAATCTGGGGTTTCGAGTCTGTTTCGTTCGCCCCACGAGATACATGAACAGATTCATGCATTTCTTCGCGGCGTTCTGGCTATTCGGTTGCTCCAAACCCGCGCACTCCGTCCTTGCGGTCACGCACGTGACGGTGATTGACGCTACGGGCGCGGGGCCACAAGCGGACATGACGGTCTTGATCAACGGAGATTTGATTGCCGCCGTCGGTGGTTTCTCATCCGTATCGATCCCGCGAAATGCACAAATTATCGACGCGCGCGGAAAATTCCTGATTCCCGGATTGGTTGATTCTCACGTGCACCTCACCGGTGCGGGCGAGCCCAATGGCAGCCGCGAGTTTTTTCTTCCGCTGCTGCTGGCGAATGGCATCACCACGGTTCGCGATATGGGCGGATATCTGGAATCTTTGGTGCCGCTGCGGCGGGATATCCAGGACGGGAAGCGACTTGGGCCGGAGATTTTCTTTGCGGGCCCATATCTTGACGGGAGCCCGCCATCGTTTCAGCCGTCGCTAGTGGTCAGCAATGGTGTCGAGGCTTCGGAAGATGTACACACCCTGGTGCAGCAAGGAGTAGATTTCATCAAAGTGCAGTCGATTCTGAGCCGGGATGCGTACTTTGCGATTGCAAAGGCTGCGCGACGCGAGCACATCACTTTTGTGGGCCACGTTCCCGATCGCGTGACCGCCGTGGAAGCTTCCGACGCAGGACAAAAAAGCATCGAGCACCTTACTGGAGTTTTGCGGGCATGCTCCAGTGACGAGCCGCGGCTGATGCGCGAGCAATTCCAGGCGGGGCCGAAGAATCCGACGGCAGCGAGTTCACATGCCCGTGAAATGGAGTGGGAACGCGAACTCCTGGAGATGTATTCAGAGGAACGAGCTGCCGCGCTGATCGCGGAGTTTGTTCTCAACGGAACTTGGCAAGTACCCACTCTGATTCTGCTTCGTAACGACGCTTACCCGGGGAAGCAGACCGATTCGCCGACCGATCCACTTCTGCGATTTGTCCCGCGCACGATCACAGGGAAATGGAAGCAGGTGCGCGTGACTCGGGACAAATTGTTCACGGCGAGCGATTTCGAATTGCGCGAGAAATTGCTGTCGCAGTCGATGCATATCCTTTCGGAGATGCAGTCTTCGGGTGTGCCCATTCTAGCGGGAACCGATAGCGCGGCACCCTACGTCATTCCAGGCTTCGCGCTGCACCAGGAGTTAGCGCTATTGGTTAGAGCCGGCTTGTCGCCTATGCAAGCGTTACGGGCAGCCACAAGAAACCCTGCTGATTTTCTTGGGAGACTGAAGACCCAAGGAACCATCGAACTCGGCAAAACTGCCAATCTCCTGCTGCTGGACGCCAACCCGCTCGATGACGTTCAAAACACTCAAAAAATCCGGGCAGTGGTCCTTCGCGGCCAACTGCTCGACCGTGAAGTCCTCGACGGGCTGCTTGCTTCAGCGCAGAAGTTTGCTTCTGCGAACTAGATGATTGGCGTCGCTGTCTTCCGGGGCGGATTGAAGAACGGCATCGGAACAATTTTTGCTGATACGGTGTGGCGGAACGACTCGACAGTCATTTCCACGTTTACTGTGCTTCCGAGTGTTGAGTGATCGCGTTCGACCGATGCCAGGGCGATCATCTTCTTTAGAGTTGGCGACCAGGTCGTCGAGGTCGCCTTGCCAACGTGCTTTCCGGCGCGATACACCGGCACCGCGACGCGTGAAGCCATGCTGGGAACTTGCGGAGCCATCCCCATCTTGTCGTAGAGCGCTTCCACTTCGTTCCAGTTGATCTCCAAACCCACCAAGGATCGCGCAGGACCTTTCTTCTCTTCTGCGGCGAGCGCAGCTCGCCCCACGAAAGTCTCTTTTTTCAAATCCACGAGCTTGCCCAACCCGATTTCCGCGGGAGAATATCTTTGCGATTCAATCACTGCTTTTTTGCTCGATATGTAATCGACCTCAATCAAGATCAGACCTGCTTCGATGCGCGCGACATCCAGCGCCACCATTCCGGCAGGGTGAATATCGAACACTTCGCCTTCGCTCATCAATTTGTCCCAGACGCGGACAGCATCTTTCCACGGCATCCATATTTCGAATCCGAGGTCACCGGTGTAGCCGGTGCGCGAAATATCGACGGGCACTCCGGCGATCTTGCCGTGAGTTACGCGAAAATATTTGAGATTCGCGACATTGGCGTCGGCTACCGCACGTAGGAGTTTGCCCGACGTTGGACCTTGCAGGGCGAGCGCGGCGGTCTGCTCAGAAATATCTTCGATTTTCACATTCAAGCCGAGAGCGTTCTGCTGAAACCATCGCAGGCTGGGATCGGCGGCGGTCCAGCGGTAGTTGTTCTCGCCCAGGCGGGTGATGGTACCATCGTCGATTACTTTGCCGTCGGGATCGCACCAGCAGCAGTAGATCACCTGGTCGACGCTGACTTTGTTGATGTCGCGAGAGATCACGCGGTTCACAAATTTGGTGGCGTCACGGCCGGTCACGCGGTATTTGAATAGCGGGGAGATATCGATCAACGCGGCCGAATTGCGGATAGCGTTATACTCGTGCTCGTGGTGCATTTCGTACACACCAACGGCGTAGTAGCCCGACCATTCGCGATAATTCAGGCTCTCGCACAAGGCCATAGTGCGATCATGAAACGCAGTTCCTACCGGCACGGAGTCTCCTCTGCTGCAACACCCGGCGAAATTATAGAAGCCCAGCCGCATCGCGGCAAGGTGCGCTTCTTGAATCTGAGGAAACCTGGAGATAGAGGGCCCCGGCTGAGTCTCCCTAGATGTATTCGGGCCTTGCGGGTTACTGCTGCTTGTCCGCGGGCGCCGCGCAATTCGCGACACATTTCGATGCCAGCATTTCAATCTCGGCCTTCTTATGTGAAGAAGTACCTCCGCCAGGTTCCGGTCCCACCACGAGCGATTGTGGCCCGTCCGAGGCGTTGAACGTACATTGAAACTCCAGGCTTTGTACGCCGCGCTGCTGGCACGCACTCTTCTCCAGCGCCGTTTCAAGCGCGTCCGGCCTGCCGTGGAGCTGGTCTGCAACGTCCGATGGAAGAATCGCAACCACCATGGGCACAGGCGATTTGATCTTTACACTGACTTGCTCGCCATCGCGCTCCGGCGCAAACCCGCCATAGACCTTCAAGAACGAGGTCAGTTCGTATTTTTCTTTAACTTGGCGAATCCATTGAAACTCTGGAGGGAAGCAGTTGCTGATGCACGCCCAGCGGTAATACTGGATATGGACGTCGTTCGGCGCCACGAATCTACGAGTCGGCGAGTCTTGCCCGGTCAGCACGGTCGCAACTCCGACAGCAACAGCGCGATCCACCTTGTCGTTCACCTCCAGAGTCGCCGCCAGCCCGGCAAAAACAGCCCGATCCGGATTGTTCCGCTCGTCGTGAATAATCAGTGTCATCGGTTCGGCTGGCAAATCACACAAATAGGTCGTCTTGACCACGTGCTCTCGAACGCACAAATAATTCAGACGCCCAATCATTTCAGGATGCTGCAACGCCTGGTTCCAGTCCCCAGCCGACGTCAACGCGATCGTCACCGGCCTCTGCGCCTCGATATCGACATGAATGTTCCCGCCTTGGGGCCCGGGCTGGTAGGTCCGCCCAGTATGATAGTTCGCGGGATCCATGCGCACCGCTTCATCGTTCGCGGGCAGCCAGTCGAACACTTTTCCCTGGCCGAATGCAGGTGCGGCCGCCGCGAGCCCAAGCAAGAGAGCAAAGGTGGAAGTTGTTTTGATGTCCATAAGACAATTTAGCAAGCCGGCCCGCGCTCCTCACAGCTGCCTGGAAGTGCAGGAAACACGTATAAGTACCTGTCCCTGTAGCCACGCCTGAAAAGCTGCTCCGCAATCTTCTTTCTTCGTGAATTTTGGGTCGTGAATCGCTACGACCAGGCTTGTGCCACCCCACCCGCCCTCGGTAGAATGTGCAGTCTTCCCGCATCGCTTCTTCTTCTCCTTGCGGACTCACTGCGGAGCTTCTCGAATGGCGCGGCACTACGACGCGATCGTGATCGGTGGCGGCCACAATGGCCTGGTCAATGCCGCCTATCTCGCTAAAGCCGGAAAGAAGGTGCTCGCTTTGGAGCGGCGTCACGTCCTGGGTGGCGCGGCCGTAACCGAGGAAATTATTCCCGGCTTTCTTTTCTCCGAATGTTCCTATGTGGTTTCGCTGCTTCGCCCGGAAATCATTCGTGAGCTCGACTTGCCTCGTCACGGCCTCGAAATCCTGCCGCTGGACGGCACGTTTACTCCGATGCCCAACGGCGACTACTTGTGGCGGATGAACGATCATGCGCGCACGCAGCGCGAAATCCGACGGCATTCCCGTTTGGACGCAGAAGCGTACGACGAATTCTCGAAGATGATGACGCCGATGTGCCGCTTCGTGAAGCCGCTGCTCTCGATGATCCCGCCGGACCCCACGACGCTCAACCCGCGCGATCTCAGGCAGCTTCACTTTCTGATGCAGCGATTCCGCAGCCTCTCGTCCGACGAGCGCTACACGTTGATCCAGCTGATGACCATGAGTGCCGCGGATTTTCTCGATCAATGGTTCGAGACCGACGCCCTGAAAGCTACGATGTCGGCCTCCGGGATCATCGGCACGTTCCTCGGGATTCGCTCGCCGGGAACTGCTTACGTTCTCCTCCATCACTACATGGGGGAAATTGACGGCGCGTTCCGTTCGTGGGGTTTCAGCCGCGGCGGCACGGGTGCCATTTCCAATGCGATCGGCGCGGCTGCTCGAGAAGCTGGAGTGGAGATTCGCACGCAGGCCGCGGTCGACAAGATTCTCGTGAAAAATGGGCGTGCCGCCGGGGTTGTGCTGAAATCGGGCGAGGAGATATCCGCCACCATCGTGTCTTCCAGCGTTGATCCGCACCTTACGTTTGAAAAATTTCTGCAGCCCAGTGAGCTGCCGGGAGATTTTCTCGACGCCGTCCGGCGCTATAAATATCGGGGCTCCTCCGGCAAAGTGAACATGGCCCTCGACGGTCTACCCGATTTCAAAGCCATGCCAGGGCCCGGCGCGCATCTTCGCGGCGCTATCTCTGTTTCGCCTGGCATCGAGTACATGGAGCGCGCGTACGACGACGCCAAGTACGGCCATTTCTCTCGCCGGCCGTACATCGACATGGTCATCCCGAGCCTGACGGATCCGAGCGTTGCGCCGCCCGGCAAGCACGTTCTCTCGTGCTTCGTACAATACGCGCCGTACAAACTGGCGCAAGGCACCTGGGACGATCAGCGCGAAGCCTTCGGCGACACCGTTGTGGAGACCATAGCCGAGCACGCGCCCAATATCAAAAAGCTCATCGTTGGCCGCCAAGTCCTCACGCCCCTCGATCTCGAACGGGAATTCGGCCTTACACAAGGCAACATCTTTCAGGGCGAGCTTTCCCTCGAGCAGCTCTTCTTCCTCCGCCCCGTTCCTGGTTGGGCGTATTACCGCACGCCGATCGACAACCTCTATATGTGCGGGTCCGCGACGCATCCCGGCGGCGGCATCATGGGCGCGCCGGGCCGAATCGCCAGCCAAGTCATCTTGAAGGAATGGAAAAAATCCGCCGCGGCATCCCGGTCGGATAAAACTAAGGCCGTGAGGCGCTTGCCAGTGGTACCCATCGCAGCGCCGTCCGAGCCGCGACAGTCTGCGGGGCACGAGCCGGAACCCGACGTCGCCCCGGTTCCCGAGACTGCGATCGCGCAAGATGCCAATGCTCCAGCAGTCGTTCCGGATAGTGAGAAAAACTAACCATGCCGATCGGACAGCGCGTAGTGATGGTCGGCGGTGGTCACAACGCACTTATCAGCGCGTTTTACCTGGCGAAAGGCGGCTTCAAGCCGCTCGTTCTGGAGCGCCGCGAAATCGTTGGCGGCGGCGCGGTGACCGAAGAATTTCATCCCGGCTTTCACGTTTCGGCTCTCGCGCACACGGTCGGGCCTCTTCGCGTGGACATTGTCCGCGACATGCGCCTGGACAAGCACGGACTCCAGATGTTGTATCCCGACCCGCGCGTCTTCGCGCCCGCTCCCGACGGCCGGGCGCTGCTTTTCTATAACGACCACGCTAAGACCGCCGGCGGGATCGCGCGTTTTTCCGCGAAAGACGCCGCAAACTACACGAAATTCGCCGCGGCGCTCGAGGAAATTGCCGACGTCTTTGCGAAAATCGCGTCGATCACTCCGCCAGCCATCGATTCGCCGTCGCCCGAAGATTTCTGGAATCTCTTCAGGACCGGACGCAACATCCGCGGCCTCGGTAAGAACGGCATCTTCAACTTGCTCCGCTGGGGTCCGATGGCGGTTGCCGATTTCGTTGCCGAATTCTTCGAAACGGAACTGGTTCGCGCCACAATCGCCGCGCGCGGCATCTTCGGCACTGCGCTTGGTCCGTGGTCAGCAGGCAGCACCGCGGTACTTCTCTTGCGTGCCGCCGCGGATCCGCATCCGGTCGGCTCCGCCGCATTTCCGCGCGGAGGGCTCGGCTCGCTCACCCGCGCTCTTGCCGACGCCGCCCGCAAGGCCGGTGTCGAGATTCGCACCGAAGCCGAAGTTCAGCACATTCGTGTCCAGAACGGAGGCGTCACTTCCGTGGTCCTCGCGGACGGCGAAGAAATCGCCACCGAAGCGGTTGTCTCTGGCGTTGATCCGAAGCGCACCTTTTTCAATCTCGTCGATCCGTCTCAACTCGATCCGACGTTCGCTCTGCGCATCCGCAACATCCGGGCGAGCGGCAATGTCGCCAAGGTAAATTTCGCCCTCAACGATTTGCCGGCATTTCCCGCGCTGGCCGACGCCGTGGGTCCCGACGGCGTGCAGCAGTCGCTCTCTGGACGCATCCACATCGGCCACGAAATTGACTATCTCGAACGCGCCTTCGACGCCTCGAAGTACGGCGAATTCTCCACAGCGCCCCATCTGGACCTCACCATTCCCACGCTTCTCGATCCGACGCTGGCGCCCGAGGGAAAGCACGTACTCTCTGCCTACGTGCAGTTCGCACCATATAAGTTGAAGGAAGGGAATTGGAGCGCACGCCGCAGGCAACTCGGCGACGCCGTGATCAAGACGCTATCGGTCCATTCACCGGGATTCGCGGATCTGATCGAATCGACGCAAGTCATCACGCCGCAAGATCTTGAGACGACATATGGCTTCACGGGCGGCCACGTCTTCCACGGCGAGCTGGCGCTCGATCAACTCTTCACCATGCGCCCGGTCCTCGACTGGGCGCGCTACAAGACACCGATTCGCGGATTGTTCCTCTGTGGTTCCGGCACGCATCCTGGCAACGGTTTGACCGGCGCATCCGGCGCGAACGCCGCACGCGAAATCGTTCACGACCTGCGTTAACACAAGTTCTTGCATCAATCCGGTTGACTACCCCGCCGCGGCCCGCGATAGTCCCAGCTTGGATTTTCCATTTTTTATCGTGCTGTGCTTGTCCCAACCTCCGAGCCCCAGCGCGACCGTAGTGCAAGCCTCGCGCAACTCATCGGCCACGTTGCGATCCACGACCGTTCGCGCCACCACCATGCCTCCAATGCATAAAGCAGCGGTGGCCTGCGCGACGGTGCGGCGAGACTGACCGTTCTTGACCATGCTGCGCTCTAACACGCTGACCATCGCCCGGAACACCGTCTCAAACGCGCGCTTGGCACTCTCCCCGCTCCGGGCGACATCCGTCGGCAATGCCACCATCGGGCAGGAGTTCTCGACGTCGTCGTAATGTTGCCGGGATAGATAGGCGCGCACAACTTGCGGACCGACGTCGCCGGACGACAGATCCACTTTTACGCCCTCCCAGCAACTCTTCCAGTTCGGATCGGTGAAGAAACACCCCAGAACTTCGCTATACAAATCGCTCTTGCTGTTGAAATAACTGTAGAAGCCTCCGTGCGTCAGGCCTGCGCCTGCCATGATTTGATGGAGAGAGACGCTCTCGAATCCATGGCGATTGAACAGTTTCCGCGCGCTATCAATGATCTTGCGCTTCACTTCCACGCGATGGCTGGCAGGATAGGGCATAAGACCTCCTCATTGCGCCTCATGGCGGGCGAAGTATGACTTCAATGGCGGTGCAACTCCAGGGAAAATATGATCTTGAACATAGTTTACCCGCATGTTCCCATTCTGCCAGTTGAGTGTAA
>Ga0210399_10000125_pt1 | contig 58469 bp, 56 predicted proteins | sample IncBWC14MmetaG_FD_150865 | JGI IMG/M metagenome (GOLD analysis project Ga0210399, IMG submission 150865) | Forest soil microbial communities from Barre Woods Harvard Forest LTER site, Petersham, Massachusetts, United States - Inc-BW-C-14-M | ecosystem: Environmental > Terrestrial > Soil >...
ATGAAGAAGGCTTTGCTGGCCGCCGCGGCGTTGGTTGCGCTTCCGGTCGCGGCCCAGGCGCAGGCTCCGTCGCCGGGCGTGTATATCGGCGCGGAAGGCGGTTTGAACTGGCTTCTGAACTTCACGGCGAACACGAACATTCCGGCGCTTCCGACGGTGAGCGTGACGCCGCAGACGGGTTGGGCGGTCGGCGGCGTGATCGGCTACGACTTCGTCGGTCCGCGTGTCGAGTTGGAAGGCGTCTATCGCAACAACCAGCTGAACATCGGCGTGCCCGGCACGGCGATCAACAACCAGGTCGGCCAGCTCGGCATCATGGCGAACCTGCTGTACGACTTCATGCCCGGCTCGGTGATCACGCCGTATATCGGCGCCGGCGCGGGCGTGGGCTTCGTCGACAGCAACCAGTCTTTGGGCAGCACGGTATTCGCCTATCAGGGCATCATCGGCCTGGGCTGGAACGTCGACACGAACTTCCGGGTGAACATCGACGGGCGCTACTACGGCACGTCGAACCCGTCGGTTAACGGGCAGACTTGGACGAACAACAACTTCAGCGTGATGCTGGGGCTGCAGTTGAAGTTCGGCGCGGCGGCACCGCCGCCGCCCCCGCCGCCGCCGCCGATGGTTGCGCCGCCGTCGTTCATGGTGTTCTTCGACTGGGACCGCTCGAACCTGTCGCAACAGGCGCTGACCACGATCCAGCAGGCGGCCAATGCCTTCAAGGCGAAGGGTAACGCGCGCATCACGGCGACCGGCCATACCGACACGTCGGGTCCGGAGAGCTACAACATGGCGCTGTCGCTGCGCCGTGCCAACGCGGTCAAGGACGCCCTGGTGCGCGACGGCGTGCCGGCGCAGGCGATCACGGTGGTCGGCATGGGCGAGAAGGGCCTGTTGGTGCCGACCGGCGACAACGTGCGCGAGCCGCAGAACCGCCGCGTCGAGATCGTCATCCAGTAAGACGATCCCAGGCAGCAAGACTTCAGGGACGGCCGGGCTCTGCCCGGCCGTTTCCTTTTGGGCGGTGCCGTCATTACTTCCAGATAGGCCGCTTTTCGGGTTGGCGGGCGCGGGGGCGGCCTCTATATCCGGGCGAGGAGAACGAATTCATGACGCAAGTGTTGATGCCCAAGGCGACCGCCGTCTGGCTGGTCGAGAACACAACCCTGACGTTCGACCAGATTTCGGCCTTCACCGGCCTGCATCCGCTCGAGGTCCAGGCGATCGCCGACGGGGAAGTTGCAGGCGGCATGACAGGTCTTGACCCGACGACCAACGGCCAGCTCACCAAGGACGAGATCAAGCGGGCCGAGGCCGACCAGGCGGCGCGGCTGAAGCTCAGCCCGCGCGACGTGCCCGAGCCCGTGGCGCGCTCCAAGGGCCCGCGCTACACGCCGGTCGCCAAGCGCCAGGACCGGCCCGACGCCATCGCCTGGCTGCTCAAGGTCCATCCCGAATTGCAGGACTCGCAGGTCGCCAAGCTGGTCGGTTCGACCAAGAGCACCGTCCAGTCGGTGCGTGACCGCACGCATTGGAACATGCAGAACGTGCGCCCGCGCGATCCCGTGACACTCGGCCTGTGCTCGCTGAAGGATCTCAACGACGCCGTCGACAAGGCGCGCCGCAAGGCCGCCCGCGAGGACGCCGCCAAGAAGAAGGCGGCCGCCAAGGCGAGCGTGGCCGAGGAGCCGGCGGCGGCCGACCCGGCCGTCGATCCTGCCGACGCCGAGCAGCCCGATCTCGGCGAGACCCGGCATAACTGACGCGCAAGCGCGCCACGCCGCTCGGACCCCTTCGCCCCCCGCGCGGCCTCAGCTGCCGGTGGACGCGTAGCGGGCCAGGCCGGCGCGCCAGGCCACGAACGACAGGGCAAGAAACGCAAAGCCCGCGACCGGCGCGAGCGGCAGGAGCCAGTCCGGCGCACCGAGCGGATCCGGTCGCTGCAGGATCGCGAGCACCGGGTAGTAGGCCACGCAGGCGAGCGGCACGCCGAAGGTGAGCACGCGCCGGAACCACGCCGCATAGATGTTGAGCGGGTACTGCGCCGCCTGCACGCCGCCGTAGGTGAGCACGTTCACGATCTCCAGGCTCTCGACGGTCCAGAAGGCAAGCGTGGCCTGCAGGATCAGGATGCCGACGAACAGCGCCACGCCGCCGGCCACGGCCCAGACCGCGGTCGCGAGTGCGGCGGCATCCCAGTCGATCGGGACCAGCCGGCTGGCGAGGATCAGCACCGCGAAGCCCTGCAGCAGTCGTCCCAATCGCGACAGTCGCACCTCGTGGCCGGCCAGCTGCAGGGCGGCAGCGCGCGGTCGCAGCAGCACACGGTCGAAGGCACCGGTGCGCACGAAGTCCGTGCCGAACACCTCGAAGCCACGGGTGAGCAGATCGGCGAGCGAGAACGCGATGTTGACCAGCGCGTAGAACAGGGCAGCCTCGCCGAAGGACCAGCCGCCGACCGGCCCGAAGCGATCGAACAGCGCGAACACACCCAGGATCTCGATCGCCGTCGCCGCGCAGTGGCCCGCGGTGAGCATCAGCGTCGCCGCCGGATACTGCGCCTGGGCGCGCAGCGAGGCGACGACGTAGCGGCCATAGAGGGCGAGCGCATTCATGGTCAGCCGCCCTGCATCTCGAGCCGGCGCATCATGCGCTCCATGGCCAGGCGGCCGAGGCCGACCAGCACCAGGGTCCAGCCCGCCTGCAGGGCCAAGCCCTGCAGCGCCGCGCCGCCCCTGAGGTCGGCGAAGTAGATGCGGAACGGGATGTCGACGAGGCCGGCGAACGGCTGCACGTGCAGGAAGGGCCGCAGCGCGTCGGGGAAGAAGTCGAGCGGCAGCAGGCTGCCGGAGAAGACGATCACCAGCGGCGTCAGGACGGCGTTCACGCCGCGCTCGTTGAGGCTCGCGGCCACGACGATGTTCGCCAGCATCAGGACGGCAGCGGCGAGCGCCGTCATGAGCATGAAGGCGGGAAGGAACAACAGCGCCGCCGCCAGGCCGGACGGCGGCCGCCAGGCCCAGGCGCCGAGGCCCACCAGCGGCAGCACGATGCCTGCCGCCAGCATCATCAGCGCCGCGCGCGGCAGGGCGCGGGCAAGCATCCAGCCCAGGGTGCGCGCATACCAGTAACCGTAGGCGTCGAGCGGCCGCAGCCGGTCGTAGCCGACACCGCCCGTGCGCACCGCCTGGCCGATCTCCGGATCGGCGACCCACGGCAGCAGCGCCAGCAGGGCCTGGCCCAGCCAGACATAGGTGATGGCATCGGCCAGGCTGATCGGCGCCGCCGCGGCGTGGACGCCGTAGAAGGCGGCGAAGACCATGATCCGGATGGCGCCCCACCAGCACTGCGTGGCGAAGCCCGCCAACGCCGCGGCGCGGTACTGCAGCATGAGCTGGAAGCGCGCGCGGAAGGCCGCGAGGTAGGGACGTGCCGACCGCATCGTCATGCCTCTCCCGAGTCGTGCAGCTCGTAGAAGCGCGTGATCACCTCCTCGATGGCGGGCTCGTCGACATGGATATCCTCGACGGCGTGCTTCATGGCGATGGCGGCGATCAGTTTCGCCGTCGGGATGTCGGCCGGGTCGAAGGCGAGCTCGAGCGAGCGTTCGGTGCGCGCCCGGACCGTGACGCCTTGCATCTCGAGCGCGGGCGCGGGGCCGGCGAAGTCGATGTAGAGCCGTCGTTCGGCAAGAACGCCGGCACGCAGGTTCTCGAACGGGCCGTCGGCGAGCAGGCGTCCCTGGCCGATGACGATGACCCGCTCGGCCAGCGCCTCGACGTCGTGCATGTCGTGCGTCGTCAGCAGCACCGTCACGCCCTGCTCGCGGTTGAGCCGCCGCACGAAGGCGCGCACGGCGAGCTTCGACGGCGCATCGAGCCCGATGGTCGGCTCGTCGAGGAACAGGATCGAAGGATCGTGCAGCAGGGCGGCGGCGAACTCCGCCCGCATGCGCTGGCCGAGCGAGAGCTGGCGCACCGGCTGGGCAAGCAGCGGTTCGAGCCGCAGCATGGCCACGAGCTCGTCGCGCCGGCGGCGATAGCGCGCGGGCTCCACGCGGTAGATGTCGGCCAGCAGATCGAAGCCATCGAGCACGGGCAGGTCCCACCAGAGCTGGCTGCGCTGGCCGAACACCACGCCGATGCGCGCGACATGCCGCACGCGGTCCTGGTAGGGCACGAGCCCGTCCACTTCGACCCGGCCGCTCGTCGGCCGCAGGATGCCCGACAGGATCTTCACGGTCGTGGACTTGCCCGCGCCGTTGGGCCCGATGAAGGCCAGCAGCTCGCCCGCCTCGAGACTGAACGAGACATCGACCAGGGCATGAACCGCCCGCCAGCGCCGGCGCACGAGGCCGCGCAGCGCGCCGGCGAGACCCGGCGCGCGTTCAGCGACGCGATAGGTCTTGGCCAGCGCCTCGACGAGGATCTGGGGCATGGGCGCCGGTCCGCCGGTTGGTCGAAAAGGGCGGCGAACCTATCCGCGGTCAGTCGCCGGGTCAAGCATCCGGTGAAACGGCGCGGCGGGTCAGTCCGGGAAATGACAGGCGACTGAACCCTGGGCCAGCGGAGACAGAGCCGGTTCCTCGCGTGCGCACAAATCCGCCGCCTTGGGGCAGCGCGTTCGAAAGCGGCAGCCGGAGGGCAGGTTGCCCGGATCGGGCGGCTCTCCCGGCAGCCAGAAATCCCGGGTCACTCGCGCGCCACCGATCTTGGGAATGGCGGCGAGCAGCGAGCGCGTATAGGGATGCCGCGGCCGATCGAAGATTGCCTCGGTCGGTCCGCTCTCGACGATGCGGCCGAGATACATCACCGCGACACGGCTGCACATGGTGCGTATGACGGCGAGGTCGTGGCTGATCAGCATGTAGGTGAGCTCGAAGGTCTCGCGCAGGCTGCGGAACAGGGCGAGCACCGTCGCCTGCACCGACACGTCGAGACCCGACGTCGGCTCGTCGAGGATGACCACCTTGGGGTGCAGGGTGAGGATGCGCGCCAGGCCCACTCGTCGCTGCTGCCCGCCCGAGATTTCGTGCGGGTAGAGATCGAGATGCGTGTCGGGCAGCCCGACCGCTTCGAGGATGCTGCTGACGCGCGCCTCGCGCGCCGCCGCGTCGAGCTTGGTGTGGATCACCAGCGGTTCGCTGAGGGAACGGCCGATCTTCCAGCGCGGATCCAGCGAGGCTCCGGGGTCCTGATAGGCGTATTGCAGGTGGCTTCGCACGGCGCGCCGGGCCGCCGGCGACAGCCGGTCGATCTGCTGCCCCTCGAACCAGATTTCGCCGATGGTCGGTCGGTGAATGCCCATGATGGCCTTGCCGAGCGTGGACTTGCCGCAACCGGATTCGCCCACCAGCCCGAAGACTTCACCCGGCATCAGGTCGAACGACACGCCGTCGACCGCCTTGATCGACCCGATGCGCCGGTTGAACGGGCCACGCACGGCAAAGTGGACCTTGAGGTCGCGCACGCTCAGGAGCGGGGGCAGGACCGCCGGCATCACGCGACTTCGCGATGCGGATGGTAGCAGCGCACCCAATGGCCTGACTCGAGCGACTCGACCGGCGGGCGCTCCTCGCGGCACGGCCCGTCAGCCCGCTCGCACCGCGGATGGAAGCGGCAGCCGCCGGGCGGGGCGATCAGCACGGGCACCTCGCCCGGAATCCCGCCCGCGGTGCCGTCGGCGCGCGGCAGGCTGGCCAGCAACTTCTTCGTATAGGGATGAGCCGGGTTGGCAAAGAAGCGATCGACCGGCGCCGACTCGACGTCCTGCCCGGCATACATGACGGCGACGGCGTCGCAGATTTCATAGGCTGCGCCCAGGTCGTGCGTGGTCAGCAGCACGGCGACATTTCGTTGGCTCGCCAGGCGGCGGATCAGGCCGAGAATCTGCGCCTGGATGGTGACGTCGAGCGCCGTGGTGGGTTCGTCGGCGATCACCAGGTCCGGACCGGGCAGCAGCGCCATCGCGATCATCAGCCGCTGGCGCTGGCCGCCGGAGAGCTCGTGCGGATACTTGCGCAGCAACTGGTCCGGGCGCGGCAGCTGCACGGCATCGAGCAGCTCCAAGACCGCGTCGACATCCGCCCGCTTTCGATCGGGGGGATACGGCGAAACGACGGCCGGCAGCCATCCGCGGCCGGCCGGCAGGTCGGCGCGCGGCGACTTCCATTTCAGGATTTCCATGATCTGCTCGCCGACCGTGAAGACCGGGTTGAAGCTGGTGAACGGATCCTGCGGCACGAAGGTGATCGCCCGGCCGCGCACCGTCCGGTTGACGACCTCGGGGTCGGCCGTCAGCAGGTCGGTGCCGCGAAACCACACCCGCCCGCCGGTGATCCGCGCGGAGTCGCGCGGCAGGACACCCAGGATGGCGCGCGCCAGGGTGGTCTTGCCGCAGCCGCTTTCGCCGACCAGGCCCACGACCCGGCCGCGTTCGATCGACAGGTTGACGCGGTCGAGGACCGAGGCGAAGCCGGCCTCGGTGGCGAAGCCGAGCGACAGATCCTCGACCGCCAGCAGGGCCGTCACTTGGCCCCGGCCCCACTGCCGCCGGCTCCGCGCCGGATGCGCGGGTCGAGGAAGTCGCGCAACCCGTCGCCCACCAGGTTGAAGCCCATGACGACCACGAAGATCGCGATCCCGGGCGCGGTGGCGTACCACCACGCCTCGGGCAGGAATTCGCGCGATTCGGCGATCATGCGGCCCCACTCGGGCGTCGGCGGCGGCGCACCCAGGCCGAGGAAGCCCAGCGCCGCCGCCGTCAGGATGGTGCCGCCCATGCCGATCGAGGTGCGCACGATGATGGACGAGGCGATGTTGGGCAGCACGTGCAGCACCATCACGCGCAACGGCGAGGCCCCGAGCGCGATCGCCGATTCGATGAAGACCTCGTTCTTCAGTGAGCGTGTCTCGGCGAAGACCAGGCGGGCCCAGAACGGCCAATAGGTGATGCTGAGCGCCAGGATGACGTTTTCGATCGACGGGCCCAGCGTCTGGGCGATGGCGATCGCCAGCACGATCTGCGGCACCGCGAGGAATATGTCCGAGACGCGCATCAGGAGATTGCTGGGCCAGCCGCCGTAGTAGCCGGCGAGCAGCCCGATCGGCACGCCGATCACGACGGCCGATCCGACGGCGACGAGGGCGATGGTGATGGTGATGCGGGCGCCGAACACGATGCGGCTCAACAGGTCGCTGCCCATCCGGTCGGTGCCCAGCCAGTTCGCGGCGTCGGGCGCATGCAGGCGGTTGGCGGTGTGGAAGTCCACGACGTCGCCGGGATACGGTGCCAGGATGGGCGCGAATATCGCCGCCACGATCAGCACGACCAGCAGCGCCACGCCCAACGCCGCGGCGCGGTCGCGCGCAAACCGGCCCAACCCGCGCCGCCAGCCCGGCATCATCGTGATCCTCGCGGGTCAATGAACGAATGGACGATGTCGACCAGCAGGTTGACGATCACGATCAGGGCGCCGATCCAGATCGTGAAGCCGATGATCGCCTTGTGATCGGACTGCAGGATCGACTGCACGGCATATGTGCCGATGCCGGGCCAGTCGAACACCGTCTCGACGATCACCGCGTTGGTCACCAGTACGCCGAAGATCAGGCCGATCTGGGTGACCGTCGAAATCAGGGCGTTGCGCAGCACGTATTTCCACACGATCAGGCCGGGCGGCAGGCCCATGGCGCGCTGGTAGAGCACATGGTTGCTGTTGATGACGTCGAGCACGCCGGCCCGGGTGAAACGGACGATCGTCGCGGCTGCCGGCAGCGCCAAGGTCAGCGCCGGCAAGGCCAGGTGGGAGAGCGCGCTGCGCAGCGAGTCCATGTCCCAGTCGAGCAGCGAATCGACGATCATGAAGCCGGTCACGGGCGTGGGGCCGAAGCCGTCGATCCGGCTGTTGAGCGGTGCGGCGCCCAGCTTCATGGCAAACAGGAACTGCAGCAGCATCGCCAGCCAGAACGCGGCAATGGCGAGGCCGGAGACGCTCAGCACCCGCACGACATGGTCCCACAGCGAATTGCGCCTGAGCGCCGATACCACGCCCAGCGGAATGCCGAGCGCGATCGACAGCGTGATGGCGACCATGGTCAGCTCCAGGGTGGCCGGCAGGCGCTGCGCCAGGTCCTCCGATATCGGGCGCTGGCTGTAGATGCTGATGCCGAGATTGCCGGTCAGGACGTCGCGGAAGTGCCGCGCGAGCTGGACCCAGAGCGGCTGGTCGTAGCCGAGCTTGATGCGCATCGCCTCGACCTGCGCGGGCGTCGCGTTCTCGCCCAGGAGAACGCGCACCGGATCGGTGGGAATCACATTGGAGATCAGGAAGACGATGACGACGAGCCCGGCCAGCGTGGGCACGAACCAGGCCAGTCGCGAAACGATCATCTCCAGGCGGCGCATCGAACGGCCTCGTGCACTCTTCCGGACCGCGAGCCTCCGGCTCGCTCATGAACAAGAGCGAGCCGGAGGCTCGCGGTCCGGAAGACCATGAATCACTTACTTATAGTAGGCCCAGCGCATGTCCTGTCCGCTGCCGATCGGGCTGAAGCGGATTCCGCCGATATTGGCGGCGTAGGGGCCGTACCACTTCGTGTTGTAGACGAAGATGCCCATCGCCTCGTCGGTCGCCTTGGTCGCCGCCTTCTCGTAGAGCACGCGCCGTTTGTCCTGGTCGTTGGTCGCCAGGGCCTCGTCGATCCATTTGTCCATCTCGGGATCCTTGACGTACGAGGTGTTGCGCGTTCCGATGTAGCGCGAGCCGTACATTTCGCCGACCCAGTTGTTGGGATCGACGTAGTAGGTGCTCTTCCACAGCGGCACCATGTCGTAGTTCTTTTCGCGATCCTGCATCCGGCTTTGCACGACCGGCCAGGGCGCCGATTCGATCTTGATGTCGATGCCGATCTTCTTGGCGCCGTTCTGCAGCAGCGTGGCCGCCTGCTCGGTCTCGCTGAACCCGGCCAGCGTGCCGATCGTGATCGGCCGCAGCGGCTCCTTGACCTGGGCAAGCTCGGCCTTGGCCTTTTCCAGGTCATAGGCGTAGCCTTTGAGGTCCTTGGGCGCGCCCCACAGATTGTTCGGGTTCGGGCTGGGATCGCGGATGACCGCGTCCTTCAGGATGTCCTTGATGAAGCCGTCATAGTCGAAGGCGTAGGCCAGCGCCCGGCGGAAGTGCACGTCGTTCAGCGGCGGCCGGTCGTTGTCGATGTTGAAGTAGAAGACGCGCATCGATTCCTGCTCGAGAATCTGCACGTTCTTGACCTGCTTCAAGCGCAGGATCTGGTCATAGGGCAGGTAGCCGTCGGTGCCCTGGAAGTCGCCCTTGATCAGCCCCTGAACGCGGGTGTTGGTCTCCAGCACGGTGCGGAACTCGATCTCGTCGAAGGCTTTCGGGCCCCAGCCGGCGAAATGCTCCTTGAACCGCTCGCCGACGAAGCCGATTGCCGGATCGTAGCGCTTCAGCTTGTACGAGCCGGTGCTGGCGACGTTCTTGGCCAGCCAGGCCTGGCCCCAGTCGGCGTCCTTTTCGTTACTTTTCACCAGCTTGGCATTGACCACCAGGATTTCCGGCACGGTGGCCAGGAAGATGGCCGATGGTTCCTTCAGGGTGAATACCACCGTGTACTTGTCGGGCGCCTTGGTGCTGCCGGGCGCGATGATCGGCAGGAACAGCGAGGATGCGCCCTTCTTCGTCGCCAGCATGCGCTCGATGCTGTAGACCACGTCGTCGGCGGTCATTTCGCTGCCGTCGTGGAACTTCACGCCTTTGCGCAGGTTGAAGGTCCACGTCTTTCCATCGGGCGAGGACCTGTAGCTTTCCGCCAGCCACGGGATCATCTTCGGCGGGTTGTCGACCCAGCGATAGAGCCCGTCGTAGAAGTTTATGCGCGACGCGGCGCGGCCGACGTCGAAGATGACATGCGGATCGAGGTTGTCGTAGCCGCTGTTGTTGGCGTGGACGTACTTGCCCTGCGCCCAGGCGCCGCCTGGGACGGCGAACGTCGCTGCCGCCGCGAGTGCGGCCAGCACTGCCAGAATTGTCCGTTTCATTCCCTGCCTCCTCTGCCGTTCAGCTGTTCTGCTTGACGTAGCGCGCGACGTCGGCATGCGTCGCGAACCAGATGCCGGCGTGCGCGCGGATATGCCGGATCAGCTCGTCCAGGATCATCATGCGCGAGCGGTGGCCGATGATGTGCGGATGCATCGTGAGCTGGAAGAGCCCGCCCTCGGCATAGGCCATGTCGAACTCGCGCCGGAAGATCTCCAGCGCGCCCGAGGGCGGCGTGTAGGGGCGCAGCGACGCGAAGCGGTTCATGTTGAAGTAGACCGCATCGTCGCGGATCCACTCGACCGGCAGCTCGACGACGCCGGTCGGCTGGCCGTCGAGCAGCAACTCGTAGCAGTCGTCGTCGGCCATCAGCGACGAATCGTAGAGCAATCCCATGTCGCGCGTGATGGCGAGCGTGTTCGGGGAGAAATCCCAGGACGGCGTGCGGATGCCGACCGGGCGCTGGCCGGAGACTCTCTCCAGCATGTCGGCCGAGCGCATCTGCAGGTCGCGCTCCGAAGCCTCCGGCAGGATCGAGTTGCGCTCGTGGATCCAGCCGTGGATGCCGATCTCGTGGCCCTCGGCTGTGACGCGGCGCTGCTCGTCGGGATGGAGCATGGCCGAGACCGCCGGCACATAGAAGGTGGCCGGGATCGCGTATTTCTGCAGCAGCGCCAGGATGCGCGGGATGCCGGCGCGGGTGCCGTACTGGCCTTGGCTCAGGCGACCGATCGACTCGCCGCCTTCACGCAGCTCGCCGGTCTCGTGGTCGGAGTCGAACGAGAGCGCCACGGCGCAGCACGCGCCGTCCGGCCAGATGTCGGGCCGCAGCGTCCTGCCGGCGCGCACGCGCTCGACAATGCCGCGCCAGCGCGGCTCGGACCACTGCCAAGGTTGCTCCTGCTCCTCCGGCTTGGGAACGACGGTCGGGCGTGCAGACATGGTCTCCTCCTCCTCCCCAAATTCCTCTCCCTACCATATCGGGGAGAGGAGCATGACGCTCAGGCGAGCGGGCTGCCGGTCACCGGCAGCACCTGGCCGGTGATCCACGACGCGTAGGGCGAGGCCAGGAACATCACGGCATGGGCGATGTCCCTGGGCTCGCCCAGGCGGCGCATGGCGACGCGCTCGATCATGGCCCTCTGGCCGTCCGGCCCGTAGGACTGCCATTGCCGTTCGTAGTCGGGGCTGGTGCGCAGGAAGCCCGGCGCCACGGCGTTGACCGTGATGCCGCTGGGCCCGAGCTCGTGCGCGAGCTGGCGCACCAGGCCGAGCTGCGCCGCCTTGGCCGTGCCGTAAGACTGGATTCCGGTCAGGCTGACGCCCAGGCCGGCGCGGCTGGCAATCACGATGATGCGGCCGCTCGCCTTCTTCTTCATGCCCGGCGCCACGGCGCGGCTGGCGAAGAACGCGCCTTCGACATTGACGGCATAGATCGCGCGCCAGTCCTCGTCGCTGACCTCCTCGACCGGGCGCCTGACCTGGCCGCGCACGCCGCCGGCGACATGCACCAGCACGTCGACCGCGCCGCAGGCCCGTTCGACCTCGCGCACCAAGCCGTCGACCTCGGCCGACCGTGTCACGTCGACCTGCCGCGTCTCCAGCGCGCCGCCGCGCTTGGGCGTGGCCCGCGCCTTCAGCGCCGCCAGCTCGCCTTCTAGGACGTCGCAGGCCCAGACCTTGGCGCCGCGTTCGACGAAGCCCTCGACGATGCCGCCGCCGATGCCGCGCGCGGCGCCGGTCACGATGACCGCCTGGTTGTCGAAATGGATGTCCATCAGCCGCTCATTCTGCCGCTTGCGCCAGCCCGAGCTGGGGGAACTCAGCCACCGCCAGGTCGAAGGCGCGCCGCACCTCGCTGCCGTCGCCGCGGCGCTGATGCGCCGGGAGGTCTTCCAGCGCGGCGAAGATCCGTTTCTTGATGAAATGCCGCCAATGGACGGGCAGGGTGGCCAGCACCTCCGTCAGGACGGCGTAGTTGGCGTTGGTCCAGTCGCGCTCGTAGGCCTCGCGCTGGTCGTTGAAGGCGAAGACGCTCGGCTTGGCGTTGGCCGCCAGGCGCGCCCGGCGGGCGGCCGTCGCCGTCTCGTCGATCACGCCGTCGCGGATGACCACGCCGTAGTCGTCGGCCGCGGACTGGGCCGAGACCTTGCCCTGCTGCACGTCGAACAGCACCGCCCGGGCGTCGCGCTCGAAGGGCGGTCCCCAGCCGCCGCCGCCCGACGCCGTCACCAGGATCACGTCGCCGGGATCGAGCGGCACGACATCGGTGTTGCCGAGGTCGATGGCGTCGTTGGTCGCCGGGTTGCGCCAGAAGCAGGAGGTGGCGCCCGGCTGGCCGCCGTTGCTGCCCCACGACGAAAAGCGCGTGCGGTCGCGGTTGCGCGCCGTCACCACGGTGTTGGGCGCGAACACCTTGAACTCGAGCTGGGTCGCCAGCCCGCCGCGATGGCGGCCGGGGCCGCCGGAATCGGGCACCAGGCCGTAGCGCAGCACCTTGATCGGCACCTCGGTCTCGTTGATCTCGACCGGAGTGTTCTTGAGGAAGCTCGAGTTGGCGCCCGAGCCGTCGGCGCCGTCGCCGCCCGACCAGCCGCCGGCGCCGCCGGTGATCGGGTCGATCGAGGCCATGATGGTGCGGCCAGTCCGGTTGTCGGTCGTCTTGACGTTCATGATGGCGCCGCCGCCGGCCGGACCGGCCGGCAGCAGGTCGGGCACCGCCGCCGAGAACGCACCGATGGTGACGCCCTGCAGGCGGCTGCAGGTCATGCTGCGCATGCCGACGGCGGCGGGAAATTTCGGGTTGAGGATGGTGCCTTCGGGCACGACGCAGCGCGCCGGCCGCGTGATTCCGCCGTTCAGGAGAATCGTCGGATCGATGCTGTAGAGGCAGTAGGTGTAGCCGACCATCAGCAGGATGTGGCGCTCGGCGCCGCCGGTGGGCACGTTGAGCGACGACTGGAGCTGGGCGTCGGAGCCGGAAAAGTCGAGGATCGCCTCGTCGCCGCGGATCTTCAAGGTGAGCGCCAGGCGCACCGGCACGCCGCCCGGCGCGTCCTCGTCGAGATAGTCGGCAAAGAAATAGTCGCCATCGGGAATGCGGGCGAGCACGGCGCGGGCCTGCCGTTCGCCGAGGTCGAGCAGGTCCTTGACGCCCTGGCGGAAGACCTCGACGCCGAACTTGCGCACCATGTCGTGGACCTTGCGCTCGCCGGTGTTCATGGCGGCGATCTGCGCCTGCAGGTCGCCGTGGTTCTGCTCGGGCATGCGCACGTTGGTCAGCATCACATCGAGCAGCGCCTGGTTGAGCTTGCCCTGATCGTAGAGCTTGTGCGGCGGGATGCGGATGCCTTCCTGGTGAACCTCGGTCAGTTGCCGCGACAACGATGCCGGCACCGCCCCGCCGACGTCAGTGTTGTGGATGTGGCTGACGGCGAAGGCGACCAGCTCGTCCTGCCAGAAGATCGGCTTCCACATATGCAGGTCGGGCGTGTGGGTGCAGACGAAGCCGCTGTAGGGATCGTTGGTGATGCAGATGTCGCCCGGCCGGTAGTCGCCGACCATGCGAACGGCATTGGCGTAGTCGAGGCCGATGAACCAGGTGGCGCCGAGATCGCGCGGGCTGGCGAAGGTCATGCCGTCGGGCGTGGCGAGGCCGGTGGTGAAATCCTCGGTTTCCTTGACGAAGGTCGAGTGGGCCGTGCGGAACAGCGTGAACGCCATGCTGTCGGCGGCCGCCTGGGCGTGATTGGCGAAGATCTGCAGGGTGACCGGGTCGGTGTGCATGGCGTGTCCCTTCATGGCCCAGTCTGGGCGTGATCCAGCGACAGGAGAATATTGCCGTACGCGTCGACCGCGCCGGAGAAGCCCTGCGGCACGCAGATCGTCGCATCCTCCTGCGCCACGACGCAGGGGCTGGCGAGACGGTGGCCGTGCCCGAGGTCGGCCCGCCGGTAAAGCGGCACATGGCGCCAGGCGCCGTCCAGATAGACCTCGATCTGCTTGGCGGGCGTGGGCACGTCGCTGCGCCGCGGCGCGGCCGGGAACTGCGGCTGCGGCGAGGCGCCGACCACGACCATGCGCAGGCTGACCAGATGCACCGGCGTCGCCGGCGCGCTGTGGCCGTAGAGCCGGTCGTGCTGGGCATGAAAGGCCGTCGCGATGCGTTCGAGGTCGCCGCCCGCAATCCACTCCATCTGCAGCGGCACGTCGATCTCGAACGACTGGCCCTGATAACGCATGTCGGCGGCGGGCTGCAGCACGTAGCGGCCGGTGAACTTCTGCTCCTCGGTGATCCAGGCGGCCGCGCGACGCGCAAGGCCGTCGAAATCCGCTTTCAGGCGCGGCAGCTCGGCGGTCGACAGGGGATAGTAGGCCGTGCTGATGAAGTCGTTCTTGACGTCGGCGACAAGCCCGCCCAGCGCGGAGAGCACGCCCGGCGCGGTGGGGATCAGCACCTGGCGCATGCCAAGCTCGCGCGCCAGGAAGCATCCCAGCATCGGTCCGGCGCCGCCGAACGCCAGCAAGGTGAAGTCGCGCGGGTCGATGCCCTGGCGCGAGGCGAGCTTGCCGACCTCGCGGTACATGCCGGAGACCGCCACCTGGATGATGGCTTCGGCGGCCTGCTCGAGGCCGCGTCCCAGCCGGGCCGCGATCGTGCCGACGGCGGTGCGCGCCTTGTCGACATCGACGGCGACCGCATCGTAGCCGATGTTGCCATGGCCGATGACGCCACAGGCCGCGAAGGCATCGGTCATGGTGGGCCGCGTGCCGCCGCGGCCATAGCAGGCCGGACCGGGCGTCGAGCCGGCGCTTTCGGGCCCGACCGCGAGGATGCCGAACTCGCTGACCGCGGCGATCGAGCCGCCGCCGTCGCCGATCGAGGTGACCGAGACGGTCGGGATGTAGATCGGAAAGTCGCCCACCATTTCGCCGGTGCCGTAGGTCGGCGTGCCGTCGACGATGATGGCGACATCGGCCGAGGTTCCGCCGATGTCGAGGCTCAGGACCTTGTCCCGTCCCGCCTGGCGCGCCACGAAGCCCGCGCCGATGACACCGGCCGCCGTGCCCGACAGCAGCATCTGCAGGCAGGCCGACTTGCCGAGCTCGGCGGTCATGACGCCGCCGTTCGACTTGGTCACCATGGCCTCGGCGGCGACGCCGGCCTGTTGCAGGGCCGCCTGCAGGGCGGTCAGGTAGCGCGCCACAGGCGGCTGCACGTAGCCGTGGATGGTGGCTGTGGCGGTGCGCTCGTATTCGCGGATGATCGGCCACACGTCGCTCGAGCAGAACACGGGCATGCCCGGTGCCCATTGGCCGATCAGCCGCGCGGCCTCCCGTTCGTGCGCCGGATTGCGATAGGAATGCAGCAGCGCCAGGACGATCCCCTCGGCGCCCAGCGCGATCGCCTGGTCGAGCGCCCGGCGCAGGCTGGCATGATCGAGCGGTCTTTCCACGGTGCCGTCGGCGAGGATCCGTTCGCGCACCGGCAACACGCGGTCGCGCGTGATCAGCGGCTCGGCCCGTCTCGACATCAGGTGATAGGGGTCCGGCATCTTGAGGCGCGCCACTTCCAGCACGTCGACGAAATTCTTCGTGGTGAACAGGCAGAGGCGAATGCCCTTGCGCTGGATCACCGAATTGATGCCGACGGTGGTGCCGTGCGTAAAATAGCCGATGTCCTGCGGCTGGATCCCGAATCGGCTGCCGAGCTCTTCCAGCCCGGCAATGACCTCGCGCCCAGGTTCCTGCGGCGTCGACAACACCTTCAAGGTCGCCAGACGACCGGTTGCTTCGTCCAGGGCGCAGAAATCCGCGAAGGTGCCGCCGATGTCGACGCCGATTCGATAGCTCACCGCTGGCTTCCTCCCGTTGTAAGATCTAGGCCGCGCGCCGGTAGCCGAGACGCTGGCTGATGGTGGCTGCCGTGCGAACGACGCCGGCGATGACTCGCGACTTGGCGGCGGGATACCGCGCCGAAACTGTTCCCACATTCAGCGCAGCAACGATCGTACCATCACGGCCCAACACCGGCGCCGCCGTCGCCGATCCACCGAGCACATATTCCTCCTCGAGAACGGCATAGCCGTCGGCCGCCGCCTTGGCGAGAATCGCGCGCAGCTTGCCGAGGTCGGTTACGGTTCGGGGCGTGTGGGCGCGCAGCCGCGTGCGCAGCAAATAGGCATCCGTCGACTTCTTGTCCCAGAAGGCCAGCAGGATTCTGCCCATCGCGGTGCAATAGGCCGGGCGCAGGCCGGGATCGTCGGAATCGTACCGGATCTGCGCGCGACTGACCGACTTGGCGATGACCTTGACGTCCCCGCGCGCCGCGCGGACTCCCAGGAACACCGACTCGTCCAGCTCATCGCGCAACTGGTCCATCAGCGGGCGCGCCACCGCCGCCAGGTGCGCCTCGGGCCCGCCAATCCAGCCCGACGAGCGGCGCAGAGACTCGTTCAGCGCGTAGCGGTCGGCGGCGTCGCGCTCGACATAGCCGCGCGCCTGCAGCGTCCGGAGCAGCGCGTGAGCGCTGCTCTTGGGCAGCGCCAGGATCGAGACGAGGTCCTTCAGGGCCATCGGCTCTTCATTGCGGAACAACAGCTCGAGAATATCGAGCACCCGGGCCGCCGATTTTACATTGTCGTTCATATATATGAACTTAGTTCCCCTATTGAAACGACGTTCCTCCACAGGCGGCGCGGCTGTCAAGTCGCGGCAGGCGAAACAGGGAGACAATCCCGGCACGATCGGGATCTATTGGCGCGCGAGGATGATCCGAAGGAGATCGCGAGTCGATGCAGAAGCCCGGCACCCGGCGAGACGCGTTGTTGATCACCTGCGGTTTGATGCTTGCGGCGGCGGGCCCGGCCAGAGGCAACGATTCGGGCTCGGAACTGGCGGGCGGCGGCATCGTGCTGGTGAAGAATGATGTCATCGCGATGCAGCGCGAGGATCTGACGCTCTCGCCGGCGGAAGTGAGGGTCCGCTACGAGATGCGCAACGACAGCGGCAAGCCGCTCACGCTGCGCGTGGCCTTTCCGCTGCCGGAAGTCCCGGCCGAAAGCCCTGGCGGCCGCACCACGACGACGGGCGGTTACAACATCCTGATGGCCGAGCCTCGGCAAGCGAACTTCCTCGGATTTCGCGTCTGGGCAGACCAGCGCGAGGTGATGCCCGAGGTCGAGATCCGGTCGACCTTGCCGGACGGTCGCAATATCGCCGGGCAGTTGCAGCAGATCGGCGGAATGGCGCTGGTGCTGCGGTCGGGCTACTTCTTTCCGCCGGACGATGCCGACCTCGATGCCGCGACACGCCGGCGGCTGGCCGAGCTGGGCGCGATCGAAACCCTGGACGGTCGCGGCTATCGGCTGTCTTGGACCACCCGCATCACCTTTCATTGGATGCAAACGTTCGCGCCGGGGATAACGGTCATCGAGCATAGCTATCGGCCGATCCTGGGTTTCAGGCTCGTCACGGTCGACAAAGGCGGCGCCCTCATCGCGTCGGGAAGCGAGGATACCGCGTCGGCCTTCTGCATCGACGCGGCCGGAAAACGGACCTTGCAGAAATTGTCTGAACGTACGCTCGCCAGGCGGCAAAAGGAGGGTGGGGGTGTGGATCCTTACCTTTTCGCTTACACGCTGGGCTATGTGCTTCAAACCGCGCGCAATTGGCGGGGCCCGATCGGCACGTTCAATCTCACGGTGAAGGGCGGCCCCATCCCCATGGTCGGGTCGACGGATAGCAGGATGACAGGCGCCGTGTCGTTCTGTTCCGAGGTGCCGGTCAAGCCGGCGGCAGCGCTGCGATGGGAAGGCACGGCCGATGACTTCGTGCCAAGGCAAGACCTGCGACTCCTGTTCATTGCCGAGTAGAGGCGCGCCGCGCCGCCGGCTGCATGCGACAAACGAGGAAGACAGGCATGACGCTGTTAGCCGGATTTAAGGTGGTTCAGATCGGCGGGGGCTCGGCTGCCGCGGTTTGCGGTCGACTGCTGGCCGACGTCGGTGCGCAAGTGACCTGCATTGATCCTGGCGCCGGCACGATGCTGTTGGACTATCTGAACCACGGCAAAGCCGCTGCCGCGGAGGCAACGGAACGACTCGCGGGCTTGGCGGCCGCTTATTTGATTGTGCGCGAGGGACAGCCCAAAGACTGGCAGGCGAGTCCGTACGACTTGACCGAGCTACGGCGAATCAATGCGTCGGCGATTGTCGTCACGATCTCTCCCTATGGCGAGACAGGTCCTCGGGCAAACGCTCCGGCCACCGACCTGACCCTCTTCTTTGCCAGCGGCATTTCGCGCCAGCTGACCGGGCAAGTGGACGATCTGTCGGAGGCGCCGATACGTCCCGTGGGTGAGCAATCGGCGTTCATCGGCGGATTGGCTGCCGCTTGTGCTGGCATGCATGCGTCGCAGGGCAATCAGTCCGGGGCGTCCATCGATGTCTCGATCCACGAAGCCTTGGCGACGCTCTCCATGACCGAACTCGCACGCGCGGGCTTGGGCCACAAGAGCTGGGAACGCAAGCGCTTGAGCGACGGCAATGGCGCAACGGTCACGATCCTGCCGGCGAGCGACGGTTACGCCGCGATTTCCCCGCGGGAAGAAAAACAGTGGACATCGTGGCTGGAGGCGATGGGAGCACCCGCCTGGGGCGCCGACCCGCGCTTTGTTTCCAAGGCCGATCGGGTGAAGAACTGGGATGCCTTGCATGCACTGATGTCGCAATGGAGCAGGCAACGCGACAAGCAATCGATCGCCGACACAGCACAGCGTAACCATGTACCGAGCTTTCCATTGTGCGAAGTCTCGGAGCATCTGGACACGCCACAGATGCGGCATCGCCGTTATTACGTGCCGCGCAAGCTTGCCGGAAAAGCCATTCAGGCGCCGAGCACGCCATTCGGACTGAGTGTCAGCGCGTCGGGCCGCAGACAGCGCTCGCCGAAGGGTCCGATGCCATTGTCCGGCATACGCGTGCTCGATTTCAGCTGGGTGATCGCTGGTCCAACGACGACGCGCTACCTTGCCGCGATGGGTGCGGAGGTCATCAAGGTCGAAGCGCCCGGCAGAGGCGACCCTGGGCGGGGATCGGAACTCCATACGGTGCTTGGGCAAGCGAAGAAGAGCATCGTCCTCGACCTGAAGACGCCGCAAGCTGTCGAGGTTGCGCGGGCGCTTGCCGCAAAGTCCGACATCCTGATCGAGAATTACGCCACCGGCGTCATGGACCGGCTCGGTCTGGGCGCAGAGGCGCTGAAGACGGTGAACCCGGATCTCATCTATATCTCCGCATCGGGGATGGGCAGAAAGGGGCCGGACTCGCAGGCGGTAGCCTATGGGACGCTGCTGCAGTGCTACGCCGGATTTGCCGGGTTGAATCGTCATCCCGAGGCCGCGCCACGCATCGGTTTGGCGTGGCTCGATCCCATGTGTGCCCTGATGCTTGCTTTTGTCGCGGCCGCCGCGCTCTGGCATCGGCAGCACAAAGGGGGCGTGGCGCGCATCGATTTCTCGATGATCGAGGCGATGCTATGGACCATGGCCGAGCCGCTGGTCGCGACCCAGCTCGGCACTCCAGCGAAGCCGATGGGCAATGCGTCAACGCGTTATGCACCACACGGCGTATGGCGCTGTGCGGGCGACGATGACTGGATCAGCGTCGTTGCGCGCACGGACGCAGAATGGCGCGCGCTGTGCAATCTCGTGCCGGGATTGTCGGAGATGGCCGCGCTTGATCTCGGTCGGCGCATCGACGCACGGCGCGCAATCGATGCAGCCCTGACCGCCTGGGCCGGTACCCGGTCGGCTTCCCATGCACCCGACTCCCTGCTGAATGCCGGCATTCCCGCGGCGGCCCTCGCGCGCTACGGCGATTTGGTGAAAAGCCCGCATCTTGCCGCCCGCAAATTCTGGAATAGGGACGGTGCAGGCGTGTTACCGGGATTGCCCTGGCGCGCAAGTTTCAGCCGCACGATAGGCCCCGCGCCGGAATTGGGCGCGGACTCCGATCATGTGCTCGCCGACGTCCTTGGGCTATCGCAGGAACGCATCGTCGAATTGCGGACAAGCGGAGCGCTCGGCTAATCATGCCGGACCGCGGACCTCCAGGTCCGCTCATGTCATTCGTATCGACGTGAAGATGCGGGCCTGGAGGCCCGCGGTCCGGCAAGACTTATGACCCCGCCGTCCGCTCAAAATTCTCCGCTGCGATACGCCTCGTCGAGCCGCTTTGCATCCTCTTCCGAGAGATCCGGCCAGGCATCGCCACGCTTGCGCAGCTTGCCGTCGAATCTCGGCTTGCGCTTCTCGTTGAACGCCTGCCGACCTTCCTCACCGTCAGTCGTGGCCTGAATAAGCAGTGAATTGATCAGGTTTTGCACGTGCCACGCCTGGTCGGTCGGCAAATCGCCGAAGCGCACCAGAAACTCCTTCATCATCCGCACCGCAATCGGCGGCAGCGTGCAGATATGGCGGGCGATCTTCTCGGCCCGTGCCAGCAATTGCCCGTGCGGGACGACTTCGTTGATGAGGCCGATTCGCAATGCCTCCCGCGCATCGAACGGTTCGTCCGTCAGCAATATCTTCATGGCATCGATATAGCGCAGCTGCTTGGCGAGCAGGCTGGCGCCGGGGCCATGGCCCAGCCAGCCTTGGCTTAGGAGCGCGAATTTGAAGCGCGCGTGCTCGGCGCTCGCGATCCGAATGTCGGTCGATGACAGCAGAATGTAGAGGCCGGCACCCGCCGCCCAGCCGTTTACCGCGGCGATCACCGGCTTCCACACCCGTGGATAGTGATCGCCCATGCGCCCGTCGACGCCGGTCTTCTGGCCGTGCGCCGTTCCTGCCAGCGGCCAGAAGATGCGCTGAGTGCGGAGATACTCGCGCTCCTCCTCCGTTATGTTCTCGCGCGGCGCGAGATTATGACCGCCGCAGAAGTGCGTATCGCCCTTGCCGGTCAGGATGGCGCAGCGGATCGCGCGATCTTCCCAGAGATCGATCCACGCCGCGGAAATCTCGTCGGACGTCTGCTTGTCGAGGATATTTGCCTTCGAGGGGTTGTTCAGCGTGATGTAGGCGACGCCGTCGCGCTTTTCATAGTCGATGGTCAAGCGTTCATCCTCCACAAGGGAAAAGTGGCAGAGCGCGCACACTAGGCTTCCAACGAGCCAAACTACTCCTGAGGTAATCGACCGTTTCGCGTTGCCAACATAGGTTCGGCGACATGGAGAGACGAGACCTATTTCGAGCAATCGTCGCAGTCGGCGTCGCATCGTCGCCGGCGCTATCCGGGGCCGTCAACGCCGAGCCCCAGTCACAAAGGAGAATCGCGATGAGCAACTTCAACGAAATCGTGGTGCGTTACCTGGCGGCGTGGAACGAGACGGAGGCCAAGCGACGTCGCGAGCTGGTGGCGAAGGCGTGGACCGACGACGGCACCTACGTCGACGCGGCGAGGGAGGGCCACGGCCACGACAGCCTCGACGCCATGATCGCGACGGCCCAGGGGCACTTCCCCGGCTACCGGCTGCGTCTGGCGAGCGGCATCGAAGCGCATCACGACCACCTCCGCTTCAGCTGGGTGGCCGGCGGCACCGCAGAAGCGCCGCTCTACATCAAGGGCACCGACTTCGTGGCTGTCGCCGGCGATGGCCGGATCAAGTCGGTGGTCGGCTTCGTCGACGCAGCGCCCGCACGCGCCTGATACGGGGGTCGCCATGGACAGGAGAAGTGCTTCGACGTCGCTCGCCGCCGCGGCCGTCACCGCCCTTGTCGCCGCCGGCGGCCGCTCGGCCGGCGCCCGGATTCCGGAGGCCAAGCAAATGGCAAGCGGACCACGGCCATCCTTTGTCGAGACTGACGACGGTGCGAGCCTGTTCTACGTCGATTGGGGCGCCGGCAAGCCCGTGCTCTTCACCCATGCCTGGGGCCTCAATGCGGACATCTGGGAGTACCAGCTCACCGAACTCGCCGACCAGGGCCTGCGCTGCATCGCCTATGACCGACGGGGCCATGGACGGTCCACTGATCCGGGGCGCGGCTATGACTTCGACCGCTTGGCCGACGATCTGGCGGCGCTCATCAACCAGCTCGATCTCAACGACGTCACACTCGTCGGCTTCTCGATGGGCAACGGCGAAGCGGTCCGATACCTTCAGCGACATGGCAGCGCCCGGATCGCGCGGCTCCTGATGGTGAGCACGATCCGGCCTCAGTCAGACGGCAGCCTCGTGAACGGCGTGATCGCCGGCCTCAAGCAGGACCGTCCGGCGTTCTTCGCCAAAGGCGTCACGGCCTTCACCGGAGGCCACGCCGCCGTTTCGCCGGCGATGACCGAGTGGGTGATCGCGCAGTTCATGCGGGCCTCGCCGAAGGCACCATCGAGTGCATGCGCGCGATTTCGCGCGGCGATTTCCGGGCGGACATGCGCGCCGTCACCGTGCCGACGTTGATCGTCCACGGCGACAAGGATCAGGTCAATCCGCCGGAATCCGCGAAGAAGGCGGCCGCGCTCATACCGGGTTGCGCGCTCAAGCTGTACGAAGAGGCGCCGCACGGCCTTGTCATCACACACCGTGACCGCCTGGCACGGGAAATCCTTGCGTTCGCTCGCGGCTGACGCGGCGCAAAAAGCGGCAGACCGCTCGCCAACGCCGCCGAAGACTGCCGCCGGCTCACGTAGTATCGTCGAGGCGCCATCTCAAGCTCCTCTCCCCGCCAGGAGGAGAGGAGCGCGACGTCTACGGGAGACCAGCCCATGGCGAAGTTCGAGGCGGACACGCTCAGCGACTTGCGTGATCGGAAGGAGGTCAGGATCCGGACCGAGAAGCACCCCGACAGCGCGGTCGTGATCTGGCTGGTGGTGACGGACGACGAAGTCTTCGTGCGCTCGTTCCGCGGCACAAAGGGACGCTGGTACCGCGACCTTGCGACCGGCGGCCCGGCGACTTTGGAGTTTGCCGGCCGCAGGCTCGGGGTGCAGGCGATCCCGGCGAACAGTCCCGCCGCGATCGACCGGGCCAGCCGTGCGTATCTCGGCAAGTACCGGTCGAGCTCTTATGCCCAGGCGATGGTGCAGCCCGACGTGTTGCCGACGACGCTGCGCCTCGAACCGCGCTGACCAGACGCACCCCTGGCCCCCCGCCATGGTGCGCACTTAAATAATTTTATTGCGCATGAGCGCCGTCTGAATGCTTTTAGTAGTTTTAATAAAGTCAATATTGACTTATACTAAAGATCGGTCGATCATCGTGAGATGCAGCGCGAGATCCACATAACGGGCAACCGCAGAGGTCATACTGCGCCAACTGCGCCAACCCCCGCCGCATCTCGACCTGCGATGCGAGGTCCCGGCTCGGGCGACAAAACAGCAGGGGCGGAAAGGGCGGAAAGGTCGGAAACCCCCGCCGCATCGCCCGTGCCGCTGCCGCCTGCAGTGACTGCACGGGCGACTTCAGACCGCCAGCATCACCTTGCCGACATGGTCGGCGCGCTCGAGCTCGGCATGCGCGCCGGCGGCGTCCTTGAGCGGGAAGGTTTTGTAGATGATGGGCTTGATCTTGCCCGTCTCGAGCAATGGCCAGACCTTTTCCTTCAGACCGTGCGCCATGCGGCCCTTATTCGCCACGCTTTGTGGCCTAAGCGTCGAACCGGTCAGCGTCAGTCGATTCACCATGATGAGAGCGGCATTGATCGTTGCGGTGGCACCCTGCTGGACGGCGATGACGACGCACCGCCCGTCCTGCTTCAGGAGCTGCAGGTTCCTGGGCAGATAGTCGCCAGCCACCATGTCGAGCACGACATCGACGCCGCCCGAGAGCTTCTTCACCTCGGCCGCCCAGTCGTTGTCCTTGTAGAGGATGGCATGGTCGGCGCCGAGGGCGCGCACCGCCTCGGCCTTTTGGGCGTTGCGCACGGTGGTGAACACCGTGGCCCCGAACGCCTTGGCAAGCTGGATCGCCGTCGTGCCGATGCCGCTCGCGCCGCCATGGATCAGCGCGCTCTCGCCCGCCTCGAGCGCGCCGCGCTCGAACAGATTGTGCCAGACGGTGAAGTAATTCTCCGGCAGCGCCGCGGCGCGCAGCATGTCGAACCCTTTCGGGACAGGCAGGCATTGCGGCGCCGGCGCAGTGCAGTATTCGGCGTAGGAGCCGCCCGGGGTGAGGGCACAGAGCGCATCGCCTACCTGCCATCCCGAGACGCCGGCGCCGAGGCCCGCCACGGTGCCCGCGGCCTCGAGGCCCGGCAGGTCCGATGCGCCCGGCGGCGGCGGATAGAGGCCGGCGCGCTGGGCGAGGTCGGGGCGGTTGACGCCGGCGGCCGCGACCTTGATCAGGATCTCGCCGTCCTTGGGCTGCGGCACCGGCCGCGTCGCGGGCACCAGCGCTTCGGGCCCGCCCGGCTTCTTGATTTCGACACAGATCATCGTTGCGGGAAGAGCGCTCATGGTCGGCCTTTCGGAGCAATGGGAGCAATGGTAGGTCTCCCTTAGCCGCTTCCGTGGAGTCACGCCATGGCCTTCGACCTCGACGATCTCGATCCCCGGCAGAAGAAGCCGCAACTCAAGAACCTCGATGCCATGAACATCGACGACCTCAAGGAGTACATCGCTGTCCTGAAGGCCGAGATCGTCCGCGTCGAGGACAAGCTCAAGGCCAAGCAGAGCCACGCCTCGGCGGCCGCCTCGTTCTTCAAGAAGTGAGTCTCGATGTCGCTTGAGGGCAAGGCAGCGCTGGTCACCGGGTCGACCAGTGGGATCGGCCTCGCCATCGCCCAGGCCTTCGCGGCCGAAGGCTGCCGCGTGATGCTGAACGGGCTGGGCGATCGCTGCGCGATCGACGCGCTGCGCGACGGCATCGCCCGCAAGGCCGGCGTCAAGGTCGCGTACAACGCCGCCGACATGAGCAAGCCCGCGGAGATCGCCGACCTCGTGACCGACGGCGGCTGGACCGCACAATAAGGAAAACACCGTGGCCGACGCCAAGTTCCTGAAGCCCGACACGCTGGCGCTGCATGCCGGCCAGCATCCCGATCCGGTGACCGGCGCGCGCGCCGTGCCAATCTACCAGACGACGTCCTTCGTGTTCCGCGACGTCGACCATGCCGCGAGCCTGTTCAACCTCGAAGTCGGCGGCCACATCTATAGCCGCATCTCCAATCCCACCGTCGCGGTGTTCGAGGAGCGCGTCGCGGCGCTCGAAGAGGGCTCGGGGGCGCTGGGCGTGGCGAGCGGCCAGGCTGCGCTGCATATCGCCATCGCCACCCTGATGGGCGCCGGCAACCACATCGTCGCCTCGACCTCGCTCTATGGCGGCACGCGCAACATGCTGGCGCTCACCCTGCCGCGTTTCGCCATCGAGACGACCTTCGTCAACCCGCGCGACCATGACGGGTTCGTCAAGGCCATCAGGCCCGAGACACGGCTGGTGCTGGGCGAGACCATCGGCAATCCGGGCGGCGAGGTCTTGGACATCCCGGCCGTCGCCGCGATCGCGCATGCCGCGAAGATCCCGCTGATGATCGACAACACCTTCGCCTCGCCGGTGCTCTGCCGGCCGCTCACCCTGGGCGCCGACATCGTGTTCCACTCGGCCACCAAGTTCATCGGCGGCCATGGCGTGGCGATCGGCGGGGTGATCGTCGAGGGGGGCCGCTTCGACTGGGAAGGGTCGCGCAAGTTCCCGACCTTGACCGAGCCCTATGCCGGATACCACGGCATCGACTTCGCCGAGGAGTTCGGCCCGCACGCTTTCATCATGCGGGCCCGCACCGAGGGGGTGCGCGACTTCGGCTCCTGCATGGCGCCGCAGACGGCCTTCTACCTGCTGCAGGGCCTGGAGACGCTGCCGCTGCGCATGGCGCGCCACGTCGAGAACGCCCGCAAGGTCATTGCCTTCCTCAAGGCCAACCCGGCCGTCGAGCGCATCGCCTCGCCCGAGCTGCCCGATCATCCCGACCATGCGCTGGCCAAAAAGCTCCTGCCCAGGGGCGCGGGCTCGATCTTCAGCTTCGACATCAAGGGCGGCCGCGAGGCCGGCCGACGCTTCATCGAGCGGCTAAGACTCTTCTCGCATCTCGCCAATGTGGGCGACGCCAAGTCGCTGGTCATCCATCCCGCTTCGACCACGCACGCCCAGCTCGACGCCGCGGCCCTCGAGCAGGCGGGGATCGGCGAGGGCATGATCCGCCTCTCGGTCGGCCTGGAAGATCCCGACGATCTTCTGGACGATCTCGGGCAGGCGCTGCGCGCCGCGGCGAAGGGCTGACCGTGAAGCTCACCGTCGACGGCCGCACCGTCTTCGCGACGACTGGCGGCACCGACTTCGACCCGGCCAAGCCCGCCATCGTGTTCCTCCACGGCGCGGGCTTCGACCGCACGGTGTGGCGCCTGCAGACCCGCTGGTTCGCTCATCACGGGCGGAGCGTGCTGGCGATCGACTTCCCGGCGCATGGTTGGTCCGATGGGCCGGCGCTCGACAGCATCGCCGCCATGGCCGAGTGGACCGCGGCATTGCTCGACGCGGCCGGGCTCAGGAGCGCCGCGCTGGTCGGCCATTCGATGGGCGGCCTGGTAGCGATCGAGACCGCCGCGCATTTTCCCGACAAGGTGCGCGCGCTCGGCCTGTGCGGCGTGGCGGCCGAGATGCCGGTGCATCCCGAGATGCTGGAATCGGCCAAGGCGAACACCCTCAAGGTCCAGGAGCTGATGACGTTCTGGGGCGTGGGCAATGCGTTGCACAAAGGCGGCATGGTCTCGCCCGGCCTGTGGCTGCGGCGTGAGTCGCTCGCCGTCCTGTCGGGCAACAAGCCGGGCGTGATCCATGCCGATCTTGCGGCCTGCAACGCGTACAAGGACGCCCTCGCGCGCGCGGGGCAGGTGACATGTCCCACTGTGCTGGTGCTGGGCGACGGCGATCTCATGACGCCCGCCGCCAAGGCCAGGCCACTGGCCGCAGCCATCGCCGGCTCGCGCACGGTGGTGATCCCCAACAGCGGGCACTTCATGATCGTCGAGCGGCCCGACGAAGCTCTGGAGGCATTGAGGGCCAGTGTCTGAGCGCGTCGCCCTCGTCACCGGCTCGACCTCGGGCATCGGCGCCGCGATCGCCCGCCGTCTCGCGCGCGAAGGCTACGCGGTCGCGCTGCATGGCAGACGGCCCGCCGACGCCGGACGCACGATGGCGGCCGAGCTGCCGGGCGCCAGCTACCATCAGGCCGACCTGGGCGATGAAGCGGCGACGCGCGGCCTCGTCGCCGCTGTCGTGAAGCAACACGGCCGGCTCGACGTGCTGATCAACAACGCGGGCGAAGCGGTCCGCATCCCGCACGCCGACCTCAAGGCGGCCACGCCGGCCGTCTGGCGGCGCATGCTCGACATCAACCTGATCGCGCCGTTCGTGTTGGTCGCTGAAGCCGAGCCGGCGCTGCGCAAGTCGGCCGAGAGCGGACGCCCGGCCGCGATCGTGAACATCGGCACCCATGCCGGCGCGCGGCCGAAGGGCGCCTCCATTCCCTACGCCACGGCCAAAGCCGGCCTGCATCACGCCACCCGGCTGCTGGCGCTGGCCTTGGGGCCGGCGATCCGGGTCAACTGCGTGGCGCCCGGCCTCGTCGAGACGCCGATGGGCGCGGATTGGCCCGAGGCGACGGCGCTTTGGGCCACCAAATCCGCCATGCGACGTCCGGCCCGGCCGGAGGACATCGCCGATCTGGTGGCCGCCCTCGTCGCCAACGACTACGTTACCGGAGAGATCGTCATCGCAGATGGTGGGCTCAACCTCACCTAGCGACCCTGCGCTGCCAGACACGGAGGAAACCATGAACGTTCAGACCCTGCCGCCGGGCTACAAGACCGCACCGTGGACGCCGCCGGAGAAGATCACCGGCGCCATGCTGGCCGAAGCCACCGCCAAGCTGATCGAGCTCCTGCGTATCCGCACCCAGCCGATCGGCATGCGGCTGTTCGAGGATCCTGCCGACATGGACAAGATCCAGGGCGTGCGCAAGCCGACCGACGGCATGAAGTTCACCATGTGCCAGATGGTGACCCAGTCGCGTTGGTACGGCTTCACGCTCGGCATCACCGTCGACAATACGCGCGGCGGCAATTGCGGCGGCGTGGTCGGGCTCAATCATCCCGGCGAGGGCTTCCTGTCGGGCGACCACATGAACGGCGTGTGGTTCGGCAACAAGGAAGCCTCGGCCGCGCACCAGGCGCAGATGCCGCGCGTGCCCGACGGCAAGTACAACGGCCTGGTCGTGTCGCCGCTGCGCTCGGCGCGACTCGATCCGCCGGACATCTGCCTGTTCTACGGCTCGCCCGGCCAGATGATCTATTTCATCAACGGCCTGCAGTTCCACCGCTACCGCCGCTACGACTTCACGGTGACCGGCGAGAGCGCCTGCGCCGATTCGTGGGGGCGCGCGCTTGCCACCCGCCAGACCTCGCTGTCGCTGCCCTGCTATGCCGAGCGCCGGTACGGCGGCGTGGCCGACGACGAGCTTTTGATGGCCTGCCCACCCGACGAGTTCCTGCGCGCCGTCGAGGGCATGGGCCATCTCGGCAAGAATGGCCTGCGTTATCCGTTCCCGCCCTATGGCGCGGCGATGGATCCCGCTTTCGGCATGGCCAAGAGCTACGGCTGACATGCTCTATGTCGTGGCCTGGCCGGTGCTGGCCGAGGCCGACGATACCGCCCTGCGCCGGCTGCGGGCGCAGTACCACCCGCGCGAGGCCGCTCTGATCGGCCCACACTTCACCCTGGTGTTCGGCGCGGCCGTTTCGCAGGAGGCGAAGCTGCACGACGCTCTCGATGGGCTCGCGGGCCGGCGGCCGTTCTGGTTCGTACTCGACCGCCTGGTCCGCCACGACCTGACGCCGCCCGCGCGGGCGGCCTACCTCTATGCGGTGCCGGCCGACGGCGGCGCCGAACTCGCAAATCTCTACGACGAGCTCAATCCGACGCCGGCCGGCGAACCGTTCGAGCCGCACATCACCCTGGGCCTGTTCGATCGCGCGGCTGACGCCGAGCAGGTGGCCCGCATCGTCGAGCGCCAGCACCTGCCCATGCACGGCCGGATCGAGGAGTTGGCGCTGCTGCGCCGCAGCGGCGACGCGCTTGACGTCGTGAAAAGCGTCCGCCTCTAGTGCCAGAGTGGCGGCAGCGGCGGCAGGCGGACGTTGCCGGGTCGCGCGACGATGCCGAAGCGGGCCAGGGCCTCGCGCACCTCGCGCGGCGCGCGCAGGCTCGGGCCGCTGGCGTCGACGCCGCCCAGCCGCAGGATGCGCGCCAGCACCTTCTGCCAGCGCTCGGACTCGGCCGGGAAGCGATGGATCTCGACCTGCCGCGATTCGTCAATGCCGGCCTTGGCCTTGGCGATGTTGAGCGCGAGCTGCAGGCCGCCCAGTTCGTCGACCAGGCCGGCCTTCTTGGCGTCGTCGCCGGACAGGACGCGGCCGCGCGCCGCGGCATCGAGCCGGGCGCCGTCGAGCTTGCGGGTTTCGCCGACCTGGCGCGTGAACTCCGCGTAGATCGTGTCGAGCTCGCGCGATACGGCGGCGCTCTGCGCCGGCGTCGGCGCCTGGAAAGGCGAGTACATCCCGGCATTGGCGCCGATGCTCAAGCGGTCGACCTTGACCCCGAGCGACGCCAGCAGGTCGGACGCCACCGGCCAGATGCTGAAGACGCCAATCGAGGCGGTGATGGTGGTGGGCTGGGCCACGATGACGTCGCCGCGGATGGCGGCGAGATAGCCGCCCGAGGCCGCCACGTCGCCCATCGAGACGATCACCGGCTTGCCCGCCGAACGGGCGCGACCCACGGCGTCGGCGATGGCATCGGCGGCAGGATAGGTGCCGCCGGGCGAATCGATGCGCAACACGATGGCGCGCACTTCCTTGGTCCGCGCCGCCTGGTCGAGCGCGTCGACGACGTCGTCGGACAGCGCCACGACGTCCTCGTCGAGCGGCCCGCCGTCGGCCGGCCCTGACGTGATAGCGCCGCTCACCCGCACCAGCGCCACGACCTCGCCATGCGGCTTGGGCCGCGATTCGTCGGCGGCATACTCAGACAGCGAGATGAGATCGCGGCTCTTGGCGCGTGCGCTGACCTCGTCCAGCGCGTCGCTGCGATAGCCGATGCGGTCGACCAGGTTCTCCTGCCGCGCCTTCTCCGAATCGAACGGCACCGAATCGACCAGCTGACGCAGCTTGGCCGGCTCGATGTGCCGCTCGCGCGCGACGTCGCTCACGAACTGGCCGTAGAGGCTTGCCAGAAGCTGCTGCAGGTTCTGCCGGGCCGGGCCGGTGTAACCGGTCTCGAGGAACGTGTCGGGCGCGCTCTTGTACTCGTAGCGCTTGCCGCCTTCGATCTGCACGCCGAGCTTGTCCAGGCCGGTCTTGATGAACGGCGTCTGGACTGCGATGCCGGCCACCGCAAAGCCGCCGCTCGGCTGCAGCCAGATCTGCTCCAGCGCTGAGGCGAGATAGTAGTCGGCGAAGTGCGTGCCGCCGCTGCCCAGCGATTCAGCGAAGCCGACCGCGAACTTGCCCTTGCCGCGGAAATGGGCGATCGCCTGGCGCAGCTCCTGGACGCGGGCGAGACCCGCCGATTCGTCGCCGATATCGACGAACAGCCCGATCACCCGCGGGTCGTCTGCCGCCTGCCACAGAAGCTGCACCGTCTCGACGATGTCGCGCGAGCCGCCGAACAGCCCGGCCAGGCCGGAAGACTTAGATTCGGCCGGCACGTCGCGCAGGTCGATCGACAGCACGATCGGCGGCGCCAGCGGCTTAGCTGCGAACGGGCCGGAGGCGACGAAGGCGGCAATGCCACCGATCGCGATCAGGGTGAGGGTGCCCACGGTCGCGAGCAGGCCAACGATAAATCGCCACATGGCGAGTCTCCGTTCAACTCTCAGGGTTTGACCAGATTCGGCCGGAACGTCCGCATGGCGTCAAGCATTGCCGAGGCGCGCCTGTCGAGCCCGTTGTCGCGCACCAGCACGGCGGTCGGCAGGCCGCGGATGGGCCGAAGGCTGTCATCGAAGCTCCACATCGACAGACGAAGGTTGGCGGCGATGAAAGCCGGCGGGGCGATGCCGATTTCGAGCTGCGGCCGGAGCGCCAGCCGCCGCAGCCGCGCCCACTGGATGTCGTCCCACGCGAAGCGCCGGTCGCGACCGAAACCCAGCGCGACGCCGTCGCGGTCGATGACGATCTGGGGCCGGCGATCGATGGTGCGGCTGATGCCGACGAATACGTAGTAGCCCATGACCACCGCCAGCAGGCTGAACAACACGAAGCGCGGGTCGTTCATCGACAGCGCGGGCGCATTGGCCGGATGGGCGACGAAATGCAGGATCGCCACGCTGATCATGGCGGCCGAGACGACCGCCATGCTGATGTTGTGCAACGACCCGTAGCGCGCCTCGACGGGCTTGCCGGCGGCCACCGCCCAGCCTCAGCCGCACTGCGCGCGGTGGCGCAGCAGATGATCGGCCAGCACGCAGGCCACCATCGCCTCGGCCACCGGTGTAGCCCGGAGGCCGACGCAGGGGTCGTGGCGGCCCTTGGTGCGCAGCTCGACCTCGTTGCCGAAGCGGTCGATGCTGCGCACCGGCGCGAGGATGGAGCTGGTCGGCTTGACGGCCAGCCGGCAGACGATGTCCTGACCGCTCGAGATGCCGCCTAAAATGCCGCCGGCGTGGTTACTGAGGAAAATGGGCCGGCCATCCTTCATGCGCATCTCGTCGGCATTGTCTTCGCCGCTCATGGCGGCGGTGGCGAAGCCGTCACCGATCTCGACGCCCTTCACGGCATTGATGCTCATCAAGGCCTTGGCAAGATCGGCATCGAGCTTGTCGTAGACCGGATCGCCCAGCCCGACGGCGATGCCCGAAGCCACCACTTCGATCACCGCGCCGCACGAGCTGCCGCGCTTGCGCACGTCGTCGAGATAGCCCTCCCAGCCCTGTGCGGCCTGGCGGTCGGGACACCAGAAGGGGTTGTCGGCGGTGGCCGCCCAGTCCCATTTGGCGCGGTCGATCTTCCGGGTTCCGAGCTGCACCACGGCGCCGCGGATGCTGACGCCATCGCCCAGGATCTTGCGGGCGATGGCGCCGGCCGCGACTCGCACCGCGGTCTCGCGCGCCGACTGCCGGCCGCCGCCGCGGTAGTCGCGCACGCCGTATTTCTTGAGGTAGGTGTAATCGGCGTGGGAGGGACGAAACTTGTCCTTGATCTCCGAATAGTCGCGCGAACGCTGGTCGACATTGTCGATGTGCAGCGCGATCGGCGTGCCGGTGGTGACGCCTTCGAACACGCCCGACAGGATCCTGACGGTATCCGGTTCCTGGCGCTGGGTGACGAAGCGCGACTGACCGGGCCGGCGCTTTTCCATCCAGACCTGGATGTCGGCTTCGCTGAGCGGCAGGCGCGGTGGCGTGCCGTCGACCACGCAGCCGATCGCCGGGCCGTGGCTTTCGCCCCAGCTCGTGAACCGGAAGAGAGTACCGAAACTGTTGCCGGCCATGGCTGCCGGCCTCCGCCCTACTCGCCCTCGAAATTGCCGAGCAGTTCGGCGATCTGCTTGGCCGACGAGGTCTTGATCATGCCGACGACGTGGTAGCCGCCATCGACATGCATGATTTCACCGGTCATGCCGGTGCCGAGGTCCGACAGCAGGTAGAGAGCGGCGTTGCCGACTTCCTCCTGCGTGATGTTGCGTTTCAGCGGCGAGTTGAGTTCGTTCCACTTCAGGATATAGCGCCCGTCATTGATGCCGGCGAAGGCCAGCGTCTTGATCGGGCCGGCGGAGATGGCGTTGACCCTGATCTTCTGCTCGCCGAGGTCGGCCGCAAGGTAGCGCACGCTCGCCTCGAGCGCGGCCTTGGCCACGCCCATGACGTTGTAGTGCGGGATCACCCGCTCGGCGCCGTAGTAGGTGAGGGTGAGCAGGCTGCCGCCATTCTTCATCAGCGGCACGGCGCGCTGCGCCACCGCCGTCAGGGAATAGCAGCTCACATTCAGGGTGAGCTGAAAGTTCTCGGGCGAGGTATCGAGATAGCGGCCGCGCAGCTCGTCCTTGTTGGAAAAAGCGATGGCATGGACCACGAAATCGAGGCCGCCCCACTTCTTCTCGATCTCGGCGAAGGTGGCGTCGATGCTTGCAGCATTGGTGACGTCGCAGGGCTCGATGATCTCGGCGCCGACCGAGTTGGCGAGCGGCCGGACGCGCTTCTCCAGGGCCTCGCCCTGAAAGGTGAAGGCCACCTTCGCCCCTTGCTCGTGGCAGGCCTTGGCGATCCCCCAGGCGATCGAGCGCTCGTTGGCGACGCCCATGACGAGGCCCTTTTTTCCGGCCATCATTTGTGCAGAAGCGATCATGGATCGTTCTTAGCGGGGTAAGCCTATTGGGACAAGATGCCGGTGGTCTCGCCGCCCACAGCCCCTCATATTGTGGTCATGATACGGGAAAAGTCCGATCCGCTGGCGCTTTTCGGCGATTGGTACGAAGAGGCCGCCCAGAGCGAGCCCAACGATCCCTCGGCCATGAGCGTGGCCACGGTCGGGCCGGACGGCACGCCATCGCTGCGCATGGTGCTGCTGAAGGGCTACGACGCCGCAGGCTTCGTCTTCTACACCAACACCGAAAGTCGCAAGGGCCTGCAGCTGCTGGCGCAGCCCAAAGCGGCACTGCTGTTCCACTGGAAGTCGCTGCGCCGCCAGGTGCGCCTGGAAGGACCGGTATCGCCGACCACGCCCGAGGAGGCCGATGCCTATTTCGCGACCCGCGCCCGCGGCAGCCAGATCGGCGCCTGGGCGTCGGATCAGTCGCGGCCGCTGGAAAGCCGCTTTGCCCTGGAGAAGCGCGTGGCGGAAGTCGCCGCCAAGCATGTCATCGGCAAGGTGCCGCGGCCGCCGCACTGGTCGGGTTTCCGCCTAGAGCCGCTGCTGATCGAGTTCTGGCAGGATGGCGCGTTCCGCCTGCACGACCGGCTGGAATACCGCCGCGCTGCGCCAGGCGAGCCCTGGACGACGCGGACCCTTTATCCCTGAGGCGACAATGGCGATCGCGCCACAGCGCCTGATGCGGCTCGCCACCATCGCCTCGATGTCGGTGGCGGCGACCCTGATTGCCGCCAAGACGGCGGCATGGTGGGTCACCGACTCGGTGAGCATGCTGTCGTCGCTGGTCGACACCTCGCTCGATCTCGTGGGCTCGCTGGTGACCTTCTTCGCCGTGCGCCAGGCGCTGGTCCCGGCCGATGCCGACCATCGCTTCGGCCACGGCAAGGCCGAGGCCCTGGCAGGCCTGGTGCAGGCGGGCTTCATCGCCGCCTCAGGTAGCGCGCTGCTGCTGGCGGTGGGCGAGCGCCTGATCAATCCCCACCAGGTGCGTGCGGAGGAAATCGGCCTGTTCATCAGCGCGCTAGCGGTGGTGCTCACGTTCGGCCTCGTGGTGTTCCAGCGCCATGTCGTCAAGCGTTCCGGCTCGATCGCCATCGGCGCCGACATGGCGCACTACAAGACCGACCTCGTGGCGACGATCGTCACTGGCGTCGGGCTCTATGTTTCCGGCAAGCTTGACCAGCCGCTGATCGACAGCAGCGTGGCGGGACTGATGGCGCTCTACCTCATTCACGGCGCCTGGACAGTCGCCCGCGATTCGCTCGACGTGCTGATGGACCGCGAGCTGCCGGACGGGGAGCGGAAACGGATTCTCGCCATCGCGCGCAGTCACCCCGAGGTTCGCGACGTGCACGAGCTGCGAACGCGGTCAGCGGGCCTTACCAAGTTCATCCAGCTCCATATCGTCGTCGACCCGACGATGCCGCTGGGCAACGCCCATGTGATCGGCGACCGCGTCGAAGCCATGCTGCACGAGGCCTTTCCCCAGGCCGAGATCATCCTGCACGTCGACGGCTGGGACGACCGCCAATTGCGCGCCCCCGCAGCCTGACCCCATGAGCCGGCAGCCCGCTTTCGTCGTCGAGGACCAGTCAGCCGTGATCGCCTTCCTCGAGGCGCATCTGTCGCCGGTCACGCGCATCGACACGCACGGCGCGGTGGTCTTCCTCTCCGGCGAGCGCGCCTACAAGCTGAAACGGGCGGTGAAGTTTCCCTACATGGATTTCTCGACCGTCGAGCGGCGCGCAGCGATGTGCGCCGCCGAGATCGAGATCAACCGCCAAGTGGCGCCCGAGATCTATCTCGGCACGGCACCTGTGAAGCGTGGCCGCGACGGCAAGCTGGCGCTGGGCGAGGTCGGTGAGACGGCGGCCGATGCGGTCGACTGGCTGGTCGTCATGCAGCGTTTCGACGAGGACGGCCTGCTCGACCGCATGGCCGAGCGCGGCGCCCTGACGCCGGCATTGATGACCGCGCTGGGCGCCCGCGTTGCCCGCTTCCATGACGGGCTGGCGCCGATCAGGGCGGGTTTCTGCACGCCCGACGACTATCGCCACTCGGTGGCGGCCGACGTGCGGCAGATGCGGGAAGCCGGAGACCGGCTCGATCCGCCGACCAGCGAGGCCCTGGCCGAGGCGATGCCCGCGGCGCTAGAGCCTCATATGGCGCTGGTGGCGCGGCGCGTGGCGGCCGGCGCGGTGCGCCGCTGCCATGGCGACCTGCACCTGCGCAACATCGTCATGCTGGGCAATGAACCGGTGCCGTTCGACGCCATCGAGTTCTCCGAGCGCATCGCCAATATCGACGTCCTCTACGACCTGTCGTTCACCCTGATGGACCTCTGCGAGCGCAGGCTCCGGCCGCTGGCCAACCGCCTGCTGAACGAGTGGCTGTGGCGCATCGCCGAGCTGGCCGACGCCCCGCACGAGGAGGCGCTGGCGCTCCTGCCGATGTTCCTGTCGCGGCGCGCCTCGATCCGCGCCTTCGTCGATGCCCAGGCGGCGGCGGTGAGCGGCGCCGACACGTCGCGCGCCCGCGACTACCAGAAGGTGGCGCTGTCCTTCCTGCGGCCGGCGCCGCCGCGGCTGGTCGCGATCGGCGGCCTGTCGGGCAGCGGCAAGACCACGCTGGCCCTCAGGATGGCGCCGGAGATCGGCCGATCGCCGGGCGCCGTGGTGGCGCGCAGCGACGTCGAGCGCAAGCGGCGGGCGGGGATCGCCCTGGAAGAACGCATGCCGGCCGGCAGCTACACGCCGGAAGCCTCGGCCGCGATCTATGCGGCTTTCCTGGCCCGCGCCGAGCGCGTGTTGCGGACAGGCCACAGCGTCGTGCTCGATGCGGTGTTCGCCCGCGCGGACGAGCGTGCCGATGCCAAGGCGCTGGCGCGCAAGGTCGGCGTGCCGTTCGAGGGTATCTGGCTCGACGTCCCGAAGGAGGTGGCGCAGGCCCGTGTCGCCGCACGCAAGGCGGACGCGTCCGACGCCACGCCTGCCGTCGTCGAGCGCCAGTTCGGCTATGACCTCGGCCAGATCACCTGGCGGCGTCATGGTCTTCCCGACCGCGAGCCTCCGGCTCGCTCATAGGGGGCGTCGAGAAGCGGGGGGTTCCTCAGTTTCCGCAAGCGCTACGCCAATCAGGACCGGGCAGCGGCAGGAGGCGCACCATTCCAGGTCAGCGCTTCGGCAGCGTGAAGCCGTTGTTCCGCAGCGTCTTTTCCAGCACGGGAATACCGGCCGCGGTGTTTCCCTTGTCGCAATCGGATATGGCACCCAGTGTCGTCTTGTCCGGCATGAGGCGGCCCTCAACGCCCGCGCCCCCGGTATAGCGGAGCACCAGCTCCTTGAGCTGGGCGCAATAGGCGGCGTCGTCGGTTTGAGCGACAGCGACGGTTGGAAGGACGATGCAGGAAAGGAGCAGCACAAGCGTGCGGATCAAGCATGCCTCCAAGGTCACCTTGCGCAATTAAACGCCTGACGACCGACATCGGCAAAGGCAGATCGCGACGGCAGAGACCAGAAGTGAGGTGGTGCTAGCCCGCGTGCGGGGGCGCCGTCAGGAACGGCAGCATGAAAAAGCCCTTGGCGACAAAAGCGTTGGCGAGGTCGACGAAGAACGAACTGGCCAGCCTCGGCTCCGGTCGGGACGACGGAGTTTTTGCTCAAATACGATGGCCCTGCCCCCAAGGGGCAGAGGAGCAAGAGAAAATGGCCACGAGGGCCCGGCGCTGAAGACTATGCGCGCAGCGCGTCGCGATGGGCTTCGGCCAGCTCGGCCAGGCTGGTGAACTGGAAATCGTAGCGCGGCATCGCGCCCGGATTCATGGTGGCGCCGAAGCCCTTGTCGTTGCGCCGACGATAGATCCAGCACGACGCCAGGCCGACTTGGTTGGCCGGCTTGTGATCGTGGAACAGGCTTTCGGCGGTGTGCAGGATCTCGGCCGCCTTCACGCCGATAGTCCGCAGCTGCTTCAGCATATATTCGAAATTGCCGAGGCTGGGCTTGTAGGAGCCGATATCCTCGGCCGTGTAGATGGCGTCGAACGCCACGCCCAGCTTCTGGTTGCTGAAGCTGAAGCTGTCGTTGTCGACATTCGAGAGGATGACGAGCTTGTAGTGCTTTTTCAGGTACTGCAACGCACCAGCCGAATCGGCAAAGGCGGGCCAGTCGCGAACGCTCCGGCCGTAGGTGACGCACTCGGACCAGGATGCGGAGACTCCCCACTCCTCGGCCAGCCGCCGATACACGATCGCCAGCAGGTCGCGATAGAGCTTGCCCGGCGTCTGCGCCTGCTGCTCCGACTCGTGCCTAGCATGCGCTTCCAGCACCTCGTTGCGCGACAGCGGCTTGGTCAGCCTGCCGGTGAGCGGCCGGAGCGCCTCGGTCATCCCGGTTTCCCAGTCGATCAGCGTGCCGTAGCAATCGAAGGTCAGTGCTTTGAAGTCGGTCAGACGCATCGCCAGCGGTTCCGCTGCCCTAGGCCCGCTTCTTGGCCGCCGCGCTGCGCGGCAGGTGGCGGGCGAGGTACTGGCCGGTGTAGCTCTCGGCCACCTTGACGATCTCCTCGGGCGGACCTTCGGCGATCAGCCGGCCTCCGCCGGCGCCGCCATCGGGGCCGAGATCGAGCACCCAGTCGGCGGTCTTGATGACCTCGAGATTGTGCTCGATCACCACCACCGTGTTGCCGCCGTCGACCAGGCGATGCAGCACTTCCAGAAGCTTGCGCACGTCCTCGAAATGCAGGCCGGTGGTCGGCTCGTCGAGGATATAGAGCGTGCGGCCGGTGGCGCGGCGCGACAGCTCCTTGGCGAGCTTCACCCTTTGCGCCTCGCCGCCCGACAAGGTCGTCGCCTGCTGGCCGATATGGATGTAGCCCAGGCCGACCTGCTGCAAGGTCAAGAGCTTGTCGCGGATGACGGGCACGGCCTTGAAGAACTCGACGCCCTCATCGACCGTCATCTCCAGCACGTCGGCGATCGACTTGCCGCGGAAGTGGATCTCCAGGGTCTCGCGGTTGTAGCGCTTGCCCTTGCAGACATCGCACTGGACGTAGACGTCGGGCAGAAAGTGCATCTCGATCTTGATGACGCCGTCGCCCTGGCAGGCCTCGCAACGGCCGCCCTTGACGTTGAACGAGAAGCGGCCGGGCTTGTAGCCGCGCTCGGTCGATTCGGGGAGCTGCGAGAACCAGTCGCGGATCGGCGAGAAGGCGCCGGTATAGGTCGCCGGGTTGGAGCGCGGCGTGCGGCCAATCGGCGACTGGTCGATGTCGACGATCTTGTCGAGATGGCCGACGCCGTCGAGCCCGCTATGCACGCCGGGATGCTCGCGCGCGCCGTTCAGCCGTCGCGCCAGCGCCTTGTAGAGCGTTTCGATGATCAAGGTGCTCTTGCCGCTGCCCGATACGCCGGTGACGCAGGTGAAGGTGCCGAGCGGGATGCTGGCCGTCACGTTCTGCAGGTTGTTCTCACGCGCCCCCTTGATGGTCAGCCAGCGGCCGCCGCCCTTGCTGCCTTGGGCCGGCGGCTCGCGCCGGGTCTTGGGGATGGGGACCTGCCGGAAGCCCGACAGGTACTGGCCGGTGAGGCTGGCGCTGTTGCGCATCACATCCTCGGGCGTGCCCTGCGCGACGACATGGCCGCCATGCGCGCCGGCGCCCGGACCCATGTCGACCAGATGGTCGGCGGCGCGGATCGCTTCCTCGTCATGCTCGACCACCAGCACCGTGTTGCCGAGGTCGCGCAGGCGGGTGAGCGTCTTCAACAGCCGGTCGTTGTCGCGCTGGTGCAGGCCGATCGACGGCTCGTCCAGCACATAGAGCACGCCGGTCAGGCCCGAGCCGATCTGGGAGGCGAGCCGGATGCGCTGGCTCTCGCCGCCCGACAGGGTGCCCGACGTGCGGTTCAGCGTCAGGTAGGAGAGGCCGACATTGTCGAGGAAGCCCAGCCGCTCGTTGATCTCCTTCAGGATGCGGGCGGCGATCTCGCGCTGCTTGGGCGTCAGCTTGGGCGCCAGCTCGCCGAACCACTTCACGGCCTCGCTGATGCCGAACTCGGTGGTCTGGCTGATATTGAGACCGGCGATCTTCACCGCCAGCGCCTCGGGCTTGAGGCGGGCGCCATTGCAGGTTTCGCACTTGCTCTCGCGCTGGAAGCGCTCCAGCTCCTCGCGCACCCAGGAAGAATCGGTCTCCTTCCAGCGGCGGTCGAGGTTGGGAATCACGCCCTCGAACGGCTTGGTGGTCTGGTACTGGCGGATGCCGTCGTCGTAGCGCATGGCGATCGATTCGCCGCCGCTGCCGTAGAGGATCACGTCGCGCACCTTCTTGGGCAGGTCGCGCCACGGCATCGACATCTTGACCTTGAAGTGCTTGGCGATGCTCTCCAGCGTCTGCATGTAGTACTGGCCCGACGAATCGGCCCACGGCGCGATCGCTCCCTCGGCGAGCGACAGCCGGTCGTCGGGCACCACCATCTCCGGATCGAAGAACATCTTCACGCCCAGGCCGTCGCAGGCCGGACAGGCGCCCTGCGGCGCGTTGAAGGAGAACAGCCGGGGCTCGATCTCCTCGATGGTGAAGCCGGAGACGGGACAGGCGAAACGCGCCGAGAATACCGTGCGTTCGCCGGTGTCGGCATTCTCCGCCACGGCGAGGCCTTCGGCGAGGTTGAGAGCGGTCTCGATCGAATCGGCCAGGCGGTTGCCGAGATCGGGACGCACCACGATGCGATCCACCACCACGTCGATATCGTGCTTGTACTTCTTGTCGAGGGCCGGCGCCTCGGCGATCTCGTAGAGCTTGCCGTCGATCTTCAGGCGCTGGAAACCCTTCTTCTGCAGCTCCTGCAGTTCCTTGCGGTACTCGCCCTTGCGGCCGCGCGCGATCGGTGCCATCAGGTAGAGCCGTGTGCCTTCGGCCATCGTCTTGATGCGATCGACCATCTGCGACACGGTCTGGCTCTCGATCGGCAGGCCCGTCGCCGGCGAGTAGGGCACGCCGACGCGGGCGAACAGCAGGCGCAGGTAATCGTAGACTTCGGTGACCGTACCGACCGTCGAGCGCGGGTTGCGCGACGTCGTCTTCTGCTCGATCGAGATCGCGGGCGACAGGCCCTCGATCGAATCGACATCGGGCTTCTGCATCAGCTCGAGGAACTGGCGGGCATAGGCCGACAGGCTCTCGACGTAGCGGCGCTGGCCCTCGGCATAGACCGTGTCGAAGGCGAGCGAGGACTTGCCCGAGCCCGACAGGCCGGTGATCACCACCAGCCGGTCGCGCGGCAGGTCGAGGTCGACGTTCTTCAGATTGTGTTCGCGGGCGCCACGGATGGAGATGAAACGATGCGGCTCGGCGACGGTGGGACGGGATTTGGCCATTGGACCGGGAGAATAGGCGATGCGCGGGACCCCCGCATATGGCGATTAACCCCCAGCCCCGCCAGACCCGGCGTCAGGCTGTCGCTGCCTGCAATGCCTGCATGCGGGCCGTCGGCCGGTCGTCCATCAGCAGCCGCATCGTGCTGGCAACCAGCCCGACCAACGCCCCAATCTTCCAGGCGAGGTCGCAGGAGCCCATCAGATCAAAGAGATAGCCGCCGCCCCTGGGCGCCGAGCAAATGACCCGGCCTGAGGGCTCAGCGAAGGCTTCCCGGCCGGGCCAATGAAATGTCGGAGCCGGCATGACCCCAGCTCGGGCGATCCTCTCGCCACAACCCAAAATTGGTGGCTGCCCACAGGCGGTCGGCGCTAGTTTGCCGGCCGTGAGGTAGGTGCCGCGTCCCGCGGCACCGGGAAAGCGAAGGAGGCCCCCATGGCGGGCAGCGTGAACAAAGTCATCCTGGTCGGCAATCTGGGGCGCGACCCCGAAGTGAGGTCCATGCAGGATGGCAGATCCATGGTGAACATGTCGGTAGCCACGTCGGATACGTGGCGCGATCGCCAGACCGGCGAGCGCAAGGAACGCACCGAATGGCACCGGGTCGTGATCTTCAATGAGAAGCTGGCGGAGGTCGCGCAGAAGTTCGTGCGCAAGGGTTCCAAGGTCTATGTCGAAGGCCAGCTTTCGACGCGCAAATGGACCGACCAGAGCGGCCAGGAGCGCTACACGACCGAGGTCGTCATCCCGCGCTTCGGCGGCGCGCTCACCATGCTCGACGGCCGCGGCGGAAGCGGCGGGGAAGCCGGCGCCGGCGGCGGTGACGACGATATGGCCAGCGCGATGGCGGGCGGGGGCGGGGGCGGCGGCGGACGCCCGGCCTCGCGCGCCGGCAAGGCCGAACTCGACGACGACATCCCGTTCTAGGCCTCGCCTCGCCAGCCCGTTGCTGCCGCCTGGCCAACGCAAGGCTTCCGCGGGGCATCATCCCTGCGCGTAAATCATCATCGCCGGCGTGATCTTGATGCCGGCGCTGCCCCTGTTCGAGCCAAAGACCGAGGAGTGTGCAATGGCGCAAGACCAGGCCCGGATCTGGTACCAGAGCTTCGTCCACCCGGTCGAACAGGCGCCTTACATGGAGCGACTCCAGTCGCTGCTCGACCGCGTCGCGAGCCCGGGCGTCCGCTTCGAGGTCCACGGCCTCGATCCGCCCGACCGCTCTTTCCATCCACTGACCGAGTTCCGCTGCGCCGCGCAGGTTATCCGTCATGCGCTGGAGGCGGAAAGGGCGGGCTACGATGCTTTCGTGATCGGCCACTTTCAGGAGCCCGGGCTGCTGGAAATCCGCGGTGCCGTCGATATCCCGGTCATCGCCCTCGGCGAGGCCAATCTGCTCGCCGCCCTCAGCATGGGACATCGGCTGGGGCTCGTGACGATCGACCCAATCTTCATTCCCTGGCACGACCGCCAGGTGAAGATGCACGGGCTCGGCGAGCGCGTGGTCGGCACCACCGCGCTCAAAATGAATCTGCCGGCCTTCATGAAGGCGTTCACCGACGAAGCCGCCTATGCGACCGTCCGCGCCCAGTTCGTGGCGCAGGTCAAGCCTTTGATCGACGCCGGCGCCGAGGTCGTCGTCCCGGCAGGTGGACTGCCGATGCTGCTGTTCGCCCGCGAAAGCCCGTTCATCATCGATGGCGCGCCGGTGCTGAACGGCATCGCCGTCGTCGCCAAGGCTGCCGAGATGGCGCTCGCGCTGAAGGCGATCACCAAAGTCGTCGTCAGCCGGCGCAGCACGTACGCCAAGGCGTCGCCGGAGGCGATCAGCGACTTCTTGGCCCGCTAGCCGTCAGGCGGGCAGGCCGAGCTCGCGCAAGGCGGCGATCGTCTCTTCCGCCGAACGATGATGGACCGCCTTCAGGCCGAAGGCTCGGGCGCCCTCGACGTTGGGCAGGTTGTCGTCGATCAGCACGGCCTCGCCCGGGCGGAAACCGCCCGTCCGGCAGACGAGGTCATAGATCGTGGCGTCGGGCTTGCAGCAGCCGACATGGCCCGAAACCACGTAGTCGCGAAACCGGCCGAGGAAAGGATGCCGGCGATGCGCGGGTCCGCGCAGCCAGGCGTCGAGAAAGCCGGGCGCATTGGAGAGGAGATAAAGCGGCGTTCCGGCCTCGTGCAGGCGCTCCACCAGCTCGCCCATCTGAGGGAAGGCGTGGTCGAGCATCTCGTCAAACCGGCCGTAGAAGGCTTCGATCAAGGCCTCCTGGCCGGGGTGGTCGCCCATCAGGCGACGGGTCGAAGCGGCTGGATCTCCGCCGCGGTCCTGCGCCTCGTGCCATTGCCGGGTCGTCACGGTGGCCAGGAAACGCTCCATTTCGGCGGGGTCCGCGATGAGCTTGCGGTAGAGGTGCCGGGGGTTCCAGTCGAGCAGCACGCCACCCATGTCGAAGATCGCGATCGAGGCGCCCGAGGGGCCTGATTCCCGGGTGGTTTTTTGGGCTGTTTTTGGGGCCAATTTCGAGCCTTTCAAGAGGGCGTTTTCGGGGCAAATTTACTTAATAAAAACAATAAGTTAAAGTCCGCTCGCCAGAGCGTTTTTTGTTGGTCTTCCGGCCCCGGTTTGCTAGGGTGCAAATCCGTTCCGCCGGGCCCTCTGGCAGGGCCATAAAAACGAGCGAAAACCAGGTTCCCGTGAGCGACGATACGACCCTTCCGCCGGCGCCGCCGCCCCCCGACGACGCGCCGCCGCCACAGCCACCCCCGCACGACATCGCGCCGATCACCATCGAAGAGGAGATGCGCCGCTCCTACCTCGATTACGCCATGAGCGTGATCGTGGCGCGCGCGCTGCCCGACGCTCGCGACGGGCTGAAGCCGGTGCAACGCCGCATCCTCTACGCCATGAAGGAAGGCGGCTACGATTCGACGCGGCCCTTCCGCAAGTCCGCCCGCATCGTCGGCGACGTGATGGGCAAATATCACCCGCACGGCGACAGCGCGATCTACGATGCCATGGTGCGCATGGCGCAGGACTTCTCCATGCGCCTGCCGCTGATTTCGGGGCAGGGCAATTTCGGTTCGATGGACGGCGATCCGCCGGCGGCCATGCGCTACACCGAGGCGCGTCTGGCCAATGCCGCCGAATCGTTGCTCGCCGACATCGACAAGGACACGGTCGAGTTCCAGCCAAACTATGACGAACGCGAGCAGGAGCCGACCGTCCTGCCGGCGGCCTATCCAAACCTGTTGGCCAACGGCGCGGGCGGCATCGCGGTCGGCATGGCGACCAACATCCCGCCGCACAATCTCGGCGAGTTGATCGACGCCTGCTGCGCCTTGATCGCCAATCCCGCGCTCACCGTGTCGCAGCTCATGGAATACGTGCCCGGGCCGGACTTCCCGACCGGCGGCGCCATCCTCGGCCGCAACGGCATCCGCGCCGGCTATGAGCTCGGCCGCGGCTCGCTGATCATGCGGGCCAAGACCCGGATCGAGGAGGCGCGCGGCGGCCGCGAATCGATCATCGTCTCCGAGATCCCCTATCAGGAGAACAAGGCGCGCCTGCACGAGCGCATCGCCGAAGTGGTGCGCGACAAGCGGGTCGAAGGCATCGCCGAGGTCCGCGACGAAAGCGATCGCGACGGCGTGCGGCTGGTGATCGAGCTCAAGCGCGACGCCATGGCCGACGTCGTGCTGAACCAGCTCTATCGCTTCACGCCGCTGCAGACCACGTTCGGCATCAACGCCCTGGCGCTCGACGGCGGCCGTCCGCGGCTGATGAGCCTCAAGGAATTCCTCGAGGCGTTCATCCGCTTCCGCGCCGAGGTCATCACGCGGCGCACCAAGTACGAGCTCAATCATGCCCGCGACCGGGCCCATGTATTGGTCGGTCTCGCCATCGCGGTCGCCAACATCGACGAGGTGATCGAAATGATTCGCCGCGCGCCCGACCCGGTGGTCGCGCGCGAGCGCCTGATGGCCAGGGCATGGCCGGCGATGGACGTGACGCCGTTGATCGCGTTGATCGCCGAGCCGGGCCGGGAAGTCTCCGCCGAAGGCACCTACAGGCTCTCCGAAGGCCAGGCCCGCGCCATCCTCGAGTTGCGCCTGCAGCGCCTGACCGGCCTGGAACGCGACAAGATCGCCGAGGAGCTGGCCGAGGTTGCCAGGATGATCACCGGTTATCTCGAGCTGCTGGCCGATCGCGACAAGTTGTTCGCGCTGATGCGCACGGAACTCATCGAGATCAAGGAGAAGTTCGCCACGCCGCGCCGCACCGAGATCCTGGACAACGAGTTCGAGCAGGATATCGAGGACCTCATCCAGCGCGAGGACATGGTCGTCACGGTGACGCATGGCGGCTACGTCAAGCGCGTGCCGGTGTCGGCCTATCGCGCCCAGCGTCGCGGCGGCAAGGGCCGCGCCGGGATGGCCACGCGCGAGGACGATTTCGTCTCCAGCCTGTTCGTCGCCAATACGCACACGCCGGTGCTGTTCTTCTCGAGCCGGGGCATCGTCTACAAGCTCAAAGTGTGGCGCCTGCCGCTCGGCGCGCCGCAGGCGCGCGGCAAGGCGTTCGTCAACCTGCTGCCGCTGGGCGAGGGTGAGACGATCAGCGCCGTGATGCCGATGCCAGAGGATGAGGCGAGCTGGGCGACGCTCAACGTCATGTTCGCCACGGCGCGCGGCGGCGTGCGCCGCAACGAGCTCAGCGACTTCGTCAACGTGCACCAGACCGGCAAGATCGCCATGAAGTTCGACGGCGAGGACGCCGGCGACCGGCTGATCGGCGTCAGCGTCTGCAGCGAGGATCAGGACGTGCTGCTGGCGACCCGCCAGGGCCGCGCCATGCGCTTCCCGGTCTCGACGGTGCGCGTGTTCCAGAGCCGCGCGTCGACCGGCGTGCGCGGCATCGCGCTGGCCGAGGGCGACGAGGTGATCTCGATGTCGCTGTTCGACAGCGGCAAGGGCATCACGACCGAAGAGCGTGAAGGCTACCTGCGCCAGTCGCGCGCGCTTCGCCTGGCGGAGAACGCGGCCGAGAGCGCCGAGGAAGAGGCGCCGGCGGCCGAGGAGGCGGCGGTTGCCGCGACGCTGTCGTCCGAGCGCTTCGCCGAGTTGCAGGCCAAGGAGGAGTTCGTGCTCACCGTCGCCTCGTCGGGCTTCGGCAAGCGCACCTCGGCCTACGAATATCGGGTGACCGGCCGCGGCGGCAAGGGCGTCGAGCTGATGAGCCTCGCCAAGGGCGGCGAGGTCGTGGCGGCATTTCCGGTGCTGGGCAGCGACCAGATCATGCTGGTGACCGATGGTGGGACGCTGATCCGCTGTCCGGTGGACGGAATTCGCATTGCGGGACGCGCCACGCGCGGCGTGCGCATCGTCAATGTGGGCGAGGGCGAGCGCGTGGTCTCCGCCGTGCGCATCGGCGAGGACGATGCCGGCAACGGCAACGGCAATGGCAGTGGAAACGGAAACGGCAGCGGTGAAAGCCATTCCGAAACAAACGGTGGATAAGGACCTGCCGTGTCGCTAAGACTCCGCCGCCGTATTTGGCGCACGAGTAGTGGGGAAGTGGGGGGGAGTCATGACCTCAGAACGCACCGGCGTGTATCCGGGGACGTTCGATCCCGTCACCAGCGGGCATATGGAAGTGGTGCGCCGCTCCTTGAAGCTCGTCGACCGGCTGGTGATTGCGCCGGCGACCAGCATCGGCAAGGGACCGCTGTTCTCGCTCGAGGAGCGGATCGACATCATCAAGGACGATATCGCGGACTTCTTGCAGGCCGACAGGGATCGCATCAAGATCGTGCCGTTCGACGGGCTGCTGATCCATTTTGCGCGCGACGTGGGCGCCTCGATGATCATCCGCGGCCTGCGCGCGGTCTCGGACTTCGAGTACGAGATCCAGATGGCCAACATGAACGCCCGCATGGAGCCCAACATCGAGACCATCTTCCTGATGGCCTCCGACCGGCACCAGTTCATCGCCTCGTCCCTGGTGAAGGACATCGCGCGGCTGGGCGGCGATACGTCCCAGTTCGTGTCCAAGAAGGTCTTCGAGCGGCTGAAAGCCAAGTACAAGCGCTCCTGACTCTCCCCGCCGCCGCGTTGACCGTGGGGCCTGCGCATCTTATACGGGCGCCGCGCGGGGTTTCGGCCTGCGCAATGGCGGAGCGAGCCCGTAGCTCAGCGGTAGAGCATCTGACTTTTAATCAGGTGGTCGTAGGTTCGATCCCTACCGGGCTCACCACCGCATGCGAGAAGGAGAGACGCGGCTCATGCCGTCGGTGAACGTCGTCAACGGCAAGCAAATCGTGGTCGAAACCCTCGACCCGTTGCAGCGCGTCCTACGCTTCCTCGCCAAGCCCTTCATGCAGATGCGGAACCACCAGGACCTGATCCAGGCCATCCTGCGCCGCGAGTTGCGCTCGCGCTTCCAGGGCTCGGTGGGCGGCTGGATCTGGGCGGTCTTCGCGCCCCTGGTGGCGATCGCCGTCTATACCATGGCCTTCACGACCAACCTGCAGCTGCCGCTTGCCGAAGGCGTCGACAGCAAGCGGGTGGCCTATGCCCTGTTCATCTTCAGCGGCATCGTCATCTTCAACTTCTTCTCGGAGATGGCGTTCCGTTCGCCAATGCTGCTGCACGAGTACGCGCACTACATCAAGCGGACGATCTTCCCCAGCGACATGCTGGCGGTGATCTCGACCCTGCGGGCGACGGTCTATACGGGGATTTCCGTCGTCGTCATGCTGCTGCTGGAGCTGATCGTGCGGGGCGGCCTGCCCTGGACGGTCGTGCTGATCCCGCTGGTCTTCCTGCCGCTCATGGCGTTCCTGGTCGGCATGGCGTGGTTCCTGTGCGCCGTCGGCGCCTTCACGCGCGACGCCGGCTACCTGATGATCAACATCGTGCCGCTGTTCATGTTCATGACGCCGGTCTTCTACTCGCACACGGCAATGTCGCCGCCCTTCAACATCCTGATCTACGGCAACGCGCTCACCGCTTATGTCGAGGTGATGCGCGACATCGTGCTGGCCGGCAATCTGCCCAATCCATTCGTCATCCTGTGGATGCTGGCGACCTCGGTATTCACCTTCTACTTCGGCTACTGGTTCTTCGACAGGTATCGGAATGTCATCGTCGACGTCATCTGAAGTCGTCGTCCGCGCCCGGCACCTCGGCAAGGCCTACCAGCTCTACGCCCACCGCGGCGACTGGCTGAAACAGGTGATGTTCGGCTGGTGGAAGTCGTACTTCAAGCCGTTCTGGGTGCTGCGTGACATCGACCTCGACGTCCACCGCGGCGAGAGCATCGGCATCCTGGGGCGCAACGGCTGCGGCAAGTCGACTCTCCTGCAGGTGATCTGCGGCATGACCCTGCCCAGCAATGGCGAACTCAGGGTCACCGGCCGCATTGCCCCGGTGCTGGCGCTCGGCGCCACCTTCGACGCCGAGCTGTCGGGCCGCGAGAACGTCATGATCGGCGGCGCGGTGTTCGGGCTGAAGCGCTCTGAGTTGCTGCGCAAGTTCGACTCGATCGCGGAGTTCGCCGGTATCGGCGATTACATGGACCAGCCCGTGAAGCATTATTCCCTGGGCATGCGCACGCGCCTGGCTTTCGCCATCTGTGCCCATGTCGAGGCTGAAATCCTGGTGGTCGACGAAGCGCTGGCGGTCGGTGACGCCGCCTTTCAGCGCAAGTGCATGGACTGGATCGACAGCTTCCGCAGGAGCGGCACGCTCCTGTTCGTCTCGCACTCGACGGCCGAGGTGCGGCGGCTGTGCACCCGCGCCATCTGGATCGAGGACGGCCGGATCCGCGCGCACGGCGAGCCCAGCACTGTCATTCGCGCCTACCATCGCGCGCTGGCCATGGAGAACGACGATATCCACCGCTTCTCAGCGGGCGAGTGATGGCGGATGGTCGCCTGCGCCCTGTTCTGGATCGGGCTCGGCTGGTGGGCGATCACCATGCTCGTCCAGTGGCTGAGCGCCGCCTTGGCCCGGCGGCGGCGACCGGCGCCGCCGTCGCGCCACGAGGCGGCCGATTTCAGCATCGTGGCGCCCCTGGCCGGCATCCATGATGCCTCGGAAGCCTATGTCGGGAGGCTGGCGGAGCTCGCGCGCGCCGGCGCCGAGGTCTTGATCTGCGTGGCCAGCGAGCGCGACGAAGCGGTGGCGCGCGTGCGCGCGCGATGGCCCGGCGCGCCGATCCTGTTCGGCAACGACAGCACCTTCAACCCCAAGCTGAACAACGTGCGCAAGGGCCTCGAGGCGGCGAGCCGGCCGGTGGTGGCGCTGTGCGACGCGGGCATCGCGCTCGCCGCCGGCGAGCTCGCGACGGCCGCGGCGCAATTGTCGGACGACGTCGGGCTCGTGCTGGCGCTCAAGGCCGGCGAGCAGCCGGAAAACTTCGCGGCCGAGATGGAGTGCACCTACCTCAACGGCCATCAGGCGCGCTTCCTGCTGGCGGCCGATCGGCTGGGCATGCCCGTCGCGTCGGGCGGCGTGACGATCCTCACCCGGGATGTCCTGGAGCGCATCGGCGGCCATCAGGGTTTCCTCAACTATATCGCCGACGATTATTCCGTCGTGCGCACGGTGCGCGACCGTATCGGCCGGACGACGTGGCTCGCCAATGTCATGCCGAGGCTGCCGCTCGGCCGCCGCCGCTGGTCCGACGTATGGCGCCGTCAGGTCCGTTGGGGATCGACGCGTCTCAACCTCACCACCGAGGTGAAGGCGCTGGTGCTGTTCGAGCCCGCGATCGGTTGGCTCGCCTCGGGACTGGCGGGGAGCGTGGCGTTGCTCGCCCTTGGCGTCGGGACCGGCAGCCTGGCGCTCGCCCTCGCCGCGCACACGATCGCGTGGTTCGCCGCCGAGGCATGGTTCGTCCGCGGCTACCGGCTGCCGTTCGGACCGCGCGCTTGGGCCGCGGCGCTGGTGCGCGAAGCGCTGGTCCCGGTGCTGGCCGCCCAGGCCTGGCACGGACGCCATCGAATCGACTGGCGCGGGACAAACCTGGCCGCTGGCTGGCGTCCCGGGGATGGCGCCGCCGGAAAGAGCGTATGAGGATGACCAACGTCATGGACGACATTGCCACCGTCATGCTGCCGGAGCGCGTCGACTCGGCGACCTCGGCGTCGGTCGAGGCGCTGATGTTCGCCGCGCTGCGCCCGGGGGCCCGCGTGATCGTGGACGGCAGCGCGGTCACCTACATGAGCGCGGCCGGCGTGCGCGTGCTGGCGACCACCATTCATCGGGCGGAAGAGCAGGAAACACGCATCGTTCTCTGCAGCTTTAGCGGCCCTGCGGCCGATTGCTTGCTGGTCAGCGGCTTCTCCCACCTCTTCGATGTCGCCGATTCGGTCGACGAGGCCATGAAAAGACTGCGTCCCAATCTCGTGGGTAACCCCGCGGACCGCTTGCACCCGCGCGGCGCAGCGGGTTAATTACTGGCCGGGCTGAGCAAGATCATGGAATGGGTAGCAGTACGGCGCGTGACGTGGCGACCGTTCTGGACGGAGATCGGAATTTGACAGTTTGGAGCTGGCTTCGCCCTGTTGCGCGACCGACGGCCATTGTTCTCGGCCTGGCTCTTGGTGCCGGCGGCTGCACGGCTATGCCTGGCGACGGCCCGTGGATGGGCGGCGCGCAGAGCGGCAGCACGGAGGCGCTGCCGTTCGACGTCATCGACCTCACGCCGACCACCGTCGTCGCCTATCGGCAACCGGAAAGCCCCGATCGTCCGTCGGCCGTCAGCAACCTGTCGGCGGCTGTGCATATCACCATCGCGCCCGGCGATTCGCTCAAGGTACGCATCTTCGAGCGCTATGGCGGCAACATCTTTCCGACCATCTCGGGGTTGAGCGCCGATCTCGGCGTCCAGCGCGTGGCCGAGGACGGCACGATCAAGGTACCCGTCGTGGGCGTGGTGCACGTGGCGGGCCTCGATCTCAATCAGGTTGAAGATCGCATCATTCAGCAACTCGGCAACAAGGTGCAGGAGCCCGAGGTCATCGTCGACTTCGACTCGCCGCGCACCCAGACCGTGATGGTGTCGGGCGACGTCAAGAAGCCCGGGCGCTGGTCGATTCTCGACGACATCCGCACGGTGGTCGATGCCATCAACATGGCGGGCGGCCCGTCCGGCGGCAGCCAGCTGCTCGTGCCCGCGAACCAGCTCGAAGTGGTGGTGCGACGCGACGGCCAGGTGATCCTGAGGGCGCAGTTGTCCGATCTGCTCGCCGGAGCCGATATCCCCGTGCAGAAAGGCGACGAGATCGTCGTGCGGTCCAATCCCCGCGTCTATACCGTCCTGGGCGCCGTCCAGAAATCGGGCAATGTCGAGATGACCAAGGCCAATCTCAGCTTGCTCGAGGCCTTGGGCAATGTCGGCGGATTGCAGGACCAGCGAGCAAACAAAACAGGCGTTTATGTGTTCAGAATGGGGGATTTGCTGAACAATCCCACCGCCCGGGCCCGCGTTTTTAGGCTGGACCTCTACCAACCAGTATCTATCTTCATCGCGCAACAGTTCGGGGTCCAGGCTCGCGACGTCGTGTATGTCACCAATGCACCGCTTTACGAGTACGACAAGATCCTGAGCTCGATTTACAAGACCTTCTCGATCATCGGCGTGGCCAGGGGTAACGTTCTTCCCACGACGGTGTTCTGACGCGGGCCCGAGCAAAGCGAAGGTATTTTTGGTAGAATTAGCGATGGCCCAGGCAAAGAAGCTCACATGGGGTGCGACGGGGGTGGCGGTCGCGGCCGTCATTGCCGCCCTTGTCTTGTGGATAGCGCCCAGCCGGCAGACCAGCAGCGCCCAGGACGGGGCGCAGCCGGCTGCGGCCCTGATCTCGCGCGGCTATACCGACGCCCCGGCGGGGACCGCGGTCGTCGCCGGCGATCCCGCGGGCGGCACCAATCTGCTCGAGTTGCGCATCAAGGACGGCCAGAAGGTGAAGCGCGACGAGATCATCGCCGTGCTGTCGAACTATCCAAAGGCGGATGTCGCGCTGCGCATGGCCGAAGCCAACCTGACCAAGCTGAAGCAGATCCACGACACGGTGCTGACAGGGACGCGCGTCACCGACATCGCCTTGCTGGAAGCCACGCTGAAGTCGTCGATCGAGTCGGACAAGCTGTCGACTCTCCAGCGCTCGCGCTCCGGCAAGCCGCCCGACGTGAAGGAGCTTGAAGCCAGCCTCGCCGAGCAGGGTCTCGCGCGCGAGAGGGTGAGGCTGGAGCTCGCCAAGACGACGCTCAAGAACGATCTGGCGCAGTACGAGATCGATCTCGCCAACTCGGAGGCCGCGGTCGACAACGCCCGCCGCAGCCGCGAGGAATCGCTGGTCCGCTCGCCGCTCGACGGCGTCGTGGTGCAGATCTTCTCGCGCCAGGGCGAACGCATCGCGCCGGCCGGCATCGCCAAGATCGTCGACATGAGCCAGTTGCGCGTTCTGGCCGACGTTGACGAGCTGCACGTTGCCCGCCTGAAGCCCGGCGGCAAGGTCGAAATCACGTTCCGCGGCAGCCCGACCGTCTACAAGGGCACGATTTCGCGCGTGGCGCCCACGGTGAAGCGCATGCAGCGCGTCGAGCCGGACGGTGCCTCATCGACGGACGCCCGCGTTGTGCAGGTCGAGATCGAGTTCGACGACCCCTCCACCATGCCGCAGGTGCTGGGACGCGAGACACGCGTCACGTTCCTCTAATGGCCTTGATCCTGCCTGACGTACCGGCGCTGCGGCTTCGGCTGCTGCGCCTGTTGGCGCGGGTGGCGCAGCTCCGTCACTGGCGGCCGGATTTCTCGCTGGCCCGCGTGCGGGCGTCGGCTCGCACCGCGACGGTCATGCCGCTCGGCGTCCAGCAGCTCAAGCGCCAGCGCACCAGCACGCTGCTTTCGCTGGCCGGCGTCACGGCGAGCCTGCTGGTGATCTTCGCCCAGCTCGGCATCGAGCGCGCCGTCTACGATTCGTCGGTGCGGCTCCATCGCCTGGTTACCGGCGACCTCGTGGTCGTGCCCTACGGCTTCAAGTCGATGCAGCTCCACGCCGAGGTGCCGGTCGCGGTGACCGATATTGTCTCGACCAATCCTGCGGTCGCCAGCACGTCGCCGTTCTGGTTCGGCGTCATGTCGATGAGCTACGCCGGCATACCGACGGCCCGCCGGCTCGCCTGGTACGCCATCGACGTCGAACGGCCGGCGATCGACGCGCCCGGGCTGAAGGAGAACCTCTACAAGCTTCGCGAAACTCGGCGAATGCTGTTCGACCGCGATTCGCGCCCCTATTTCGGAGATCTGGCCGAGGCTGCTGAGCGCGGCGGGGAGGTGCCCGTCCTGGGGCCGCCCGACAATCGCGGCCTGCTGCACCAGTTGTCCGTCGTCGGCACCTTTGCCGTCGGGCCCAACGTCTTGAACGACGGCGCGGTCTTGATGTCCGAGACCACCATGGCCGAGGTGTTCGGTGCCTGGTGGTCTGACCGCCCGGCCTTCATCTCGGTCAAGCTCATGGCTGGCGCCGATCCTGTCGCGGTGCGTCAGGAGCTGAACAAGGCGCTCATCGGCCGTGGCGAGGTGATCACCATCCACGAGTTCGAATTGCGCGAGCGGGCGTACTGGTCGCGCGAGACGCCGGTCGGCTACATCACCGACCTCGGTTTCGTGATGGGCGTGATGATCGGCATGGTGTTCATCTACTACGCCCAGTACCAGATCATCCGCTTCTACCTGCCGGAATACGCCATCCTGAAGAGCCTGGGCTACAATTGGTGGTTCTTCTTCTTCATGATCGGCCAGATCGGCGCGGCCATCATCACGCCGGCCTTCGTCCTGTCCTTCACGCTCGGCCGCCTGGTTTACGGCGTCACCGAAGCGGCCATGCATCTCGGCATGTCGATGGGCCTGCGCGAGATGGTGGTGGCGCTGGTCGCCTGCGTGATCATGACCGTGGTGTCGAGCCTGTTCGCCATCCGGCGACTGTGGAAGGTCGATCCCATCATGCTGTTCGAATAGCCATGTCCGACATCCACAATTTCGGGCCGCCGGTCGTCGAGGCGATCGACGTCCACCACCACTACGGCGAGGGACCGCAACGGGCCGACGTGCTGTTCGACATCAACATGGAGGTCCGCGAGGGCGAGCTGGTGATCGTCACCGGGCCGTCGGGCTCGGGCAAGACGACGCTGCTGACCATCCTCGGCACCATGCGCCGCCCCTCGGAAGGCAAGCTCCGCCTGCTCGGCACGGACATCGTCAACCTCAGCGGCACGACGCTCGACGTCCTGCGCAATCGCGTGCGTTTCCTGTTCCAGAAGCGCAACCTCCTCTCCTCGCTGACGGCGCTGCAGAACGTCATGGCGGGCGTCTCGACGACGCCGCTCTCGGACCCGGCGTGGGACGAGCCGCGCGCCCGCCACCTGCTCGGGCTGCTGGGCCTCGGCGACAAGGCGGATGCCTGGCCGGACGAGCTGTCGGGCGGCCAGCAGCAGCGCGTGGCCATCGCCCGCGTCATGATCGGGCTGCCCGACCTCATCATCGCCGACGAGCCGACCTCGGCGCTCGACCGCGTCGCCGGCCGGCTGGTGGTCGATCAGCTAAAAGACCTCGCCATGCGCGCCAAGTGCGCGGTCGTGTTGTCGACGCACGACGAGCGCATCTTCGACGTGGCGTCGCGCCGTCTCCATATCGAGGACGGCCGCTGCTTCGAAGTGCCCATCCACTACCACTGACGGCGAGGCAGCCATGCTGCTCTTCGCCATCGACCTCATCGTTTTCCTCAGCCTGGCCGCGCAGTTCGTCATCGCCGGCTACTTTCTCTACCTGGTCTACTGGTTGATCGAACTGCCCGCGGAGGATGCCGTGCCGCCGCCGCTGCCGGCCGAGCTGCCGCACGTGCTGGTCCAGATCCCGGTCTACAACGAGCCGCTGGTCGTCGAGCGGGCGCTGGTCGCGGCCGCGGCGCTCGACTGGCCGCGCGAACGCTTGACCATCCAGCTGCTCGACGACAGCACCGACATCACCCCGGACATTGCGGGCCACGCTGTGGTGCGGCTCCGGCGCGACGGCGTCGATGTGGCGCACCTGCGGCGGGCCGAGCGCAGCGGCTTCAAGGCGGGTGCGCTGGCGGCGGGACTCGCCCTCTCGGATGCGCCCTACGTCGCGGTGTTCGACGCCGACTTCGTGCCGCCCCCCGACTGGCTGCAGGGCGCGATGGCGGCGATCCTGGCCGACCCGAAGGCCGCCTTCGTGCAGACCCGCATCGAGTGGGGCAACGGCGAGCGCAATTGGCTGACCCGCGCCCAGCGCCTGATGCAGGATGCCCACTTCGCCGTCGAGCAGGATGTGCGCGCCCGGCGCGGCGTGCCGTTCCAGTTCAACGGCACTGGCGGCATCTGGCGCCGCGCCGCCGTCGAGGAAGCAGGCGGCTGGTCGCACGATACTCTGTCGGAGGATCTCGACCTGGTGCTGCGCACGCACCTCAAGGGCTGGCACGGCGTGTTCCTGATGGAGCCGCACGTGACCGGCGAGCTGCCCAGCAAGCTCGATGATTTCAGCGCCCAGCAGAGCCGCTGGTCGAAGGGTTTCATGCAGGTGGCGCGCAAGCTGCTCGGACCGATCTGGAATTCCGACTGGTCCGACGAAGCCAAGTTCACGACCACCGTGGCGCTGGGGCAGCAGCTGATCTTTCCGGTGCTGATCGTGGGCGTCGTGGCGCTGATCCTGTCGGTGATCGGCCATGGATATCTGACGGGCTTCTTCCGCTTCCTGCTGTGGCTGTGGCTCTGCGCCATGCTGGCCGTGCTGGTCGGCATGACCTGGGGTGCCTATCGCCGGCTGCAGCGCGGCGACATCGTGCGCTACCTGATCGCTGCGGCGAGCGTGCCGGCGCTGATCGTCTATCTCGCCACCGCCAACGCCGGCGCCATCGTCGGCGCGGGCTTTGGCCGCAAGACCGAATTCAAGCGCACGCCCAAGACGGGCGCCTGACCTGCCGATGGCCGTCCTCGCCCCGCTCGCCCTGCTGTTCGCCGCGATCTTCGTCGCCTGCTGCGTGCTGCTCGCCGCCTTCGTCGGCAGCCTGCTCTACATGGTCGTGCTGCATCACCGCCTGAAGGAGAAAGGCCTAGGCCGTGAGAGAACTCTGCTGGCGACGCCTCTGCCAGCCGATGCCGAGCTGCCGCATGTCGTGGTCCAGATCCCGTCCTTCAACGAGGGCCCCGTTCTGCGCCGCGGCGTCGAGGCGGCGGCCCGGCTCGATTGGCCGCGCGACAAGCTGCACATCCAGGTCCTCGACGACAGCACCGACGAGACCGCCGAGCTTGCGCGCACGGTGGTGGCCGAATTGCGCGCGCAGGGCCTCGATGTCGTGGCCCTCCAGCGCACCGATCGCAGCGGCTACAAGGGCGGCGCGCTGCACGAGGCGATGCAGCAGACGCCCTACGATTACTTCGCCATCTTCGACGTCGACTACGTGCCGCCGGCCGACTTCCTGCGCACCTGCATGCGGCCGTTCTTCGCCAACCCCAACTGGGCGTTCGTGCAGGCGCGCTTCGATTTCCTCAATCCGCACGAGAACGCGCTCACCGAGATGCAGATGGTGACGCTCGACGCCCATCTCGGCATCGAGCAGGCGACGCGCTGCTGGGCGGGCCATCCGCTGCCTTTCAACGGCACCTGCGGCATCTGGCAGCGCGCCGCGATCGAGGCCGGCGGCGGCTGGAAGGGCGATACCGTCACCGAGGACCTCGACCTCACCTACCGTGGCTGGGTCAAGGGCTGGCGGGCTCTGTTCCTGACCGGCGTGGCGGTGCCTGGCGAGCTGCCGGCCGACACTGCGACCTGGCTGCGCCAGCAGCAGCGCTGGCAGGACGGCTTCCGCCACGTCTCGCTGCGCATGGTCCCGGCGATCCTCAGGAGCCGCGACATCACGCCGTCGGGGAAAGCGGCGGCCCTGCTGCATCTCTGCATGTCGCTGAACCAGCCGGTGCTGCTGGTCGGCATCGTCGCGGGCTTGCTGGCGGCACTGCTGGCGCCTGCCTTGGTGCCGCTGCTGCTGACGCTTTTCCTGGTGACCTTGGCCTGGGTGCTGTTGTGCGCCACGACTTTTCTGCGCGCCGGTCATAATTTCATTCGCGGCGGGGAGATGTCGCCACTGCGTTTCACCCTGGTGCTGCTGCGCTTCGTCGGCGGTCAGGTTGCCATGCTGGCGCGCTCGCTCGGCGTCCATGCCAGGAAAGCGACGAACCGGCCCAAGCCGGTCGTCTTTGACCGCACGCCCAAGCGCGGCGCTTAAATCAGCGCGCTTTCCCGCAGCAGCGGATGGTGTGCGCAGCGCAGGCCGCCGCCGGTCGAGATCGGCCCGTCGAACGGCAACGGAATGACATCGACCTTGCGCTTGCGCAGTTCCTCGATCACCCGGCCATTATCGGCGTCGATGATGACGCGACCTTCCTCGAGGACCAGGCCGTTGGTCGCCAGCCGGTTGGCTTCGTCGGCCGAGACCTCGATCTTGTCCCAGTCGCGCAGCGACATCGGCAGGCCGTCGATCAGCTTCGGTGGGCAATAGACCAGCAGGCCGGGCTTGATCAGCGCCATGGCGCAGTCGAGATGCAGCACGTTCGACTTCATCGCCACCGGGATGACACGGTACTTCTCGCCCAATAGCCCCTGCAGCCAGTCGGCGCCGGCGAGATCGGAGGCGCAGCCCGAGATGCCGACATAGACCTCGTAGCCGTTGAGCAGCGTGTCGCCGCCCTCGAGGAACGGGCCGTCGACGCAGCCGGGCGAGCCCAGCGGCACGCTCGACCAGCGCGCGCCGCGCTGCTGCACGGCCTGCTGGACGATCGGCCGCAGCCCGTAGCGTTCGCGCTGCCGGCACAGCAGGCGGAGCGAAGCATCGATCACGTGATTGCCGACCACGATCATGCCGTCGCGGGGAAACAGCTGGGCGCCTTCGCCGTTGGCCGCCAGGAACGTGCGCTCCGCGCCGTCCAGCCGTCGCGGGCGGTGGACGGTCACGCTCTCGCGCGCCACCCGCTCGGCCAGCGCGTCTACCTGGCGCTCGATGCGCTTGGCCCATTCGGGGTCTACGTCGATCAGGCGCCGGCCCTTGTGGGCGCGGCTCAGCTTGTCGCCTTCCGGCAACAGCCAGCGCTGCGAGTCCTCATGGAACACCACGAAGTCCTCGGCCGGCGAGATGCCGATCACGACCTCGCGCAGCTTGCCCCACTCGTGATGAACCCCGAAGCGCACGACCTAGACGCGGGCGTAGATGTCTTCGTAGCGCGCGATGTCGTCCTCCTCGAGATAGTCGCCGGTCTGGACCTCGACGACCTCGAGCAGCTCAGGGCCCGGATTGGCCAGGCGGTGGATGCCGCCGATCGGGATGTAGGTCGATTCGTTCTCGTGCAGGATCATGATCTTGCCGTCGAGCGTCACCTCGGCCGTGCCCTTCACCACGACCCAGTGCTCGGCGCGCCGGTTGTGGCTCTGCAGGCTGAGCTTGGCGCCGGGATTGACGGTCAGTCGCTTGGCGCGGAAGCGCTCGCCGCGGTCGATGTCCTGGTAGCTGCCCCATGGCCGGTTCATCACGGCATGCTCGGTCGCCGCCCGGTG